>Ga0209188_1002907_pt1 | contig 12240 bp, 1 predicted proteins | sample C_130625_EF_Meta_FD_187307 | JGI IMG/M metagenome (GOLD analysis project Ga0209188, IMG submission 187307) | Freshwater microbial communities from Lake Croche, Canada to study carbon cycling - C_130625_EF_MetaG (SPAdes) (version 2) | ecosystem: Environmental > Aquatic > Freshwater > Lake | place...
AAAGTAGCAACACAATTGTACATTTGTTAATGATACTCTTCTCCACTTGTTTTCAGCTTCAGTCTTTTGTTGGAAAGCTTCATCAATAAGAAGTTTTAAAGCATCTCCTTTGCTCATGTTAAGGCATTGCACCGAATGGTCAAGTATAGTATTGCAAACACTACGTAAATGCCATTTGTAATACATTAACCACATTTCATCACTACTGTTTCCATCTAAATTAGGATAACCAGATTCTAACATCATGCGCTCTCCGTATACAGCCCATCCTTCAATCATTGTTCCATTACCCAAAATTGATTTGATGATAGACGGTGAATTATTAGAATAAACTAGTTGTGTATAATGACCCGGAATAGCTTCATGAATATTCAATATCTCTAATATATATTCATTGTATTCACGCAAATAACTTTCTGCAGCTTCTTTACTGTAAGATGCCATGCTACCAACATTGTAATAAGTATTTCCGTTTTTATCATAAGGACCAGGTGCAGAAATAGACGCACCAGCTACACCTTGCATATAAGCAGGCTCTTTGCGCACCACCAGCGGTTTTGATGGATCAATATATATCAAGTCTTTTTTCTTGATGTACTCTACTAAACTTGGAATTTGTCTTTCAATTTCAGTTTGGAAATTTTCTGGTTTTACATGTTTCTCACTCAATTTATCAATCATAGCGCGCGTAATGGCTGCATTATCTTTTGGCATTGGTTTGTTTGCAAAATATTTGGACCATAGCTTTTTACTTAACTCAGCCATTTCGGTATGCAATTCATCTTTTCGTTTTAAAGCGATATTATAAATTTCATCAGCACAATACATAGAGTTAATTTCCAAGTTAAATTTCTTCGCATACAAATCTTTTCCCAGTCTAAAGCTACGTGGTTGTTCATTTTTAAACGCTTTTAAAAATGCTACAAAATCTTTTTGTGCGGCTGCTGCATCCATTGCAACCTTTGTATAAGTAGTTTTTTTATCTTCAGATAAGTTGGATGTTTTGATGCTATCAACCAAGTCAACATCAAACGTAGAAATAGAGCCTTGCAATTGTTCTATGGCTAATTCAGTATGCTCTTTTGTTGGATTTTTAATGCTTGTTTTTCCGGCTTCATAATATTCTTTCGCATGCTCCAATCGTTTGATGCAAGATTCTATGCGGCTTTCTTTTTTTGCATAATTCCCTGCCAACATTTCGGCTATAACCCCAGATATATTGTAAGAGGAAGGGTTCCATTCAAATGACTTAAGTTCATCATTATAAAACAATGTTTGTTTAAGTTGATTTTCAATTAAATAATAGTCTGTTTTATTATTTGCCGAAAGACTGCTTAGTTCACAGCTATGCAAGCTATCCAAACAAGCATTTACAAAAGCATTTTCTTTTATTCTTGCATTGCTACTAGGTATAGTAAGCACACTATCATAGTTATGAAACCCTTGACTGGTAGCCCATTCAGGATATTGTTTCCACAATTGCAATACAAAACGCTCTTTGTAAGCATTAAACTTTGCATCACTATTTTCCACTTTTGACTCCTCTTTTTTTGATGAGTTGCAACTTATTATTGCAACTGCTGAAAAGATAATGAGTAATGACTTTTTTATCATTGTTATATAATTTTTATGGTTGCGATTTACGAAAAAGTATACAGTTTATATTACCGTATTGATATATTAAAGAAGTAGCTTTAAGAATAAGCTCTAATTAAAGACATATAAAAATAAAAAGGTAGAAAAATCTACCTGTTTATTTTGTAAATGTGATTGAAAAAGCCATTCCTATTTGCTGCCAATCCACACTTTTTGGTTAAACACATTTTGTTTATTAATAACCTTAACGAAATAGTTGCCAGATGCTGTTGTGTTTAGTGTAATTTCATGCTGTCCTTGATAGTTTGCAGCATCTAGGCTTGTAATACATTGACCTGTTATGTTAAACACTTCAACCGTTACAGCGCCTTTTAGTTCAGTACCGAAATCAACGTATAGTTTACCAGCATTTGTAAACACTTTAGGATCATTACTAACTGCTTGTATTTGTTTTACTGATGTGGCTGCATTTACTGTTTCATCACCTATATGTAAGTAAAAACGGCTTCCAATATTTCCTTCTGGTAAACTAAATTGTACTGTTGGGCTTGTTTTTAAATTATAGAATGTGCTTGGACTTGTGCTTCGGTCTTCTAAATATAAAGATGATACTTCGTTTACAAATGCATCACTATTTTCAGTTGATACGCTCCAGTTGCCTTGGGTATTAGTTACAATTCCTATTGGTATTACTTTACCGTTAGTGTTTGGTATGGCATTAATAACAAGGTTTTGTCCATCGGCGATACTGTACATGTATGGTTGCATGTTGGTGTTTGAATCCATAAATTTATAACCATCTTTATCATCCATTCCATCTGCTGCATCACTTGCTTTTCCTATCACAAGTTCATCAAAGCTATCATCGTTTGCACTATTTTTTAGCTTTAGTTTCAATATATCTGGTGTATTGCTAGTTTCATAAAACACGCCACTTAGTGCACCTGCAATGGTAAGTTGCGGATATGCATTGCGTTGCGTATTATTAAATACCACTTGGGTTGCGGCTGGTTTTCCGTAGGCAAAAAATCCGCTTGAGTGTCCTAAAAAGCGTTCTCGTTTATCAAGGTATGGGCTGTTTACAACAACGCCATTACCATTAATATCCAAAAATGTTGTTGAGTAGCTTACATAACTGCCACCATTTTTGTAATACACAATATTACCACCTACGTTTGAAGAATTGTTTGTAAGAAATATATTCAAATCAATTGCACTTGGGTATGGATTTCCTAACTGATTTAACACATATTGTCTTACAGGAACAATTATACTAGATGCATATTGCGGTGTTCCTATAACGTCGAAAGTAACTTCTCCATTCATGGTTGCTGAAATACTTCGGCCCGATATCATTGGATATAATCTTGCACTTCTCCAACGATAGTCTGAGGGTATTAAAGGAATTGAATCAGCGCCTGATGCATCGTACCACCATGTGTTTGGCCATATTGCTGGTGTTGCACCTGGTCTATTTCTAAACGGATATGTGCCTGATACACTAAAATCATCACCATAGTTATCGCTTACAGTTTTTACTTCTGTTATTGGTGCCGATAAAAAATGCTGTGTAGCAAAAAGTGTACTTGGTGCTCTGCGTTCTATTACTGCATCACCGCTAATAACTCCTGCGCCTGATGCTATTTGTCCTGAACCTAAATAATTTGCTCCAGATCCTGTATTGTATGAACGGATGTATAGGTTTCCGTTCGTATTCATTGTACCAGATATTGGTGTATAAACTCCTACTATGCTTAAATTACTTGCTGTTGCGCTAATGGTGGTATTTGTAGCTGCTCCTGATTTTGCAAAGTTATCAACTAACCAAGTACCGCTTATCGTATTACCATTTCCGTTGGTTATTAATGTTCCTGTTCCTTTAACTCTTAAATAGTTGGGGCTACCTGAGCCATACATACTTGTGTTGCCACTAAAAGTAAGGTCGGCTGCATTTAAAGTTATTGTAGTTCCTTTTTGAACGCTCATATCTTTTACCGATGCTGCTAAATTTACCGTAGGTTGAAAGTTTGGTGTTGTTACTTTTGGTATGATTACATCATCGGTTGCTAATGGGAGTTTATTGGCTGTCCAGTTTGATGCTGTGCCCCAGTTATCTGAAGTTTTTCCTAACCATATGTGCATGGCTGGTGTCATCTCTCCTTCAAAGGCGCCAATATCCGGTGCCGAACCAGTTCCTAAATAGCCAACAGAACCAAATCTTGAAATATTATTTCTATCACTAGGCACCGCTGTTATAATACTTGCTCCACTCTCTGCTTTTGTTGGCGCCAAACTATCTAATCTTAAATAACCTGGGCTTGCTAAGTTCAAACTCATAAAAACTGCGTCTTCTTTAAAACTGCTTGTTTCACGTCCTGATGGAGCTACCAGGGCTTTATATGCCGAAAAACTGGTTACATTTGGATTTGTTCCATCGCTAAAAATAGCTATGTTGCTTTGGGTACTATCTGCATAATACAAGTTATTGTTGGAGGTGTTGGCAAAATTACCTCCTGCACCCATTTGCCTCAAAACACTTGCTACACCTGTGCTAACAGTAGTGGTTGATTTATTAATGATGATATTATTGCGTAAATCAATACTGCTTGCATTATCAAATACTAATGATGCGGAACCAAAACCTGCATTGGTATTTACATCATTCAACACAATAGTGTTGTAATATAATTTTAAGGCTGTACCAACTGCTCCTGCTATTTCTAGCCCTTTCAAATCCAATGGACCACTTGCATTTGTGGTGCGCATATCACCTATTACATTATTTGCAATAATACCTATAGTGTTACCCACATAATGGTCTATTAACAATCCGCTTACAGAACCTGCTCCTAAACTACGTACGTTCCCAACAGTGTTATATTGTATATCTACACTATCGGCATCTATTACTTTTATTGCTATGGCTGAGTCTGCAACAGAGGTAATATTTTGTACACTATTATATGACATACGTTGTTGATGAGGGCCACCCGTGCCGCTACTCGCGTGTAAGATTCCATAAGTACTACCACTTGATACTGTTGATACTCCATTGATGGTGTTATTGCGGGTAGTATAGGTTTGTGTGATAGCAGCACCTGTAGTACTACTTGCGTGGAAAATACCATATGCATTGCCTCCTCCTGTATTAGAAACACTTGAGATAGTATTGCCTATTCGAGATGAAGTATGTGGGCCGCCATTTCCGCTACTTGCATGTAAAATACCATACGTGCTTCCACTACCTGTGCCTGTTACTCCTGTAACAACATTATTGTTTGATGTACTGCTTTTAGGGCCACCTGTGCCACTACTAGCATGCAAGATACCATAAGTGGTTCCAACACCTGTACCTGATATTCCTGTTATTGTATTATTATTAGAAGTACTGCTTTTTGGACCGCCTGTACCACTACTTGCATGTAATATACCATAAGTGGCACCGCCACCATTACCTGCAATGGTTTGTATTACATTATTGTTACTAGTTGAACTTTTAGGGCCACCTGTGCCGCTACTAGCATGTAATATTCCGCTTGTTGCTCCACTACCATTACCTGTTAATCCTATTACTCTATTACCTGTATTGGTTGAGGTATGTGGACCGCCGTTACCGCTACTTGCATGCAAAATACCATAGGTAGTACCTGTACCACCTACTGGGTTTGAAAAATTACTAATATTATTATTACTGATGATGCGGGCACTTGTTGTCATTCCTGTTGCAATGGTTGAGTTAATACCTGCTGTATTACCATTGTCTAATTGTACCATATTATAGATAGAATCATTATCAAGGGTAGTAGTTGTTCCATCAATCATTCTTATGCCATCTATATTTCCTTTGGTAGTATAGTTGTTAATCTTGTTGTCTGAACCTAAAATAGTGCTTCCACTGCGTATTGCTACCCCTGTTACATTGCCATCTACTGCTGTATAGGTTCGTAATCTGTTTACATTTGTGCCTTTGATACGGATTGTGCTTGTTGATGTAGCAATTCCAAAAATACTTGTTACACCTTTTACTTTTATCTTGCTAAAGTTGTTGTATGAAATTTCTTCAACTCCACCACCTGATTGGAATGCACTTACTACTGCATTATCATTACAATAGCCATAAAATACACCACCGCCTGTGCCAATTTGTTCATAGTCAATCAAGCTATTGTTCAAACAATTTATTGTTCCATCGCTATTAACGTAATATCCGTAGCTATCTAATGTGGCTTTGGTTACTGTAGTATCTACTTTATTGCCCGTAACATTTACATTGCTTGAGCCTAAATTATAAACTGCAGTAAAGCTTCCTGTAGTATTTACATTGGTATTGTGTGATATTCGGTTATTTTTAAAATTAATGGTGCTTGGCGGGGTTGAACTATATATGCCATAAAAGTTACCTGTTGCTCCTGTTTCCATTTCATTGTCATGAATGCTGTTACGCTCTATATTTATTGATTGTAAACCACTCATATTGCCAACAATTGCATAGATTGAAAACGCGTTAGCTCCTTGTTTTAAACTAATATTATTGTATTTGATAAAACTATTAGAATTACTGCTACCCTCCAACTCTACACCTTTTATAGTATTGTTACATGCTACACCTCCAAGCGAAGTGTTATTAATAGTATTATTTCCAATTACTATTTGATTGGTGTTTTTGGCTTTGATACCATAGGCTGGCACATTTGCTTCACCACCAAAATTCTCAATTAAATTACCTAAAGCAACATTCGTAGTATCACCTATTTTCCAATTATCATCTTGGTATAAATTATTTGGAGAATCAAAACTATTTACAAAAATGCCTATGTTAACACCACTTATAACATTTCCATAAATATTATTATTGCTATTACTACCGCCTATTGTACTTGGTGAGTATGGTGCTAATGGATTACCATTGTGGTTTCCAACATAAATACCTGTTGCAATAGTATTTAATTTCTTCATTGTTATGTGGCAGTTTTTGATGGTATTATACCTTATACCATTACCTGGCCCACTCTTCAATAATGCAATGCCCCACTCCATAGTGGTAATTTGATCATTATTATTATTGTCTTCAACAAAATTGATGTTCTGCAAAGTCAAGTAATCCGTCCCCAATATGCGAACAAAGGCATCACGGTCAACTGTAAGCCCAGCATAAGATGTAAAAGTTGGAGGGTCTAATGGATTACCTTGAATAATTAATGGGTTTGCAGCTGTAGGTTCATTAAGGGTTATATCAAAATCAATTGGTCCTGTTAATGTTTCGGTGTATCCGTCAGCGATAGTTATTGTAGCACCACCGGTGCCCACGCCACTTGTATTTAATAGTGCTACTAATGATTGTAAATTAGGAAAAGTTGCTGAAGGCAAATTATAGTTTCCTACATAGGCTGCATCTGCGGAGGCTGCAGTAATAAAATAATTACTCGAACCATCAAAAATTTGGTCATAACTAATTGTATTGGTTGAACTATTTAATGCTGCTGTTGGAATAGGAATAAAACTAGCACCTATCCCATCTACTGTACTTGAATAAATATTAAATGTTGATGAATTTTCAGTATTGCCATTTAATTCAGCAATATTATCTGAATAACTAAAATAAATTGTTGAAGTGTTTGGGTTTGTACAACTCACCTGATAGTACCTATTGATACTATTTGTTGTTACACCAACACCAGCTATACCTTTTGCAAAACGTTTAATAGTAACGGTGCCTAAATTTGTTGAAGTAACTAATGCTAGGCCAATGTTACCATTGTTAGCTTCAATGCTAGAAACATTTGTACCGTTAGGAATTGTGCGCGTAAAACCAATATATCCGGTGCCAATATATCCGGTGCCAACTATAGGTGGTGGAGTGTTATTAACAATAGTATTTGTAGTTGACTCGCCATCGATATTTCCTGCAGTTAATAAATCAATATTAAAATCATTTAGGTTTAAACTTCTTGTACCTGATTCAAATTTAAGGCTAGAGGCAATGTTTAAATTAGAGTTTAATGTTATTACTCCAGTACCTTTTAATCTTAAACTATCTAATATTTGTGCATTGTTATCAATTTGAATGGATTGATTTACCCCACTCAATGTTAGGCTTTTGCCTCTTGTTTTTATATCTCCAGTTGCACTTACTAATACATCCCCAACTACATTAACGTAACCTACTGAAGTACCAGATAACTTTAGAGCGTCATTAGCAGTTAAATTACCGTTTATCTTCATCGTTTCACTTGCAAAAACTCCACCGTTGGGAGCAATTGTTAAATTATTAAATTCAGTGGCTCCAAAAAATACGGCCATGGTGTCGCCAGGAACATTAAATGTACCAATGTTAACGTCATGTCCTGTTTTCCAAGTATTACCTGCAGGCAAAATTATTGATGAATTATGCGATTGAAAACCAACGTCATAAGGAACACCGTTTGTTGCGCTGTAATTGGCGTTGGGAGTCCAATAGCTTGAGGATACAGTCATTGGTGTATTAATTCCTGTATCAAATATAATTAACTCGGAACCGGTTTGGTATCTGAAACTGGTACCAGAAACAGAAGTATTTTGACTAATACTCAATTTACCAAATATACTTGTGGTACCGCTACCTATAAAATTAGTAGTAGCATTCAATTGTAATTTGCCAAAAGAGATATTTGTATTTTTATAGATTGTTGCTGATGAAAATAAATTGATTTCACTTGTTGCATTTAATGCGTTTACACTGCCACTACCAAATGTAAATGTAAATCCAGGTGCAGAAGAACCTTTGCTTATCTTAGTTGCTGCTCCCATATTTAAGGTACCATTGTTTATGAAGCTACTGTTAGAGCCAATAAATTGAATTTCTGTATTTGAGTTATTCAAATTAAAAGTACCAACAGTGGTATTGGTAATTGATGAATTATTACCAAGTATATAGAAGTGTCCTGCAGAGCTATTATCAGTAAATGTTCCGCTATTAATAAATGCGAAAGTATTGTGGCTTTCAAAAATAGAGTTACCGTTCAATGTGAAAATGCCTGCATTATTTAATGTTGCATTAACGGATAGATTACCATTGTTATTCAATGTAAGGTTTCCGCCACTATTTATCGTAAGCGATGTTAATATATTTGAATTAGTAGCTAAAGTTACATTATGATTAATAACCACATCTGCATCTGCTGGAGGTATGCAATTACAAGTCCATGTACCATTTGTTGCCCAATCTCCATTAGCTTGGGTAGTATATGAAATAAAAGCGTCATCAGCTCCTGCAACTATTGTATATACTAGTGCTGTAGGGGCCGTTATGGCAGTATTGCTAGATATTAAATATGGGTTTGAGCCTGCTAAAGTAGCATTTGAAGTAAGCCAAACCGTTCCATCATAAATTCCAATTTTAGGAGTGGTGGAACTGGCATAATTTACTCCCGATCCATCTAATGAATTGTATTGAGCCACAATAGATAACAAGCTACCTCCCGCTACTGATTCGGTAACAACCCAATTGCGGTTTACTACCTTACTTGTATTATTTGCAGATGCAAATGGACCATCAATAACATAAACACCTAAATCATCAGAAGTACCAGTGTTGGCTAATGTAATTGGATTGTAAGAGGAATTACCTACTGGAAAAACAACAGGACTTGAAGCAACAGTTCTCTTTAACATGCCATTGCTATTCGTATTCACAAAGTTTGTTGCACTTATACCAGTAATGCTTGCAGTGCCTAGAATTAAATTGTTTACTCCCAAGCGTACTGTACCATTTGTAAAATCTAATGAATTTGAAACTGAAACATTATTTGCCAATACTAATGAGGCTCCTGTTTCATTAACTGCCAATTTGTAAAAATTAATTGTACTGCCGGAATTACTTGTAATTATTTGATTTGTACCTATACCTACAAAAATAACCGTTCTGTTATTGTGTATAAAAGTACCAGTTGTTCCTAAAGTAAAATTACCACCTTCAATTTCTAATTTACCATCACTATTGGATGATAGTGTAAGTGTACCATTAATCAAAATTGATTTTGGTTCTAACTTACCCGACATAGCTCCCATGTTAAGTGAAGCACCAGAAGATATTGTCAATAATTCTCCAACATAAAAATCACTTCCTCCACCATTCATGTTTAGTGTACCAGATACAACGATAATTTCATGAGATGGAAAACCATAATCGTTAATTGAATTTACATCTGGTGACCATTCTAATCCGCGCGCAGTAGAAGCTCCTGTGTTATATTTTAGGTAAGATGTTATTGAATTATATTTTGGAGGATTTGTCACTACAATACCACCAGCCAACATTTCAAGAGTGCCACTGATATTAGTTAAGTTGAAACCAAAGTTAATTGGACTAGCTAATTGAACATCAACATTTGGTGTAAAATTAACCGTAACCAAACCTGAAATTGTTTTTGTTCCAACACCTGAAACTACAAATTTTGCACCTGAAACTGTACTATTAATATTTTTATTGCTTGTTGAGACATTAAAATTGGATGCTGCAGCACTATTCATGTTAAGGGTTCTGCCATTCAAATCTATTGGGCTTCCGATTGCACCTGTTAAGGTTAAATCGCCACTAACATTAATATCAGTAGCATTTGGTGCAGCGCTTAACTGAACTATGCCTGCACTCTTATTTATAATTAAAGACCCAAAATTAATTGCTCCTCCACCTACTTGTATAATTAATTGCGCTGCTGTTCCGTTAAAAGTAACACTGCGTGAGTTATGTGTAAAAGTGCCGTTATTCATTAAGTTTCCGCCAATTTTTAAATCACCACCATTTGTGGTTGAAAGCGCAAAAGAAGTAGTTGCCGGAATAGTTAGGTTACCTTTCAAGCATCTGAAATTAGAACTTCCAACAAAAGTTAAACCTGATGAGGCATTTAGTAAAGTAACATTTTGTGGCACACCTGCACCAGTTGATGCTCCAGTTATCCATTCTAAGTCAGCAGTAAATACTGACCCTGTGTTATATATTAGTGTTGAATTGATACCGTAAAATGGCGGATTGGTTGATACAGAACCGCCGTTATTTATGAAGAAATTATTATTTATGGTACTCGCAGTTCCAAAATTAACGCCTGTATTTGTTGACACATTATTGAATGTGACAGTTCCAGAAACAGTGTGAGTGCCAGCACCTACAAATGCAATGGTGTTTGTTCCTGATAAATTTATTGTACCCAAATTTGTAACAGTTGTACTAGAATTTGCATTGATTATAGTTATTGTATTTGAAGTGGCTGATAAATTTTTACCAGCGGCTACTGAAATTCCTGAACATAAAGCATCGGCTGTAACATTTGAGATGTTGTGATTAATATTTACATATCCTAATATTTCTGTGGTTGGCGGTACTGCATTGGCAGTCCATGTACTTGCGCTTGTCCAAGCACCTGATGCTGCCGTAAACCAACCTGATGCAACATTATAATTATAGTTGCTACCTGTATTATTATTTAAATTAATAGTATACAAATCGGCATCTGAACCATTTGCTGCTGGGCCACTATTGCCAGATGTAAAAACATAGTATGAAATTGCTGCATTAGGTGTGTTGGCGCTTGCAGGAATAGTAGCCGTATAGGTTGTTCCACCACCTGTCATTTGAACTACGCTTGAAGTTCCATAATTAGAATTTGTGTATCGTAAATATATACCTTGACCTGGGGAAAAGACACCCGAAATATTTGCTGTAACAGTAACTGATTGCCCAGGGAAAACACTTGCAGCAGCTGGTGCTTGAGCAACAGAGGTAATAGTTCTGACATTGCCTTGTATTGCAAAAAACACCATTTTACTGTTCGGCGAAGTACCAACATCGGCTGTTTTAAAAACATATTTGTCTGATATATTTGAAACGTTAGTGAACATAGCACCTGCAGTAACACAAGTGGGATTTAAAGTATAGGTAATGTTAGGACTTACTTCAACATCAGTTCCAGTTGCGTTTAAATGCATTTGCTTAACTGTTGCGCCGAAATCCACACCCATTCTCCAGTATTGGGCTCCAATAGCATTGGGGTTTCTTGTAACAATAAAACTGCTACCTGCACTAGGCGAAAGGTAAGTGAAATTATCATAACTACCGCACGAACCGCCCCAACCGTCAGAAAAGCCTAAACCAACAATTGCATTTTGCGCCCAAACATTTGCACTAAGAAGCACCAAACAGAAAACTAAGAATGAATTCTTTAATAATCTGAAATGTAGACCATTTAATACTCTGCTTTTTACAGCAAAGCAATTGGTATTAGTAGTTGTTGTAGAGATGTATGAATTTCTCATGTTATGAAAATTTAATTTATTTTAAATAGGCAATCCAATGTAAAAGTAAAAAAAAAACCTCGCTACAACATCATTTTTAGTTTTGTTATTAACTACGTTTTTTGAAAACTTTACGAGAAATAATAACAAAATATATTTTAATAGTTAATATAAAAATAGGTGACAATTTACGCACATTGAAGATTGCGTTTCTGAATTGAGTGAAAGTTAATATTCCGATTATGAAATAAGTATTTTAAAACAAAAATCCCTCGAATGTTTCGAGGGATTTTCATTCTTGATGTGTTTATAATAGTACTAAAAATCAAATTTTATTCCTTGTGCTAATGGCAATTGTGTACCATAGTTAATGGTGTT
>Ga0209188_1002911_pt1 | contig 12227 bp, 3 predicted proteins | sample C_130625_EF_Meta_FD_187307 | JGI IMG/M metagenome (GOLD analysis project Ga0209188, IMG submission 187307) | Freshwater microbial communities from Lake Croche, Canada to study carbon cycling - C_130625_EF_MetaG (SPAdes) (version 2) | ecosystem: Environmental > Aquatic > Freshwater > Lake | place...
TCTGCAATCATCATTGTTTTGAAAGTTTTGTATGGCTCGCTCTCTTTCTGTTGCGGAAGTGCTACCATCAAAATATTCGAATGGTATATTTAATGCTGCAATCTTTTCTTTTATTAATGACAACATTCCAAGAAACTGAGAAAATATTAATGTTTTATGCTCTCCTGTGTTTTCTGTAATCTCTCTTGTTAATTCATCTAATTTGATAGAGTGGTTTTCTAATTTTTCTTCTTCATTTAATATCGCAGGGCTATCGCATATTTGACGAAGCTTCATTAATCCTTGTAAAATGGTTAGTTGAGATTTTTGTATTCCTTGTTGATCTATTGCTCCTAAAATTTTATCTCTGTAACTATTTCGATAAGCATCATAAATTTCTCTTTGTTGTTCTTCCATTTCACAGAATAAAATTGTTTCTGTTTTTTCTGGAAGATCTTTTGCAACCTGTTCCTTTGTTCTTCTTAAAATGAACGGAAACAATAATCTTCTAAGATGTTCTTTCTGCTCTGGTTCACCAAACTTATCAATGGGTGTTGCAAACTCATTTCTAAAAAATTCAACACTTCCCAATAAGCCGGGATTTAAAAAATTCATTTGTGCAAATACATCAAACGTATTGTTTTGCAGCGGAGTACCGCTCATGCACAAGCGATTTTTAGCCGTTAATAATGTAGCGGCTTTTGTAACTTTTGATGACGGATTTTTAATTGCTTGACTTTCATCCAACACAACATAATCGAAGAGTACATTTAGAAAGATATTGATATCGCTTCTTAATGTGCCATAAGTGGTGATAATTACATTGTGTTTTGTTAGCTCTTCATGGCTTCTCAACCTCGCATTGCCATGATGTATGTGGTAAGTAATATCCGGTGTGAATTTTTTTATTTCGTTTTTCCAGTTATATATTAAAGTAGTTGGACAAATCACAATAGCCTTTAAAGTGCCATTTATGGTTTTGTAATACTCTAACATCGTAAGTGCTTGAACAGTTTTTCCCAAACCCATATCATCTGCTAATATACCGCCCCAACCAACTTCATTTAAATAGTTCAGCCATTGATATCCTGCTTTCTGATAAGGACGAAGCACCGCTTGTAATGTTGATGGTACATCAATTTCTGGAATATTTTTAAACGCTCTTAATTTTTCAAACTTTTCATCTAAAGCAAAACTAATTTCTTTTTCATCTCTGTTTTCATATAACTCATCAATCACACTTAAGTGATATTTTGATAACCTAAGCTTATCATTTTTTCCTTCGCCCACTTTAAAAAGCAAAGAATATCTTTTCAACCACTCATCGGGCAATATCCCTAATGTTCCATCTTTTAATTGTACAAAAGATTGTTTTCCGGCAAGCGCTTTTTTTATATCATTGATTCCAACACGCTGTTCGCCGAATTCGATTTCTACTTTTGCATCAAACCAATCCATCCCACTACTAACATGAATTAATGTATTTGGCTTTGCTGTATTAAATCTAAAGTTTCTTAGTGCCTCAAATCCAAACACATCAATTTTCTTTTCTTTCATTGTGTCAACAAATAGAAAAAACCAATTGTTGCGCAGCACTTCTGCTCCTCTTAAAACCAAACTTTGAGTTTCTACTTGTCTTACAAATGATGAATGCAAAGATTCTAGCTGATGAATAAATTTCTCTTCTGCTAATTTATTTCTATGAATGACCAATAACTTATCTCCTTGCGAAGCAGTGATAGTTAATTTATCTGATGCTTTAGCCTCAATTCCGTTATAGGAAAATATAGGTTGAAATACTAAATAATCACCTTTCTCTTGAAGCTTTAATTTAACTTCCGGCTCTATTCCTTTTATCTCGTTGATTAAGCTTTTATCAAATTCAATCGTATAATCTTTTGCGAGAGGAAGAATTATTGTTTGTAATTTTTCTGACCATTCAGATTTATTCAATTTTATTTGTCCTTGTTTTAAAAATTGAGTAGCCTGAATAATGTCTTCTGTTTTTTGCCACGTATAAATTACATCCTCGTATAAAAAAATCAAATTACTTTCACATTCATTATCGGTAAAAGGAATCGTTTTGTTTCCTGCCCTTACCATACAAACTAATTGTATTTCATTTCCCTTAACCATTACTTTAAATAACGGTGTTAAAAACTGATCGCTTAATTCAACCTCTTTTAAATTAGCGGTAACAAATTTTTTCTTTTCTTTTAATAAAAACACAAACTGATTTGTGATTTGCTCTTCAAAAACCTTTTTTAATTTAGGATGTAAATACTCCACTATTAAAAATTGTGTTTCTTCTGGTAAATCTTCGTTTTCGTTCTGTATGATGTTTTCCCAAATCCCACTGAATGGTGAGTTTCGGCTTAAATATTTATTTATTTCCGTTGATTGTAGTTTTCTGATTTGCTGAAAAAAATATTTATCAGCATCATCAAAAAGTTCTGTATTTACATATTTGGTTAAATCAATTGCCTCAACCTTTCCAACAAATTTATTATGCTCTTCATTTGCTTCTCCATATATAGCATCAAACAATAATCCAGGGAAGTTTTGTTGATTGAAATTTATTACCAAACCAAGCTTCTTTTTAGTAATTGGCTTCTCTGCTACAACCGTTTGAACGGTTGTTTTTGTATAGTTTACATTTTGAATGTTAGATTTTGTTTCTTGCACAGGCTGTTGTGCTACTCTTTTAATTGAAGGATCTAATAGTTTTAAAAATGGCTTTCCTTCCTTATAAGAAAATTCAAATTTTCCTGTCAAATCATCATTCAGTGTATAACCGTATATCTGTAATAATTTATTTTTTTCCTTATCCCAATTTCTAATTGAATCAAAATAGTTTGCACCAAATGCATTTAATAATTGTAGAAATAACAACACCTTATGTTCGCACAACGGATGCATGGTTTCTGCACAAGTGCAAGAAGTATCAAAATTTCTTTCGTCATTTTTTTGTATAACTAATGGATATACAAAGCCATTGATTTTTAATTCTGCCTCAACACGCTCATCTACAGATTTTAAAATTGTTGCTTTATGAGCCCTCATCATATTATCTGCTTCCTCATAAATAGTAGGAGAACAAAGCATCTTTATTGTTTTAAGATCTATATGCTTCATCTTCGCAACGGTATGATATTGGTTGTGTTGAATTAAATTGCTGCCCAACATATTTTTATCAACCATGTCTTGAAGCCTAAACAAAGCCGCAGCTTCATGTCGACAAATATCTCCAATATTATAAGGACAAGAACAACGAAGTGACATTAACTTCGGGTCGATATATTTTTGAATATACACTTTATAAAAAGTGGCATAGCTATCGTCTTTAACTCTAAAAACAATACTTGCCATTAAATCATCATTTTCAATCAGCTCAACAAATCCCGAACCGTTAATTTTTTTACCGCGACGAATTACCTCTTCAGAGCCGTTGTTGTAGATGTGCTTTATGATGTGTGGTAATGCCAAAATGATTTTTTTAATTATGTATGTAGATGTTTTAATAGCGCAAAACACTAAGAAAAACATCTATTTATTTTTTTGGGCTAATTCGCGAAACGATTATCATTTGTGAAAAAACCAATTTGCAAAAGTAAAGGAAAAATGGTCAGTATTCTGTTGCGTTTGAAAAGAATGTGGAGAATTAAACGAATTAGATTTTTGCAGCAATTAATTTTCCGTCTTTATAAAATGGTAATACGGGAGCCGTGTCAAGCATCAAACAATGTTGTATGTCTTTTTCAATCCCAAAGGAAGTCAATCTTAGATAATGTGAAGCTTGCTTTGTTTTCATGAATTCAAATAAATCGGGCGCAGCTTCTTGGTATAAACCTAATGCAATTTTTGAGGCGTCGCATTCAATTGAAAAGGCCTGTTGTATTTTATGAATAACCGCTCCTGCAAATAAAGTGTCTTCAATATTTATTTTATCCTTCCAAGCAGAACAAGCAAGTAAAATATTTTTATTTTGTTGTAGCAGATAATTACACACTACATCCAAATTTGAAAACGCTCCTGTAATTATTTCTTTTGCACCATTTGATAATGCCATGTGTAATAACTTTGTACCATTAGTTGTCGTTAATACTAAAGTTTTTCCTTCAATAAAAGATTGTGGATATTCAAACGGAGAGTTTCCATATTGTAATCCTTCAGCAACCTTTCCGTCGCGCTCACCAGCAGTTATAGCACTCATTTGCTTTCCAATTCTTATACATTCGTCAACACTATCTACAGGAATAATTTCTTTTGCACCATTGTATAATGCTGTTGAAATAGTTGAAGTAGCTCTTAGTACATCAATGATAACAACTATACTTGAGCTGATATCATACAGATTTAATAAAGCAGGTGAAAGAGATGTATATAAAGATGGTTTTTTTGCTTGTTCACTCATTATTCAAATGGAATTTTTACAATTGTAGCTTTTATTGGATTGTTTCTGATTTTTATATAAATATGGTTTCCTAAATGTGAATGATTGGTATTAATGTAGCCCATTCCTATTGCTTTTCCAAGGGATGGTGATTGTGTTCCAGAGGTTACCTTTCCTATTGTTACTCCAGCTTCATCTGTAATTTCATAATCATGACGAGGTATTCCCTTTTCAATCATTTCAAAACCAACTAGTTTCTTTTGAGGGCCATTGGTTTTTTGTTCAAGAAATAATTTGCTGCTAGTAAACTCTTTAGAAAATTTTGTAATCCAGCCTAAACCTGCTTCTATAGGAGAGGTTGTATCATCAATATCGTTTCCATACAAACAAAAGCCCATCTCTAATCTTAAAGTATCTCTTGCGCCTAAGCCTACGGGCTTTATATCATATTCGGCACCCGCTTCAAAAATAGCGTCCCATATAATTTCCCCATGATTACCTTCATCTTCAAAATAAATTTCAACTCCACCTGCACCTGTGTATCCTGTTGCGCTTATTAACACATTGTCTATGCCTGCAAATTTTCCTTTTACAAAAGTGTAATACTTTAAATTTAGTATATCCATTTCTGTTAGCGACTGAATAACTTTAGTTGCGTTAGGTCCTTGTACTGCCAACAATGCTGTTTTAGACGATACGTTATGCATTTCCACCTGTTGAGAATTGTGTTCTGATATCCACTCCCAATCCTTATCGATATTACCTGCATTCACCACCAACATATAAACCTGATTTTCTTCCACACAATAAACCAATAAATCATCAACAATACCGCCAGTATTATTAGGAAGGCAACTATATTGAGCCATTCCGTTTTTTAATTTAGCAGCATCATTACTTGTAATACTTTGAATTAAGTCTAAAGCACCGGGGCCCTTTAAAATGAATTCACCCATATGGCTAACATCAAAAACACCAACGTTTTTTCTAACGGCATGATGTTCTTCATTAATTCCTGCATAAGAAATCGGCATATTAAAACCGGCAAATTCTGCCATTTTAGCGCCAAGAGAGATATGTTTATTGGTGAAAGGCGTTTGTTTCATAATAAAAATTGAGCAACAAAAGTAACTGATTTTTTACTTTAATAATTGGTATGCTTCTATTATGATTTTATTAGAACCTAGGACATCTAAGATTTTGAAAGTCTTGATTACTAAAATTTAATTGGGTTTTGAATGAAGTTGTGATTTCAAACCCTCCTTTTAATTTTGATGCTGTAATTAATTTAGACATATTTACATCATAACTAACCCCTAATGAAAGTCTTTTATAGTCTAGTTTTGCAACAGGTACAAATGCATCTCCCCACCTTATAAAACCTCCCAATGATAAAGAGGTTTCAAATCCCAACCAAGTTGCTTCAGCAAGTTGATGAATATACATATATCCTAATAAAAATTGTTTGTTTCCACCCTGTATAATATAGTCAGCAAAAATATTAAATCGGTTATTGTCATTTGTTGGACTTGTAAGGCCTCCATTTAAAGAAAACCTTGGATTAATATTTTTTTCATTACCAAAAGCAGCAAATTGATTTTTTGGCTTGTTTAAATGAAACAAAGCCGCGCCCACATAATATCTTGTATCATACCCTATATTGCTTGAATAAGAAAGACCTGTAGAAGCGTCGAAATATGTATTTGTAGTTGCGTTAAAAGTTTGATTGGTTGGGTTTTCGGGAAAAAAGGCGCCATCTTGAAATTGATCATCAAAGGTCATTTTAGATGGATCAAATCTATTTTGGACCAAGCCACCCATAAATGCAAAAGATAAATAGCTTTCATTTTCGATACCTACTGATTTCATAATATTAATGGCAGGCAATATTGAAACTGTTCCAAGATTCGCATCTCCTGCTTCATCTTTATAGGTTTGAAATGAATAAGTAATCCAATCATCAGATTTTCCGATTTGTCTTTTAAACTCTGCGCTCAAAGCTATTGTTCTAAATGGTGAAGACACTGATGCCCATTGATTTCTATAGGCTGATTGAATTCTCATGTCTTGTACATTATCTACGGTTCCAAATAATCCTGAAATGGCTGGATTTCGCAATAAAGGCATCTCATAAAATTGAGAAAAAGTGAAATCTTGAGCATTTGCTTTAGAAATGGTTACTAAAAGAAATAATAGATATATATGTTTTAATGTTTTCATTTTTGTTTTTTTTCTTACATTATCGTAACATGTAATGCCCTTTCCCGTTAGTTATCTTAATCATCAACTTTTGTTTTGAGTTGAATCTTATGGACATTTAGCGTATTAATTTAAAAGTGTAATATTTCCTTTGTATGTATAAACAATATTGTTTTCACACACCACCTCTGCTATATATACATAAACTCCTGATGAAGACATTTTACCATTCACTTTTCCATCCCAACCAAAAGTAGGCTCATTGGGAGGAAAATTATTTTTTTCAAAAACAATTTCGCCCCAACGATTGAAAATAATAAAATGTTTTACCAATTTAATTCCAGTTGCTCTTAATATTAATTTGTCGTTTAGATTATCTCCATCTGGTGTAAATGTATTAGGAATGAAAACCTGACTTCCCTCACAAAATACTTTTATACAAATAGTATCTACACCAGAACAACCATAATAATTTGTTGCTTTTAAACTATAACAAATATCTTTCTTTATACTTGCTATTGGAAGTTTGCACGTATCGTCTGCACAATCTAAATTCAATTTGGGATTCCACAAATATTGAGCAATTGGGCCATTCGTTACAAATGAATTTAATGGCAGCTTTGTACCTGTTGATAATACTTTATCTCCTTCTAATGTAACAACAGGATATTTACCAACCCCTATAACAATATTAGTATCCTTGAAAAAACAGTTATAACCATCTTTTGTTTTTAAAGTATATACTGTTGTTAATGTAGGATGAACCACTATTGATTGTGTGGTGAAGTTTCCTGGAGTCCATAAATATTTAGCCGCGCCATTCGCTAATAAAATAGCCGAATCACCAATACAAATAGTGTCATTAGGAATAGTAGTTACAGTTAGTGTATACGGCTGAATTACAGTAACCCTGACCGTGTCTGTTTTTTTGCAACCGAATTCCGTTGTTGTTGTTACAATATAGTCGGTGGTTGTAGTAGGACTTGCAATAGGATTTGGACAATCATAACAAGTTAATGAAACTAATGGCGTCCAAATATAAGTACCAACATTGCTATTAGCTTGTAATTGTACAGCATCCCCTAAACATATGCGCTGGTCAATACTCGCAGTTAAAGTTGGTGTAGGATGAATTATTACACTCGTTGATGATGTATCATAACATCCATTTGTTGTACCAACAATAAAATCAATATTGTAAGTTCCTGGAGTGCTGAAAATAATTGTTAGATTAGGTGTATTTCTAACAACACCATTTGATACTACCCATTTTCGGAAGTTAATATTATTATCTACAGATGTTGCATTTCCAATAAACTCCAATGTGTCTGCTCTACATCCTTCTGTTGGTCCTGTAATACTGCTAGATGGAGTGGTGTTCACATGAACAGACAAATCATTTGGTGTGTTTACTACACAACCCCAATTTGTTACAATTGATTCTGTTATTGTATAATTATTTGTTGAGGTGTAATAATGCGTAATCGGAGTTCCTGTTCCTGTATAACTGTCTCCGAAATTCCAATCATATGTTTGAATTCCTGAGTATGCAAAACTTGTATCTGTAAATACTGCTTTGGTTGAATCACAATTGCCAAGTAAACTGCTTTTAAAACCAGCAATTATTTTATCAACTTTTATTTGATTTATTCCCGTTACTGAAACTGTACAATTTGCAGATGGGCCTGCTAACAATTCTATATATGGTAAATAGATACCTGGATTTGAATATACATGATATACAAATTGAGAGTTTGTAACAGTATCAACTCCATCACCAAAATGCCAACGAATAGAATCTGTGTAAAAAGCCGTAGCATCAAATCTTACCGGGTTTCTGTCACAAACAGTGTTGTTCGTATAGTTCAAAGTGCCAGATGGCCCCGCAACTGTTATTTCTTTTGTAGTATCATAAACACACCCGCCTGGATCCTGCACATGCATATGAACCAAATAAACACCAACGGTATCGTATGTATGAGAAATAATATCTCCTATACCATTTACACCGTCCCCAAAATCCCACGTTGTATTAGCAGAGGGTAAAATGTTATTTGAAAAATCAACTGTGAAGGGAGAACAGTTACCCGTATACGAACTTGCAGTAAAATCTCCAGGCAAATGATCTACAACTGTTATGGTGTGTTGTCTTTGCTTAGTACATTGTATTGAGCTTCCGTCAACTAATACAGCAGATAATGTTACTATATAATTACCAGGTGTGTTATAAATATGCGTTGGGTTAACTGCGTGAGAAGTTGCACCATCTCCAAAATCCCAAGTATAGGTTGTGGCCGTGTCTGTTTGATTTGTAAAGGTTTCTATTTGTCCAATACAAATAGTTGAATTGCTATAGATAAAATTGGGAACAGGAGTTCTTAATACTTTTACGATTCTGTAACCTGTGGTATCTGAACAGGAATTTGTAGCATGTATAGAAACCTGATACTCACCAGGGGCGTTGTATATATGAGTTAAGGTGTCATTACTTAACGATGATGTTATTATTGATGGGTTTGATCCGCCTCCTAATGGATCATGAAAATTCCAAACATATTGTGTGCCTCCTAATGATACATTGTGTACTTCAACCGTGTGAGGTGTACACCCAATAACGGTAGAGTTAATGATAAAAAACCCAAGTTTTATTGTGCTCGGTGTAACTCTTAAATCAACAATAGACGTATCTGACCCACAATCATTTGAGGCTATTAACGTATCATGGTATATTGTAATTAAACCGGTGTTATAAATATGTTGAACAGGATTTATACTGTTTGTAATAAGCGGTGCAGATCCGTCACCAAAATGCCACTCATAAGTTACATTTAATCCCTTGGTAGTATTTATAAAATTAATTGTAGTATTTGAGCAAGGAATGGTATTGTCTGGCGCAAATTGTGCCTTTGGTTTTGAGTGAACGGTTATGTCTTTATATGCATATTGTGTGTCGCACTGATTATATGCCATCATTGTTACATGATAAATTGTATCTCCGTATGTTATTGTATTGTTTAAAAATACTACTGGGGTAGGATTTGCTAAAGTAGAAGTTTGTCCGTTTCCAAAATTCCAAGAATATTTAAACGTATCTTTTAATGGTGTATTGTTTGTAAATACAACCCTTAAAGGTCCGCAACTGTCTGAATTTGAAACAGAAAACAATGGCATTGGTTTTTGTCTTGTAAAAAACTTATGCGTTACACTATCGTTCTTACAACCATAATAACTTTTTGAAACCATTTTAATAAAGACCGAATCTCCAGGGCCGTTTATTGTAAATCCAGGGAATGAATTTAATGGGCCCAAATTTGTTTCTATGCCTGTATTAGCATTTATTGCTGTCCATAAATATTCACTATTAGGTATATGCGAATTAGTAGTAGATGATATCGATGTGTTATTTATTATAATTGGGAAAGGCCAGCAGGCTGTGTCTTTTGGATAGGTATAATGTGCATTTGCATCTGGGTTTACGTAGATGGTATAATTTATTGGAGGGCCAGGGCATTTGTTGGCAGATGTAACAACCTTATAAACCAAGGAATCCTGCGCCAATCCAGAATTATTCAATAGCATTGAAGGGATGGAGGCAGAACCAGCAGTTAATTGACCCGTGATACTTGTTGGTATTGTTGAAAGAGACCAGACAAAACTGGAATCATTTGTAAAAGAATTAAACGGTAATGCTAATGAGTAGGTGTGATTACAAAGTGCTTGACTCAATGAAGTGTTATTGATTATTGGCAATGGATTTACAGTTACTATATAATTAAATGTATCTCCTGCACAAGCGTTTCCAGTTACACTACTTGATGTTGGTTTAACTCTATAAACTACATTCAATGGATTGTATGCTGTATTAGTTAACGAACCAAAAATATGTGACTCAGTCAACCCAGAAGCAACGCCACCGCTTGTACCTGAAGTGGCAACAGATCCTAATCCTAATGGCATGTAAGGAATACCCCATGAATACTGGGTTCCGACAGGCACTATAAAGTTTGGAGGATTGTTTTGAGGGATTGTATCAAAGTTGGTACCACTACAAATGGTATCATGCATTGCAGGGAAAGAAGGTGCTGGGTTGATGGTGACTGTTATTAAAAACTGCAAACCTTGACAATTCCCTTGCTCGCCTGAAGTAGGCCTAACTTTATAAACAAGAGTTTGAGCAGCATTTGTCAGATTGGTTAAAGTTTGGCTAATTGTTCCAACACCTATTGAAACATTTGACTGTCCGCTAACATAACTATTGCTTGAAACTTGCCATGTATAATTAGTGTTTAATGGCACGATGTTATAAGGCTGGTTATTAATAGGACTCAAAGAAAACGATTGACCACTACAAATAACAAAACTCGTATCATGAATAAAAGGTTTCGGATTCACTGTTATATGATTACGCGAAGAATCTCCCGGACAACTAGAGCTTCCATTAGTAATGGCAACAGCTGTATACGTAACAATTATTGGCGAAGATGTATAATTCACCAGCGTTTGAGAAGGAATGGTATCCACACCTGAAGAAACAATACCTCCTATTCCATTAGGCGCATTGGCAACCCATGGAATGTTTACATTCGGGGTAGGCGATGTTAAAAAAATGCTGGTAGTAGTATCACTCGAACAAACACTTTGATCGATAATAGAAAAATTAACACGTGGTGATGGATTCACAGTTACTGTTACCGTAAAGTTATTTCCCTTACATCCAGTAGGGCCATAAGGAGACACTGTATAAATCGCCGTTTGTGGATTGTCTGTGGTATCAAATAATGTACCCGACACTGATGACAAATTAGTTCCAAATGCGCCGCCTGTTATTCCTACTGATATTGACGGTGCTGACCAACTATACGTTGTACCTAAAGGAACTATCGAATCAATGTTGTTATTTAATGGCTGATAGTTAAACGTACTACCATTACAAATTGTAAATGATACTGATTTTATCGTTGGCTTAGGATTTACTGTAACTGTTACTGTAAAAGGAACACCTGGACAATTACCTGGATAGCCATATGGAGTAACAGTGTAAGTTGCCGTCTGTACTACATTTGTTGTATTCACTAACGTATCTGTAATCGCCGCTTGCTGACCAGAGCTTGTTGTAGCGCCTGTTATACTTCCAGCCACTGACAATGTCGGTAGACCCCAACTATATGTTGTTCCTGATGGTATGATATTCGATGATACTGTTGTTGATGGAACTATTGAAAAACTAGAATCACTACATATTGTATGCTGAATAGTACTTATAGTTGGCTTAGGATTCACTATAACTTTTACATTAAATGTGTCTAATCCACAACCACCATTAGCTATAACTGTATATATCACACTGTCTTTTACATTCGTATTGTTTGTCAACGTTTGACTTACAGAATTTTGAGCAACAGACTGATTCGACTGACCAACAATATTCGAACTAGAACCAACTATCCAAGTATACAAAGTTCCTAATGGTACTATCTGATTCGGCTGAGCATTCAATGGGGTTACCGTAAATGCTTCACCTGAACATATCGTGCGTACAGTATCCTGCAACTTCGGTTTGGGATTCACTATAACTTTTACATTAAATGTGTCTAATCCACAACCACCATTAGCTATAACTGTATATATCACACTGTCTTTTACATTCGTATTGTTT
>Ga0209188_1002912_pt1 | contig 12226 bp, 12 predicted proteins | sample C_130625_EF_Meta_FD_187307 | JGI IMG/M metagenome (GOLD analysis project Ga0209188, IMG submission 187307) | Freshwater microbial communities from Lake Croche, Canada to study carbon cycling - C_130625_EF_MetaG (SPAdes) (version 2) | ecosystem: Environmental > Aquatic > Freshwater > Lake...
TGAGGTGCATCTAGAGCGTCGTCTTGCAGAACGTCGCGTGTATCCAGCGATTAACCTGAATAAGTCAGGTACTCGCCGTGAAGAACTATTAATTAAACCGGATATCTTGCAAAAGGTATGGATATTGCGTAAATTACTTTCAGATATGGATGATATTGAGGCGATGAACTTTATTGTTGATAAGCTTAAATCCACTAAAAATAATGCTGAATTCTTCGATTTAATGCGTCGAGGTGGCTAATTTAGGCATCTTTTTTGTCTAAATACCCCTCAAAATTGGCATTTTATGTCATAATAATCGTTTTCGTGGGAAAGTATTGCAATCAAGTTCTTCTAACTTTGCAATGGCTACCTCAATTTTTAAGGACTAATCATGAAGCCAGGTATTCACCCAGAATATAAAGAAGTTGTTTTTGTTGATGTATCTAACAATTTCAGTTTTAAAACACGCTCTACAATCTCTACTCGTGAAACAATTAAATGGGAAGATGGTAAAGAGTATCCTTTGTCAAAAATCGAGACATCTTCTGAATCTCATCCTTTTTATACTGGTACTCAGAAAATCATGGATACGGCCGGACGTGTTGAGAAATTCAAGCAAAAATTTGGTTCCAAAGCAAGTGGCAAAGCTTCTACTCAAAGCTAATTCTTGGACAGCAATTCAAAGGCAGCCTCATGGCTGCCTTTTTTATTCCTATTTTTGCTCCTATGAATAAACCACTCAAACTCACCGCTGCATCAATGGCTAGTATGCCGCGTGTCATCATGGTGACTCTGACACTCATTTATGCTGTTTCAGGGCTTTTTAATCACGATCCTTGGAAAAATGATGATGCTGAAGGTTTTGGGGTCATGTGGACGCTTGCCCACGGCCACCTTCATGATTGGTTATTTCCTCATATTTCTGGTAGGGATGTCCTCGCTGGTACACCATTGCCCTACTGGATTGGTGCTATGTCGATTTATTATCTTGGTCCCTTGATCGGCGAAATTAATGCTGCTAGGCTTATTTCAGGATTTTGCTTTATCGGCACATCTCTGACGATTTGGTATGCAACTTATTTACTTGCTAGGCGAAGCGAGGTTCAACCCATGGCCTTTGCTTTTGGCGGAGAACCTAGCCCTAAGGAATATGGTAAAACAATCGCCGATGGCGCACTATTAATTTTCCTGGCTTGTGTTGGTCTGGCAATCCGAGTGCATGAAGCTTCGCCACTCATCATGGAACTTCTGGGGATTAGCCTTTTACTTTACGGTACGATGCGTGGCTTTGATAAACCGATTCAAGGTGGCTGTATTGCCGGTTTGGCTTTAGGTGTGATTGCTCTGTCAGGAAACTTATGGACGGCTATTTTTCTTTGTCTAACAAGTCTCATTAGTTTTCATTTTCGGATTAAAAAAATTATTTTTCCTTGGGTGATTGCATTACTTATTCCCTTTGGATTAATCCTCGCCCTTTGGCCGATAATGTGGCATTTTGGTGGGGCGTCTTCCTCAGAAATCTCGTCTGCAATGAGAGTTTGGTGGGGAATCAATCAATTTAAGCAATTCATTCCCCTAGGTAGTCTTGAGTTTCTATTCATTAATTTTTGGAGTTATACATGGCCCGTTTGGCCACTGTGTTTTTGGAGTATTTATATTTGGGCTAAAAATGGTCGTCAAGGCTTAAGTCCTGCTCATCTCATTATTCCTGGCTTTCTATTGATCATTGAACTCTTCTTGTTTTTATTCAATGCGGATTTAAGTGAGCGATATCTCATGTTACTTATCCCACCGATGTCGATACTGGCGGCTTTTGGCTTACCCTTTTTGCGTCGGGGCTTGATTAGTTTTATTGATTGGCTTTCCTTACTATCCTTTACCTTGGTCGCTGGATTTATCTGGGTAATATGGTTTGCTAAGCTAACAGGTTATCCAACTGCCACAGCGAATAATGTGGCGCGTTATTTACCAGGGTTTGTCGCCCAATTTAATTATTTTGATCTATTGATTGCCCTCATCATCACCACGGTTTGGGTTTTTATTGTTCGCTGGCGACTATCAAGAGCACCCAAAGTGATTTGGCGCTGCCTAGTTATTTCCGCTTCAGGAACTACCCTCATGTGGGTTCTCCTTATGACTTTATGGCTTCCCACAATTAATTACGCAAAAACCTATCAACCAGTCGCGCAACGTTTTGCAAAAGCACTGCCTTTGAGTGTCAAGTGCATCGATAGTAGCTTTTTAGGAGATGCTCAACTTGCCTCATTTGTCTTCTTTACCCGTTTACCGCTCGAGGATAATCCGGCTTGTGACTTTATCTTGACGCATACTTCTGAAGAGGCAAGAGCTTCTTCTATTCTCAATCAACAACGCTTAACCTTAATCTGGGAAGACCGTCGTGATAGCGATAAAGATGAGCGTCTTCGTCTGTATCGCGTAAATCAATAATTAAGGATTGTAATGACTGGTTTTTTTGTAAGTATCTTTAGACGCCTCGAACGTGATGTTCCAAAAATTCTTCACTTAGCAACCCCGATTCTGCTTGGCCAACTTGCTGTTATCACTTTTGGTGTCATGGACACCGCCATGACCGCTAGGTATTCAACTGACGATTTGGCAGCTCTTGGGATGGCCTCTTCTATTTTTATTAGTGTGTATGTCGGACTCACTGGTATTTTATCGGCTCTCAATTCTATTGGTGGTCAACTTTTCGGCGCTAAAAAATTCCCCGAAATTGGTGAGGATACTCGCCAAACACTTTGGTTAGCCATGGGAACTTCTCTGGTCGGTATTTTCGTACTATTGCACCCAGGTGCCTTCATCGCACTCGGCGATGTGTCACCCGCCATTGAGGAAAAAGCACGTCTGTATCTGAAGATTTTGGCATTTGGCACCCCTGGTACCATGATTATGAGGACGTATATGGCCTTTCATAATGCCATCTCAAAGCCTAAGGTAATTACACAATTGCAAGTTGTTGGTCTGTGCCTCAAAGTACCCCTAAATTATCTATTTATTTTTGGTGGCTTTGGTATTCCTGCAATGGGCGGTCCAGGGTGCGCTCTCGCCTCTGTGATTGTGCAATGGTTTTGGGTGATCTCTGTAACCACCTTAATTTGTACTCAAAGTATGTATAAACCGTTTGGTATTTTCTCCAAGTTCAGTCTTCCAAATTGGCCGCGTATTTGGAATATCTTAAAGCTCGGCGCTCCAATTGGTTTTAGCTATTTAATTGAAGTCACTTCTTTTGCTTTTATGGCACTTTTTATTGCTCGCTTTGGTACTAGTGTTTTAGCTGGACATCAAATTATCGCCAATATGGGGACTGTACTGTATATGATTCCCCTATCCTTATCCATCGCTACGATGACTGTGATCTCTCAACATCTTGGTGCTAAACAAACCTTTGAGGCTGAACAAGTGGGTTGGTCTGCAGTTATTTTTATTACCTCTGTCAGTGTTGGCTTAGGTATCATCGTTTGGTTTTTACAAGACTTTTTACTCGATCTATATGCCCCAAAACCTGAGGCACGTTTAATGGCGCATAAACTTTTTATTTTTATTGCCATCTATCAAATGGCTGATGCGTTGCAGGTAGCCGCGGCATTTATTTTACGAGGCTATCGTGTGGCATTTTGGCCGATGTTAATTTATGCAGGTTCTTTGTGGGGTGTAGGGTTACTTGGTGGCTACTTAATGGCGTTTAATCACGTTCCATTTATCCCTGAATATTTCCAAGGTGCTGCTGGTTTTTGGACGGGCAATAGCATTAGTCTTGTGATTGCAGCCTGTCTTTTATTATCCCTATTTAAATTTACGGCCCGCAGAATTGCGCAAAAAGGTGTTGAACTGCCCTTGTAGTCGATTTGATTCGAAGCATTATTAAACTTAATCTGGGCGAATATTTTGACGTTGCGCAACCTTCGATAAGCTTTCAATATCTCTAGCTACTCTAGCCTTAAACTCCATTGGTGAGCTAGCATATGGCTTGCCTCCAAAGTCTATTAAGCGCTGCTTAAAGTCGGCATCACTTAAGATCGCCCTCACTTCTTTATTAATACGTTCAACAATATCAACTGGCATATTGGGTGGGCCTGCAACTCCTAACCAGGATTCATAGGTAACAGACGGGAAAAGATCAGCAACGGTTTGGGCATTCGCGACGGGACTTGCTCCTTTAGGTGCTGTGGTTGCTAATAATTTCACGCGCTTATCTTTGAGTAAAGATGCTGTCAGTGTCATGGTGTCGATCATGACGTCAATCCTGCCACCGAGTAGCTCTTGAAATGGTTGTGTTCCACCTTTAAATGGCACGTGAACAACATTCACATTCGCCTCCGAAAAAGTCCACTCGCCAACAAGATGCATCGCTGAACCTACCCCTACAGATGAGTAGGTATATTTTCCGGGTTCATTTTTAGCGGCTTGTAAAAAATCAGATAAATTATTAAATTTAGAGCCTGGTAACACGGTAAATGCTATGGGGTAAGTCGTGACCATACTGATCCATGTGAAATCATTGACAGGATCATAGGGTAATTTGGGACGTATCGCAGCAGTACTGGCGTGCGCACTGGGGGCAAAATATAAGGTATAGCCATCTGGATTTGCCTTGGCTGCTAAATCAATAGCAATCGTACCGCCAGCTCCTGGATGATTTTCAACAAGTACATTTTGTCCAAGTCGCTCGCCGAGTTGCTTTGCTACTAAACGTGCCACGATGTCTGATCCGCCGCCAGGTGCGTATCCTAATAACATACGAATCGGTTTATTCGGCCAGTTTGGGTCAGCAGCCCATGTGATCGCAGAGAAAGTTACTAAGATACATCCTAAAATCGTACGTAAGATCATTGGGGGGCTTTCTTTGGATTCATTTTTGTATGCATCTTGGCTAACCACTCTTCTCTAGAACAAAATCCAGGTCGTGAAGATGCGCTTTTAAACGCAATCTGCATAATCTCTTCTTCTGACAATTCAAAATCAATCATTTCCCGAAGAGGCTGCTCACAATACCAAGGGGTATCAAAGAAGATCTCAATACGGTTTCCTTCTGGATCCCGAAAATAGATGGACAATGCATTGCCATGACAAATACTGACAAGATCATGCGTACCTGAATGGGCTTTGGCACGACTTAAAAATAACTTTAAAAATGCAATATTGGGAACCCGAAACGATATTTGGTTAATCGGATTAAAGGACAATTCTTGCGGACGACCTGTTGCCATCACAATCTGATGATGTTCTTTTTCATTACGACTCAGAAAAACCAGATCAGTTGTACCTAATTGCCCTTGATCTGTTACTTTAAAGTCAAGTACCTCTTGATAATAGGTCGCCATTAAGCGAATGTCGTGCACCGCAAACCCCATATGACTGAGCTGCAATGCTTCTTGGGATAGTACCTGTGACTCTGACATCGGTTTCCTGTTCTGCTTTATTTAATAAGTTCGGTATATTTTACTTTTTATAGATCTAAAAAACTTCTTCGTTTCTTTCGAGGTCTTCTTCCGGGGTCTTTAAGATGGCTTCTACACCTCATTTTTGGGCAACTACGTGGCTGTAAGGTCTGAACTTCCACCTGCTAAATAAGTAATCTTGACTTTAATAGGCTTTGAGGGAAATGTCTAGGCTTGAACCATTTGAACAAACACGAGAAGAAAAATAAACAGTGCTTGTTGGAATAAAACTTGATATTGTTTTTTGTATGCCTGTACGTAAGATCTCATCGTAGATAAATTCACTTTATCGTCTCCGTGTTATATTTTTTACTAATATTTTTTAACAAATCCTATTTGTAAAATATACTAGCACATTAGAGCTTTAAATCCTATTATATAAACCCTCAACGAGACATACGAAGATGCAAGCACCTCAAGCCAGTTCCAAGCCAGATCAAACACTTTCCCGTAATATGACCCTCCTTGCGCACCATGAACTTGGTGGCTTTGGTGGTCTTGGTGAAGGTATGGGTTTACAAATCACCAAAGATGGACGTCGAATCATGTGGCTAGCCCATGAGTCTGCTCCAAAAAACTTTTCAGGGATGGATGTCACCGACCCGAAGAACCCGCGTTTAATTGTTCAAACCGATTTACCTCATATGCAACTCCGCTCCAATTCTTTGGATGTATGGGGGGATATCTTGGCTGTGGCCTATCAAACGCAAACTGTCGGTCTTAAACCAGCTGGTGTTGATTTGTTCGATGTGAGTAATCCGGAAAACCCAAAGCTCTTGTCTCATTTTGATTGCTCGGGACCCTTTTCAAGGGGTGTACACGCCTTATGGTTTGTTGATGGTAAATATATTCACATGTCCTCGGGCTCTGGAGATTTTGAGCCAACAAACCCTCTGGATGATCAGTTTTATCGAATCTTGGATGTTTCCGACCCTACAAAACCAGTTGAAGCTGGACGCTGGTGGTATCCGGGAACCCGTGTTGGTGACGAGGCCCCTCCTCCCCCAAGACATCCCAAATTTGATACGGGCTATCGTGTTCATAATTCCAATGTCTTCCCGCGTGAACCTCATCGTGCTTATGTTGGGTATATCGATGGTGGCGCATTTGTTCTTGATATCTCGGATATGAAAAATATCCAAGTGATTTCGCACTGGAATCACTCCCCTCCTTTAAATGGCTTTATTCATACTGTCTTGCCATTATTTGATCGCGGCTTATGGATTGTGAGTGATGAGTGTGTTCGTGATGATGGTCTGGATTGGCCTAAATTGGTGTGGGTTATTAACAGCAAAGATGAAAAAAATCCAGTCTCTATCTCAACGTTTCCAATGCCTCCTGTAGAGGTTTTTGGTAAGCGTGGTGGACGTTATGGAGCCCATAATCTTCATGAAAATCTCCCTGTTCCAAGTTCTTTTTATTCAGATACGATTATTATTGGCACTTTCTTCAATGGCGGAATCCGTGTCTACGATACGACGGACCCTTACCGCGTTGAAGAGATTGCCTATTTTGTGCCAGGTGCTCCAAAGCTCTCCCCTATAGGATCTGTTCAAATCAATGATGTCTATGTTGATGAGAATGCCATTGTGTATGGTGTCGATCGTTTTGGTGGTGGTCTGTACATTTTGGAGATGAATATCTAATTCGATGAATTTTCAAAGAGATGTTCTAGCGAGCAAAATACCTGTAACAATCATTACAGGTTTTTTGGGTAGTGGTAAGACAACACTGATTTCGCAACTCGTGCGTCACCCAGCCATGAATCGGGTGGCTTTGGTGATTAATGAGATTGGTGAAATCGGGATTGACCATGATCTTGTAGAGAGCTCAACAGAAAATATTACCCTGTTATCGAACGGTTGTATTTGCTGCTCGGTCCGAACCGATATGCAAGAAACTCTGCGTGATCTTTTTGCAAGGCGCTCTGTTGGTGAGGTGTTTGATTTTGATCGCATCATTATCGAAACCACTGGTCTAGCAGATCCTGCGCCAGTCTTGCAAACACTTGTTAGCGATACGCTTTTAGAAGCTCAGTTTCGATTTGATGGTTTGGTTACGTTAGTTGACGCGGTGAACTTTTCTTCTCTAGTTGATTCGCAATCAGAAATCGTCAAACAAATTGCGATTGCTGACAAAATATTATTAACAAAAACAGATTTAGTTGATTCGTCGGTAATTGCTTCATTAGAAGAGCTAATTCGGTCGATCAATTCCTCTGCACCTATTGTTCCCACTCTTCATGGCATAGTTTCCCCAAACGAATTAATGGGGCTTGGGCTCTCTTCTTCAAAATCGGGGGCGAAGATTCTTGCGTTTTTGGGCGATCCGCCTGATCAAGAAAAATATTTGGGCTCATTTATTCAAGCACATAGCTCCAAAATACAAACTTTATCCTTACGTTTTGATGAGCCATTTACTTGGCAAGCTTTTTCGAGCGCTCTTGAGTTGCTTAGCAACTTACGTGGACCCGACTTGCTTCGTCTAAAAGGAATTGTGAATGTGGATGGCAAGCCGGTAGTGGTCCAAGGTGTTCAGCATATTTTTCATCCGCCAGTCAACTTAAGCCAATGGCCAAGCGAAGATCATCAAACGAGATTGGTATTTATTACGCGCAATATCGACGCCAAAGTCATCCGCGGTTTGTTCGATACTGTGCGCTTGTTAAATACGCCATCAGCTTAGTTAGCTTTTTAGTTAGCTGTTTTTAGTTAACTGTTCTTAGTAAGCCACAGCTGTAATTGTGCTTCCAAGAGCTGATATTCTTTTAACAAACCTCATAGACAGCAGATTCTAAGGTCCCACCATTTTTAAGCTGTCCATCTAATTCGCTAAAAATGGTAGCTAAACGGACTGCTCCAATTTGTCGAAATAATCCTTTTAAAACATGAACAATCGCTTTTGCTTCAATCCACTGCTGCGTTTCAATCGCCTCACGTAATAACTTTAAGTAATTGGGCATATCATTCATTGAACCGAGCAAGAGAACGCTGGCGAGTTTTTTATGGTCCGAGACAAAGGTCGTTAACCACTGCGCACTAAATATCTCTTCAGTACGGTTTTCTAATACATTTTTAACAGTGGCTGCAGCTGATTGAGCCAACAGCTCGGTGTCAATTATTTTGGTCTTTAAATGTTTATCAACTACCTTTGATAAAGTTTTCAAATCAACAGGTTTGTACATGATGTCATTCATGCCAGCATCCATACAGCGCTTAATATCCTCAGCATAATCAAATGCTGTCACTGCAACAATCGGGGTGGGATTTAATTTTTTGATTTCTTCCCATTCACGTATTGCAATGGTCGCCTCAATGCCATCCATCTGAGGCATTTTTACATCCATCAATATAAAGTTGATGCTTGGGTCGGATTTAAATATCTTGAGCGCTTCTTTGCCATCCGCTGCCTGCCAAGAGTCAATATTTAAAGTATCTAGTAGAGAAACAAGCACAAGTCGGTTTGTCTTGATGTCCTCAGCAATTAAAACTTTACCTATCTTGGGAGCGGGTTGATCCTCAAGTGTGCTATCAAACTCATCGTGAACAGGGGCTTGTGACAAAAGTGTATCCTCATATATTAAATATTCATTAAAGGATATTATAGTAATAAATGTTTAACAATAACGCTTAATACAGGGAGAAATATGAACGATTTAATTAATGATGCAAAAGCTTTAATACAAGAATCAAAGCAGACACGCCGTACTTTTATAAAAAGCTCTGCATTTGGCGGCATAGGCTATGCCCTAGCGGCTTCGCCCGTGATGGCTCAAGCTATCAAGACAGACTTTACTGGGCTGAAATGCTCTGATGAAACGATTGTTTATGGCGATTCAAAATTACCCATTTATGTTGCAAGGCCAGAAAATGCTAAGGGTGCTCTACCCGTAATTATTGTTGTTAGTGAGATTTTTGGTGTTCATGAATATATTGCTGATATCGCTAGGCGCTTCGCTAAGCTAGGCTATTTAGCAATCGCCCCAGAATTCTTTTATCGTGCTGGCAATCCTCAGCAACTTTCTAGTATCGCCCAGATTCAATCTGATATTGTCGCTAAAACTCCTGACCAACAAGTACTAACGGATCTTAAAGAGACACTGAATTGGGCAAAAAATAATGGCGGTAATGCTAATCGGGTCGCAATTAATGGCTTTTGCTGGGGTGGTCGTATCGTCTGGTTGGCCTGCGAATCTCTACCAGGTATCAAAACAGGTATTGCCTGGTATGGACGTCTGACAGGTGATAAATCGACAAACTTTCCGAATCACCCGATTGATTTAGCTGCTCAACTGAAGGCTCCAGTATTAGGGCTATATGGCGCTAAAGATACTGGGATTTCTGTAAGTACGGTCGCAACGATGCAAAACGCTTTGCATCAACTTAAGTCAAATCGGGCCGCTCAACAGTCTGAATTTGTTTTATATTCGGCGGCTGGCCATGCTTTCCACGCTGATTATCGTCCAAGCTATGTTCCTGCTGCTGCTGCTGATGGCTGGAATAAGGCAGTTGCTTGGCTCAAGGAAAAAGGCGTCTAATTCGCGGACCTTTCAAGATAACGAAGGCCTAAAGATACTCCGATTACAAATCCTGCAACGGTAATAAAAGAAGATAAGGCTAAAGTGGACATTCCACTTAAGCCTTGTCCAAAAGTACATCCTAGGGCAGTTACTCCACCAACACCCATCAACGCACCGCCTATGATGTGATTCATAGTGTCTTGTGCGCTACTAAATCCTTGTAATCTCCACTCTCGTCTTAGAATTGCACTGCCACACGAGCCAAGCGCTATTCCCGCGGCAATGATCATTGCAAAACTGATGGTTTTAGATGTATCACTAAAAAGCGTCAAATAATCTAACCAATAAGCCATGGGCGCAGTCAAGGATGCACTCTCCATCTTGCCACTATTGGTGGCAACAAATAATGGTTCTAAGGTGTTGGGGTTTTCTGCAACGTAACCAATATGTCCTGAAATTCCCCAAAAAATAAGTATCGATATGCCAACTAAAACGCTTATCCACCATTGTCCGTGTTGTCGAAATTCAGTATTTTTCAAGGCAAAGAATAATAAACCCAGCGCAAATAAACTACTGATCCAAACCCCAAGTATTGATGAATCCATCGGTATCATCAAATGAAGTAGGCTTGCCAAGTCCTGATAAACAGGTAACTGCAGATAAACTTGATCGACACTACCCACGCGAATGACCGCAAAAATACCTCTCAGGGTCATTTGTGCAAATACACCTGCTACTAAAAGAACTATGAGTGATTTAAGGCTACCGCCCCCGAGTCGAACGAGGTTTTTAGCGCCACATCCTGAGGCTATCGACATACCAATCCCAAATAAAATACCACCTATTAGATGCGACAACCAAAGAAGTTTGGTGCTGGTATAAATCGTTTGATGGATATCAATCCAGGCGCTTGCATGCATAATACTGGTACCTAAAACAGCTATAGCTAAGGCTACACTCCACTGATGAGCTCGGCTCCACGATTGCATAAGTAACACATCGCTAATCGCACCCATGGAACAGAATTGGGTTCTTTGCATCCCAAATCCAAGAAAAAATGCCACCACAAAGGCACTTGTTAAAACAATGGTGTTGAGGTAGATGAGATCAGGCATTTTTCAATTCTACAAGATTCGTGGCGTGCCTATAAAACGCAGGAATTGCCCGTGGCATTAACATTAACGATACGTTTATTTTGAACAGTAAAGGTGGTGCGACATTCGGTAGTGTACGAATATCCTGGGGAACCAGGAATTGGTCTTGTGAACACTGCGTCACCTTGTCTAATAACTTGAACAGATGAAGGTGTGGGTGGTATATAGTTTTGTTGCTTGTTATCATAGGTAAGGTATTTTGCTTGATCGGTTTGATAACTACTCGTTGGCGCTCCCCATGTGGAAATCAAACTGTCTTCATCAGCGCCGATCCATCCATTGACCATTTTGGTGTATTTTTCAGCCGACACGCATCCTAGCAAAACAAGACTGCTACACACAACAAGCATGTAAGTTTTAAAAGATTTAAATAGCATCGCAGACCTCCTAAGTGATGCCCTTAGTATACAAGTTTGATATCAAGTGATGGGCTTGCCAATAGGAATTCAAATCTATATCTTGTTGTTTGATGAAATGTTCATACAAAATTCATCAAAGTTATGGTGTTAATTTTTTTAATTTAGCCTCATAATCAAATCAATCGTCTTACATCACAACTCGTGGTTTGCGTGACCAATCGTTGGTTTTTTATAAGGAAATTAATGATGAATTTATATTGGCTAAGCTATGCCCTCAAAGTAACCGCCCTCTTTAATGTCGGGGCTGGTCTTTTAAATGTCCTAATTGATAGCAACTCTTGGGCATTGGGTAATTTTATGTTTGCACTTGTTCTAATGATCAGTTCTTTTCTTGCCAATCACTTGTATGGTGATCTTGCTCCACTCAAGCCAGTTAGGATTAAGAAAAGATCTTGGCAACCCTACGACAAAGACTAATGACTAAGTAGAGAACCTACGCGAGCTTGTTCTGCAATTGCCCATAATCTTGGGAGTAGGTTTTTCATTTCAACTTCAGTAGCAGCTCCGCTAAATAGGGCTAAGCGAATGGCTTTTTCTTCTATTTCAGGTCGAGATAAAGTGTTACCAGGATCGCCTTTTGGCTCGTCTACACGTCCATGCAAAACTCTGCCATCCATCGTCTTTACTGAGACTTTCCCAATCCACCTTACTGGATATGCACTATCCACTTCAGGATCTAACTGCATCGTCACG
>Ga0209188_1002913_pt1 | contig 12210 bp, 13 predicted proteins | sample C_130625_EF_Meta_FD_187307 | JGI IMG/M metagenome (GOLD analysis project Ga0209188, IMG submission 187307) | Freshwater microbial communities from Lake Croche, Canada to study carbon cycling - C_130625_EF_MetaG (SPAdes) (version 2) | ecosystem: Environmental > Aquatic > Freshwater > Lake...
TTTAAAAGTGACCTGGACTTTGGTCTATTCAAAAGATCGGGAACTTGGTAATGCTGCTCAACAATTTATTGAGTTACTTCTTGAGTTGACAGTTGAAAGAGCAAAAACGGGTAAGTGGCCTGGACTGACACTTCGAGGGACATAAAAAAACACCCCGAAGGGTGTTTTTCTTTTAGGAAAATTAATTACTTCAATATGATTGGATTAATCGGTGATCCTACACCACCAGTAATCGGTAATGGTGGCGCTGTAAATAAGAACTCATACACTTTATCTTCTGCACAGTCATCAGCCAACTCTTTTAAATTGAAAATTTCACCCATGGTGATTCCAATCATCGGAATCACGATCCAGTGCCAAGGCTGACTCACACCAACAACTTCGTTAGGACGTACTTCGCATCCCCATGTATCAGTACAAATCGCAGCAATCTTTTTCTCAAAAATCCATTTACAGGTTTCGAAACGAAGACCGGGTGCATCTCCAGCAGCGTAAGAATCCCAATCACCTCTTGCTAAACGCTCTTCCATCATGCCGGTTCTAACAATTACAAAATCACCTTGCTTGATCTCTACTCCTTGAGCTTTAGCGCAGTCATCTAAATCTTGATTAGAAATACCATAACCATCAGCTAAAAAATCACCACCTTTGAATCTTGCCATATCAAGAAGTACGCCGCGACCAATCATCTTATCGCGCGTTTTTTCAATACCGTTCTTCTTAGCACCAGTAGAATCTACAAGAGCAGCGTCATAGCCGTTCCACATTTTGTCGCCATAAAAGATATGACCTAGTGCATCCCATTGTGTTCCGCACTGCAATGGTAATGAAACCATGTCATCAGCGTAGCGCAAACCATATTGGTCTTGATTACCAGCTACTGCATCCGTACCAGTTGCCAGCATCGTGTGAATCGGATTAAAACGACCGCCCCAGCCTGTTGTTTGAGGGCCATGTGAATTAAAATCTAATCCTAATGAAATAGCTTTACCTTTTTTTACCAACTTGGCTGCTTCTTTTAACTGCTCAGGACCCACATAATTTAGAGTACCTATCTCATCGTCTGGCCCCCATTTACCCCAATTACAAGTTTCTTTTGCCATTTGCTCAATTGCGGCTTTAGTTAAAGTGCGATCAATATTGTTGTTAGCGACACCAGTCATGCCCGGCGCTGTTTTTTTTGCTGTCATGTATATCTCCGTAAATTTGATTTTTAATGATACCAAGAATAAACAGTCTTTTATGAAAATACAAATATCAAATTGATATTGATAATATTCCTTTCAAGCATGAAGATATCAGCCCACTAATCAACAACTAATTGAATTTATTTCAACCATGTTAGGGTTTGTACTGATTAAAAAAAGATGCAACTCATTAAAAATGCATAGTATCAATACTCTTTTGATATTGGTCATTTACCGAATTATTCATTAATCTAGGAAAACTAAAAGACTAGCTTAAAAAGCGCTTCATAAAATAATTTGTGGAGGAGACATGATCAAACCCAAGCAAATGCTTGGGTTTGAACTTTATTCCGACACGAAAACATCTAAGAAAGGTTGTTCAAATGTCCGCAAAGCAAAAAAAAGTAATCGTCACGTGTGCTGTGACTGGTTCGATTCATACACCTACGATGTCACCGTATCTTCCCATTACACCAAAAGAAATTGAAGATGCGGCTGTAGGAGCAGCAGAGGCTGGGGCATCAATTGTGCATTTGCATGCACGTAATCCTGAGAATGGCTTACCTGATCAAACTCCAGAAGCTTTCATGAAGTTTTTACCGCAAATTAAAGCCAGATCTAATGTAGTCATCAATCTCACTACAGGTGGCTCACCTACTATGGCTGTTGTTGACAGACTTCAGCCCGCATTAAAACTGAAACCCGAAGTGGCGTCTCTCAATATGGGTTCCATGAATTTTGGTTTATATCCCATGTTAAACCGCTATAAAGAGTTTAAATATGATTGGGAGCAACCCTATTTAGCAGGCTCTGAAGATCGTATCTTTAAAAATACATTTGGTGATATCCGTTTTATTCTAGAGTCTTGTGCAGAAAATAATACGCGCTTCGAAATCGAGTGCTATGACATCTCCCACCTCTATGTTGCAGCACATTTCGTCGATCGTGGATTACTGAAAGGTCCACTATTTATTCAATCGGTATTTGGTTTACTTGGCGGTATTGGCCCTCATCCAGAAGATGTGTTAATGATGAAACGTACGGCCGATCGTTTATTTGGTGATGATTATTACTGGTCTGTTTTAGGCGCTGGTAAAAATCAAATGCCGATCGCTGCAATGTCTGCCGCAATGGGTTCAAATGCTCGCGTTGGCTTAGAAGACTCGCTCTGGGATGGCCCGGGAACTCTATCGAAAACCAATGCTGATCAAGTTACTCGGATTGTGAGTATCTTAAAAGCCCTCAATTTAGAACCAGCAACTCCTGATGAGGCACGTCAAATGTTGCAACTCAAAGGAGCGGATAAGGTTAACTTTTAAGGATAAAAATCCCTGATTCATCAGGGATTTTTACTTTAAAGGCGCACGGTATTTGTCGAGTTTAGTAAATAGGCAGATGAACTTGACATCAAAATCATCATCAGCACACATAAGCCAATCATAGCTAGCACAATTCCAATCGCCCATTGCGACCAACGTCGTTGTACCTTTTGAAAATGCTCCACACTGTCCCAATTATCATTTTGCCATGCCCATTCACGACCTTTAAATCCTAGAATGATGTGCATCACAAAACCTACGCCAGGAAGTAAAGCGAGTAAACCTATCCAGGTCTTGTTGCAGACCGCCCAAAACCAACCAAAGATAAATGCACCCCATGACCACCCCTCTACTCCGGGTGGTATCGGTATATGATTACGTTGCGAACTGATTGGCGCTGAATCCATTTGCTCTGCAACAGAATCAATCAAAGGTAGTGCTTGAGCTTGAGCTAAAGAATTTCCACACTGGCTACAAAACTTTGCCATGTCTTGGTTGAGTTTTCCACATTGTTGACAATACATAATCGACTGATCCTATGAAGATTTAGCCAAGTGTTGCAATTCCTGCCAATATAAAAAGTCCGAATATAGAGAAAATACCAACTGTCCAGAAAACAGTTCTTAAAGTAGCTTTATCCATTAAATAACAGGCAACAAACCCAATTCTGGCCAAAATAAAAATAATAGCAAGTAAATCAATGCTGCCGAGCGTAACACCTTTAATGGATGCCACGATCACCGCAACCGCAAAAAATGGAAATGCTTCAAAACTATTATGCTGGGCTGCATTCGCACGTGCCCGAAACCCTGTCTGAGAAGCTAACCACTGACGCGGATTATGATTATCAAAGTTCTGAAACCCCCACTTAGCCATTCCAGCACATATATAAGGTAATACACCAGCCATAAAAACACACCAAAAAGCGATTGTCATAGGTAATCCTCAGTATTGAAATACAGCCAATATTTCTTTATAGTACATTACAAATAGCAATTATATTTACTAACTAAAGGGGAAGCTATGCAATTTCAAGAATCAGTAAAAACCTGTTTGAATAAATTTGTCGATTTCAAAGGACGTGCTTCACGTTCCGAGTTTTGGTGGTTTGTGTTGTTCACCGCTATCGTTAACTTTGTCTTAGGCGCCATATCCGATAAGTTACAAGGCGTTGGTGCGTTGATTCTTTTACTACCTTATTTGGCCGTTGCTGTAAGAAGACTGCATGACATTGGTAAGAACTGGTATTGGATATTAATAGGAATTATTCCAATCGTTGGATTTTTTGTATTGATTTATTTTTATGTACAAAAATCAGTACCTACTGCCAATGAATTTGGCGATGTACCTGCAGGTGCAGAAGTTGCCCAAATCACTCAATAATCATTTATTTTCAAACTAAAAAGGCACCTTCTAGGTGCCTTTTGTTTTGAAGCCATTACCGATTCATTAAGCAACGGTTTTAGAATTCCCCAAAAACTGTTTTGCTAATGCAGCAAGTTGATCTGCACCTTGTGGTAATTCGCCATTTGGTGAAAGTTTGTCAAGAAAGTTAGGTAATGTTTGTGCTAATTGCTCAGAAGCTTGCTGATGATCAACACCTAAAGTTTGAGCAATTTGCGCGATACGCTCTTGACCGAATACTTTTGCAATATCAGCACCTTGAACGGCTTGATTGGTACCAGTAGATAACCATGACTGCACTTGATCACCAAGTCCAGAAGTTTTAAACATGTTGACTAGTGCGATCGCGCCACTTGCACCAGCAGCTAATTGAGCCATATTGAAACCACCAGCAGCTGGGCTAGTTTGATTGCCAGCTTGTTGCTGACCAGTTGGATCATTTAACAAAGAAGCTAATACTTGTGCCATCGGTGACTGTTGACCTGCAGCAGCATTATTTTGTGATAAAAAACCAGATACTAAATCAAGAATACTCATATGAAAGTCTCCAAAAAAAGGTTGAAATTTATTATCACAAAGGAATGTGACGATAAAACGAGGTAAGCAGAAGAATTTTGATATTCCTGCATGACTTTAAATTGTCAAGAAAAGTAGGCTTACAATAGAGTCATAAATCGTTTCAAATTTTACATTTCAGGAGAAAATGATGTTAGAAGCATATCGTGCCCATGTCGCAGAGCGAGCAGCCCTCGGAATCCCCCCACTACCACTCTCTAAGGCACAAACTAGCCAGTTAGTTGACCTATTAAAAAACCCTCCTGCTGGTGAAGAAGCTACTCTCAAAGAATTAATTACCCACCGCGTGCCGGCCGGCGTGGATGACGCAGCAAAAGTAAAAGCTGAATTTTTGGCTCTGGTTGCCTCCGGTCAAGAAAAATGTTCACTACTAACTAATGTTCAAGCGACTGAATTACTTGGCACTATGCTTGGTGGTTACAACATCAAGCCTTTAATCGACTTATTAAGCGATGCTCAATGTGCTCAAACGGCTGCAAACGCCCTCAAAAAAACCCTCTTAATGTTCGACTTTTTTCACGATGTGAAAGAGCTTTCAGACAAAGGCAATACCTTTGCTAAAGAAGTGATGCAAAGTTGGGCTGATGCTGAATGGTTTACTAGTCGCCCTACTCTTCCAGAAAGCTTAAAAGTAACTGTATTTAAAGTTTCTGGTGAGACCAATACCGACGATTTATCTCCTGCGCCTGATGCTTGGAGTCGTCCTGATATTCCTTTACATGCGTTAGCGATGTTAAAAAATGGTCGACCCGATATTACTCCTGATGAACTCGGTCAACGTGGTCCACTTAAATTGATTGCTGAACTCCAGAAAAAAGGTAACTTAATTGCTTATGTTGGTGATGTAGTCGGTACAGGCTCTTCACGTAAATCAGCAACGAACTCAGTACTTTGGTATACCGGTCAAGATATTCCGTTCGTACCAAACAAGCGCTTTGGTGGAGTGTGTATTGGTAGCAAAATTGCACCTATTTTCTTCAACACCATGGAAGATGCTGGCGCACTACCGATCGAACTCGATGTGAACCAGATGGAAATGGGAGACGTAATCGAACTTCGTCCTTACGAAGGTCGCGCTCTCAAAGATGGTAAAGAAATTGCACAGTTCAAATTACGTTCAGACGTCATTTTTGACGAAGTACGTGCTGGCGGACGTATTCCTCTCATTATTGGTCGTGGTCTGACCATGAAAGCACGTCAAGCACTTGGCTTACCAGCCTCTACTGAATTCCGCTTACCTCAACCTGCTGCGGATAACACCGCTGGCTTTACTTTGGCACAAAAAATTGTTGGTCGTGCTGTCGGACTTCAAGAAGGACTAGGTGTTCGTCCAGGAACTTACTGTGAGCCACACATGACAACTGTAGGCTCTCAAGATACAACTGGTCCTATGACGCGTGACGAATTAAAAGATTTAGCTTGCCTTGGATTCTCCGCAGACCTCGTGATGCAGTCTTTCTGCCACACCGCTGCTTATCCAAAACTCGTCGATATCAAAACACATCGCGATTTACCTGCTTTCATGACAAGTCGTGGTGGTGTTTCATTACGTCCTGGCGACGGTATTATCCATAGCTGGCTCAATCGTTTATTAATGCCAGATACAGTTGGTACTGGTGGTGATAGCCATACACGTTTCCCAATCGGTATTTCTTTCCCTGCCGGTTCTGGTTTAGTTGCTTTCGCTGCTGCGACAGGTGTGATGCCTTTGGATATGCCCGAGTCTGTTCTCGTGCGCTTCAAAGGAAGCATGCAACGTGGTGTGACTCTACGTGACCTCGTCAATGCAATTCCGTTATATGCGATTAAACAGGGCTTATTAACTGTTGAGAAAAAAGGTAAGAAAAATATTTTCTCTGGTCGTATCCTCGAAATCGAAGGCTTGCCAGATCTCAAAGTAGAACAAGCATTTGAATTATCTGATGCTTCTGCTGAGCGTTCTGCTGGTGGTTGTACGGTGCATCTCAATAAAGAACCAATCATTGAGTACATGCGCTCGAACATCGCTTTAATGAAGTGGATGATCGCAAATGATTACGAAGATGCACGTACTCTTGGTCGTCGCATCAAATCCATGGAAGACTGGATTGCTGCTCCACAGCTGTTAAAAGCTGATCCTAATGCTGAGTATGCTGCAGTCATCGAGATCGATCTTGCCGATATCAAAGAACCAATCCTCGCTTGCCCAAATGATCCAGATGATGTGAAGTTCTTATCTGAAGTTGCTGGCGACAAGATCGATGAAGTATTTATCGGCTCTTGCATGACCAATATCGGTCACTTCCGTGCCGCAAGTACGATTTTAGAAGGTCGTGATGATCTGCCAACTCGTTTGTGGATCGCTCCTCCAACGAAGATGGATGCGATGATTTTGACGGAGGAAGGTTATTACAGTAGTTTTGGTAAAACTGGTGCTCGTATGGAAATGCCTGGCTGCTCCCTCTGTATGGGTAACCAAGCACAAATCCGTAAGGGTTCTACAGCAGTCTCTACCTCAACTCGTAACTTCCCGAATCGCTTAGGTATTGATACACGTGTGTACCTCTCTTCAGCAGAGCTAGCAGCAGTATGTGCACTCATGGGTAAAATCCCAACGGTTGCTGAATATCTCGAGCGTTATGAGGTTCTTGTCAATAAATCGGCTGAGATTTATCGCTATATGAATTTTGATCAAATTAGCGAATTCAGTGACTTAAGCAATACCGCTCACGCATAAAAAGTTTTACACGTTTTTCATGAATTTGGCATATACTGTATATAAATACAGTATATGCCAATTATGCACCGAGTCCCCTCCTTTTTAGCCCCTCTTTTTCATGATGCTGTACCAGCAGGTTTTCCTTCGCCTGCCTCTGATTACATCGATCAACGTCTAGATTTATACGACTACTTAGGAGTCCACTCAGAAGCTACATTTTTCTTAAGGGTCCAAGGTGATTCGATGCAAGGTGCTGGCATCTATGATGGAGATTTACTCGTTGTCGACCGTTCCCGTAGCGCAAAATCTGGTCAGGTCGTTATCGCTGTCATCGATGGTGAGTTTACGGTCAAGCGTCTACAAAAATCAGGGGGACGAACGTGGCTTAAAGCAGAAAATCCTCACTACCCACCAATTGAATTACATGATGGGCAAGAACTAGAAGTGTGGGGTGTCGTCTCACATGTCGTACATAAACCCTAAACATCATGCTAGCACTCCCCTCAGAACGCGCTATCGCACTCATTGATGGTAATAATTTTTATGTCTCGTGTGAGCGCGTTTTTAATCCAAAACTAATCACTCAACCACTCGTCATTTTGTCGAATAATGATGGTTGTATTGTGTCTCGTAGTCAAGAAGCTAGAGATTTAGGTATTCCGATGGGTATGCCATTTTTTAAAGCAAAACATTTTGTCAACAGTCATGGTCTAAAGTGGCTCAGCTCAAACTATACTTTATACGGTGATATGAGTGCTCGCATGATGCATGTACTTGCTGAGTTCTCTCCTGATCAAGAAATCTATTCAATCGATGAATGCTTTTTAGATTTATCACACATGATGAGTGATCAGGCATTAATTAGTTATGGCAAATCAATCAAAGAGCGTATCTATCAATACTTAGGACTACCCACCTGCGTAGGTATTGGTCCATCCAAAACACTAGCAAAACTGGCGAATCATATCGCCAAAAAAAATCCTCAATTTGGTGGTGTCTTCGCTTGGTCGGCACTACCACCCCATGAACAACTGTATTGGTTACAACGTATTGCCGTGGCTGAGGTATGGGGAGTCGGCCGGCGCATCAATGCGAGTTTAGAACAAATGGGTATCACCACCGTGGCCGACCTCGCACAAGCTAATCCTGAAATGATTCGACGTCGGTTTTCTGTCGTCATGGCAAGAACGGTCGCTGAGCTACAAGGAATATCCTGCCTAGCGATGAGCGATATTGAAGATACTCCAAGTAAACAACAGATTATTTCGAGTAAAAGTTTTGGCCAGGAAGTCACCGACCTACCACACTTACAAGAAGCAGTAGCAAGTTATATTTGTCGAGCTGCCGAAAAACTTCGAGCACAAAATAGTGTCTGTCAATACGTGACGGTATTTGTCAGAACCAATCCTTTTGCACAGAATCAAACGCAATATCGTAACCAAATAACGATTCCCTTATCGATTGCCAGTAGTGATAGTCGTCGTTTAATCAAAGCAGCCTTTTTTGGCCTAGAGCGTATTTATCAGCCAGGTCTGCGCTATAAAAAAGCTGGCGTGATTCTTTCCGATATATACCCAGCTGCACAACAACAAGAAGATCTTTTTACTAAAATTGATCAAAAAAAATCAGCGCAAGTGATGCGAACGATGGATGATCTCAACCACCTCTACGGGGCCCACACATTAACGCTAGCGAGTACTGGTGCAACCATCGGTAACGTACGTAATTGGCGCATGCGCGCCAACCATAAAAGTCAGCGCTTTACCACGCGCTGGGATGAAATCCCCCTTGTTCGTGCCTAAATTAGACAACTGATTATGAAATAGTGAATAATAGAATGATTCACATTAATCAAAAAATAATTTCTATGAAAAAAATCTTTTTGTCGCCACTACTTCCTAAAATCATCTTGACCTTAATCCTCAGTTTTGGATTTCATCAGTGCTTCGCTGGACCACAGGTTTTGTTTAAAACGACAAAAGGTGATTTCGTAGTGGAGCTTGACGAAGTAAAAGCACCAAAGAGTGTCGAGAATTTTTTAACATATGTAAAAAATGGCTTCTATAGTGGCACCATTTTTCATCGTGTTATTAACGGTTTCATGGTTCAAGGTGGTGGATATACGAAAGATATGCAGGAAAAGCAAACACGCCCTCCAATCGAAATAGAATCGCAAAATGGTCTAAAAAATTATAAATACACCATTGCTATGGCGCGCACCAATGATCCAAACTCTGCAACCTCACAGTTTTATGTGAATGTGAAGGATAATGCTACGCTCGATTATCCAAGTCGTGATGGCTTTGGTTATACGGTATTTGGTAAAGTAATTTCTGGTATGGCAACGATTGATGAAATCAAATTTGCGCAAACGACAACGCGTAATCGTATGTCGGATGTGCCGGTCGAACCTATCATCATTCAATCTGCAACCATCATTAAATAATCGATCACATCTATGAAATTTTGTACTCAATGTGGTGATGAGGTTCACCTCAAAACACCAGAGGATGATAATCGTGAACGACATGTGTGCAAAACTTGTGGTGAAATCCACTACCTCAACCCAAAAAATGTAGTCGGTACAATCCCAGTTTGGGAGGATAAAATCCTGCTGTGTCGACGCGCAATCGAACCACGTAAAAATTACTGGACGCTCCCTGCCGGTTTTTTAGAGTTACATGAAACGACAGCGGAAGGAGCCGTCAGAGAAACATTAGAAGAGACCGGTGCAGATGTTCAGGTCAAAGGTCTCTTTACGATTCTGAATGTACCTCATATCGGTCAAATTCATTGGTTCTATGTGGCCTTGATGAAAAACTCGGACTTCAGTCCATTTACCTCTGAAAGTACCGAGGTCGCGCTCTTTACCGAAGCACAAATCCCTTGGGATGATCTCGCTTTTTTAACCGTCAAAACTTGTCTGCGTCAATTCTTTGCAGATCGCAGCGCCGGCAAAGATCTTGATAACGAAGCGCTGCAGACTCACCTAATCGATTTACGACCAGCCACAAATTGAATCATGACGGTAATACCGTGGATTGAACTCAACAGACCAGTATTCCCATCGCCTAGAACGTTTGTTCAAGATAATCCAGAATTACCTGAAGATCTTATTGCTCTGAGTGACTGCATGGATGAGCAGCTATTATTGGCGGCCTATCGACAAGGTATTTTTCCATGGTATAGCGAGGGTCAACCTGTGATGTGGTGGTGCACCTCACCCAGAATGGTTTTAGATACCCGTCAAATCAATATCAGTGATAGCCTACGTAAAAAACTCAAAAAAATATTAAAAAATCCAGCGTGGGAAATCAAAGTCGATACTGCATTTCGCGAGGTCATCACCGCCTGTGCACAATCGCAACGCAAAGATCAAGATGGTACTTGGATTACCGAAGAAATCATTGCACACTATATAGAATTGCATCAGTTAGGTATTGCTCATAGTGTAGAAACTTGGTTTGAGGGAAAATTGGTAGGAGGCTTATACGGCATTAATCTTGGTACCATGTTTTATGGTGAATCTATGTTCAGACATATTACCGATGCCTCGAAAATAGCTTTAGCCGCTCTATGTGCTTGGTGTGTAACGGTAGATATTCATTTGATTGATTGCCAGCAACAAACAAGCCACTTACAGTCGATGGGGGCACATCCCATACCTAAAGATTCATTTTTAGATTGGATTGAAGATCATATCGATCAGCCGTCACCATTATGGAAATGGGATAAGTCAGTGCTTTATGCCTATAATAAAAACTCCTAAGAGACATATGTATGGCTAACCTGAAAGATATCCCCTTCAACTCATTGCAGTTTTATGCAACAGCTCCTTATGGGTGCAGCTACCTGCCAGATCATGAAGCGCGTTCTCAGGTTGCCACTCCACCACAACTTATTACAACAAAAATCTATAGTGAGTTAATCAAGGCAGGATTTAGAAGAAGTGGTCATTTCACCTATCGGCCATATTGCGACCAATGTCAATCCTGTATTGCTACAAGAATTCAGGCGAATTATTTCATACCGAATCGGAGTCAAAAAAGAGCTTTTCTAAAGCACTCCAATTTGCAAGCGAAAATCATGGCCTTACAATTTATACCTGAACACTTTGCACTTTACAGAGAATATCAACAAAGTCGGCATGCCACACAAATTGATGGTAGCACGACAGATTCCAATGAAGAGGAAGAAGATCAATATCGACAGTTTTTAATCCAATCACATATTGATTCTTTTTTAGTGGAATTCAGAGAAAATGGTGTGTTAAGAATGGTCAGTGTGATTGATGCCGTTAGCGACGGCCTCTCTTCCGTATATACCTTCTATGATGCTTCACAAACGAAGGCCAGTTATGGCACTTACGGCATTTTGTGGCAAGTTGAAAAAGCAAAAGAACTACAATTACCTTTTGTCTATTTAGGTTATTACATTCAAGAAAGCCAAAAAATGTCTTATAAAGCTTCCTATAAACCAATTGAAGGTTTAGTCAATGGTGTGTGGATGAACTTAGATAACCCTTCTAACAATATCTGATGAACTTATATCCTTTTGCTAGACCCTTATTATTTTGTTTCGATGCTGAGACCGCTCACCATATTTCTCTCAACACAATTGATCAAGCGCGTCGATTTGGTTTACTGCCTGGAATCATTGGTAAAGTACCTGAGTGTCCAACGAAGTTTTGTGGTTTTGATCTTCCCAATCCAGTCGGACTTGCTGCCGGATTAGATAAAGACGGCAAGCATATTGATGCTCTTGCTTCTCTTGGTTTTGGATTCCTGGAAATTGGTACAGTAACGCCTCTTGCTCAGCCTGGGAATCCTCTGCCAAGAATGTTTCGAATTCCTGAGGAAAATGCGATTATCAATCGCATGGGCTTTAATAATGATGGAGTTGATGCTTGTGTCACTCGTGTGAAAGCATCTCAATTTTATCAATCTGGTGGCGTGATTGGACTCAATATTGGTAAAAATGCCATTACGCCAATTGAGCAAGCCAGCAAGGACTATATTACCTGCTT
>Ga0209188_1002914_pt1 | contig 12207 bp, 10 predicted proteins | sample C_130625_EF_Meta_FD_187307 | JGI IMG/M metagenome (GOLD analysis project Ga0209188, IMG submission 187307) | Freshwater microbial communities from Lake Croche, Canada to study carbon cycling - C_130625_EF_MetaG (SPAdes) (version 2) | ecosystem: Environmental > Aquatic > Freshwater > Lake...
AGTTCCTGTCGCTTCTTACGCGTTTTGCCATCCGTTTTTGCAGGCGTCGTCGCATCTTCCGATCCTGTCTCCGAACTCTCCGTACTTGAAGTCGTATTCCTCCGACTCGAACTATTACGCGCATTCATATCCTTCTCAATATCATCATAATACCTCTCGATATAGTCCAATATCTTGTTATCGATCGCCCATTTGAAGAAATTCAGTTGTCCGATCGTCGTTTCCATCAAACATTCCTCTCCATTTTTGGTGCAAGGTATCGAAATACGATCCCATCGACAAAAACTATCAAATTTTCTCTTACTGTATGCTTTTAACTGCAGTTTATATCTATGATATACCTTGAATGTGCAATCCTCAATAAGATCTTTTAGAATCCCAGTGCGCATCCGAATCATGTATTCAGTATCATGTTTTTTCGCATAATTTGTGACAAACCAGTCAATAATACGAAGAGACACCTTCGATTCGCCGTTAACGATAGTCTGGATCTTATTCATATTTTCGGGGTTCTCGTAAAAATGCATCAGATTATTGAGAAGCAAATCATCTTGCGTTGATGCAGCAGCATAAGATGTATACAAATAAGACCCGGAACCGGATTCTTCGGAGTTTGACGAAGAAGAATAATAAGACATATGGATTATCAGAATCGATATGTGTTTTGTCACGTCTTATTTAAACCCTTTATTACGTAAATTATAACCTCTACTCGTAGAGATTAACGTCTACTAGTTGAGGTGTCCTAAAAGCGTAGCGCTGTAAGGACACATCTGCTATATAGCGTTTACCGAAACTAGTAGAGTTTTTTAATCTCTACTAGTAGAGGTTAAAAATCTTGAAACGAAGTACCTTTGGCAAATACGCAGTGCGAGTTTCGGCAAACGCGCATACGAAGTGGTAGCAGCACTGCGTAATGATGTCCTTACTTTTTGCTTCGCATAAAGGACATCTATACGAGTAGAGGTTATTAATCCATATGACCAGACGTTAAATAATAATGAATAATATAGTAGAGAAATGAGACTAACCCGCTCCATTATATTATTTTTGATGGTTTTATTAATGGCATTTATTTTAATATACACTACAGAACCATTTGAACATATCGATAAAATCAACTATTACGTCATTACTATGAGACCAGAGGATAGATTAAAGAATATCGATTTGCAGCAGTCTAAAATGCGAGAAAAATCAGCAAATATACATTTGGAATACATCGATGCGGTTAAAGGAATTGACGTAGATATAGATAAAATGAAAGCGTCTGGCGAATTACAACCTCTCAACGATTCCTCCTTTTTTAACGCGAAGAGTATGCCAAATGAAGTGGCATGCTACCTGAGTCATATGAAGACATACCGAACTATTCTGGAAAAGAACCAACCCGGGTTTAGCGTAATATTCGAAGACGATTTTGAATTAAAAGATGAGTTTATAGAGAAACTCGATCAGAGTCTAGAGATCCTTAAATCCGTTGATTTTGATTACTGTTTTCTGGGAATGGTTGGTGGAGGCGGAGGAGAACATGTTAATGGTGAGGTATATAGAATTCCGACGGAAGGTAGTATGTGGCAAACCCACGCATATATGGTTAAGAACGAGAATATTCCGAAAATAATCAACAAATTAATGCCAATTAAGGGGTTGATCGATGTTTCGATATTTGACAAGGGAAAATCGCGAGAATTGAACGTGTACAAGTTAGAACCGACTATTGTGAAACAAGATCAGTTTTACACGAGTATTCGAGTTGAGTGAATAATTGCGCTATCACCTAGTTTGCATCAATAGTCTGCAAATAATCCTGGTGTTTTTTTAGTGCGCGTTGTTTTCTCGCCTCTTTTTCCCGATTCAATTCTTCTTTGGTCATTTTTTCCGAGATCTGAACAATTGAATATATTTGTGAAGGTAATACGGGTAAATCGCGGTTGTTCCAGTTGTCATTGATCCTCTCGATCTTTTCCAGTAGAACGTCTAATGCATACTGGTTCTTCATATGGTTACATTCTTTGCAGCATGCCTTGCAGTTTTCTGAGGTGTATCCGATGGTATTGTCTACACGGTCGATCCCATTTGTATTGGTATCGGTTGTTTTTTTGCCGCATAAATAACAGTCTTGCTTTGTGATGGTTTTGTAGTCGTCGTGTGTGATGGCGAATTCGAGTTCCTTCTTTTCTGCGCGACTTCGGTAGGAAGCATAGGAAACGCATTTCGCATCGGGAAAGCACTCTGGATGTCTTGTATTGCTGGTGTTTTTTGCAAAAGAATAAATGTGCCGTGTCCTATTGATAAATGTTGCAGAATCTAATGATCCTTTCATCCAGTTACACATTGCACAGCAACTTACACAGTTGGATTGGATATATCCTTCTGCTTGGTTCATGCGATCGATACCGTTGAACCCTTTTTCGTCTATTGAATTACAATAATAACACGGTTTGACAACCATTTCTTTAAATTCCTCCTCTGAAAAAGTGAACTGGAGTTTTTTTAGGCGGGCAGATCTCTGATATACTTTGAAATGCACCTCGATACTTTCTCGGCGTTTTCTATTCGCCTCTGCCATTTTTTCAGGATTTCGGTCGCGCCAGTTCTTCATCACATTCGCATTGTGTTGCAAATAACCATCAATATCTTTTGCTGCTCGTTTGGCGCGTGATTTTTTGCCAATCTTTTCTCGGACTTCTTGGTTTGCTTCTTCCCATGCTTTTTTCGTGGCGATATTTTCGGGTTTTTTCGATGCCTCTCGCGCTAAAGCATTCCGGTGTTCTTTGTCGCGTTTTTTGTCATTTTGTATCCATGTCTCGCGGCAATCTTTGCAAGATTTCACATACCCTTTGTTCTTCGCTCCAACAAACTCGTCGAGAGGTTTCGTCTTCTCACAGTTTTTGCAGAACCTGGTTTCGGGATTTTCTTGTTGTTCTCCTCTTTCTGTAAGTTTTTTCGCTTTTCTAGCATCATCGCGTTCTTTTTCCCGTTTTCTGCACGGTTCACATCGCACAAATTCGTAATTTGGATCTAACTGTGCAGTACATCCACGGATCACATTTTTGCAAACACGGTTTCCTAAAGACTCAGTCTCGTCGATAAATATTTGTAGTTGGTGTTTTCGGCAGTACTTGTTTTCGGGGATGGGTTTTGCATTGCAGCATTCTTTGGCACAACGTGGTTGGGGTGGCATTGTTTATGTTATTGGCGGGAGTATCATACATTTATTGTATATTGTTTATGTTGGTTTGGAACGCAAATTATTTCTATTCAAAAATGTCATACCCATCATTATTCTAAAAACAGTATAAATACATTCCTGACATAATATATAAAACATTATAGAATCTCAAATATGAAATGTTTAGCAAAAGACCGAAACCAAGATCCATGTAGAAAATACTCCATCGATATAGACGGAACACTAACCAAATTCTGCAAATTACATCAGTATATGAATGAGTATACGCAAGAAATGTTGAATTCTTCTCGTCTATGCACTGGTTGCAAAAAAATACGATATTTTGACACAAAGTATAAAATATGTGAAAGTTGTCGAACGCGAGACAGATCAAAGTACAAGAAACCAGTAACAAAGTGTGCTCATCCTGAATGTGAGTTCAAGAAGTCAGAAGAAAATGATTATTGTGGAAAACATCAACACCAAGTATTTATCAATGATACACTAAAACTTGGCAAAAAAGTATGTTATGACCATGTTCGCGGATGTAGGGCACAACTCGACATGTCTTACCCATTTTCAAAATGTCGCGATTGTCTTGACAAAGAAAGTGCTGCTGACCGAAAACGGCGACATGAAGCGATGTCAGCAAACCCATCTCTAGACACAAACAAAATATGTACAATTTGCTGTAAGGAACAAGATGTGTCTATGTTCGTGTCGGATGACGACCATTTGACGAAAACGTGCCAAACTTGCCGGTCGCAAAATAAAGTTCAAAACCAAAAAAGAGACCGAGACCTTCGAAATTTATGGACTCGAACAAATTTAAATCGCGCATTTTATTGCTGCCAACGGGATGCAGCAAGACGTGGTATAGAATTTCATTTGACCAAAGAAGAGTTTATGGAAATTATTAAAGAAAACTGTGTTTATTGCGGCGACATTTCAGAAGAAAAACATTTCAATGGTGTTGATCGCGTCGAATCGAAAGGACATTATACGCCGGAAAACTGTGTTAGTGCTTGTACTTTATGCAATTATTTAAAACATGCTATGCCGGTAGATCTATTTTTTCAGAGAATCGAACATATTTTAACACATTTAGGTAAAATTCAGGGTAAATTACATCCAGACGCATTTCCGAATGTTTTAAGTGGTGATTATGATACTTTCGAAAGAAATGCAATCGATCGAAATCTCGAGTTTCATTTATCTAGAACGGAATTTGCAGAAATTATCAAAAATAAATGTTATTTATGCGGTAAAGAACCTCAAGGATTTACAGAGTCCGTAGGACGTGGTAAATCCGCAATTTTCAGGAAAGACGACGTAGGAGTCTTGCATGAAAATAGAGTGAATCATCGAAATGGGATTGACCGATTCGATAATTCACTCGGGTATACTATGGATAACGCAAGACCGTGTTGTAGCACATGCAATATAATGAAGAATCGGTTTTCTTATGCAGATATGATCGAGAAATTTGAGAAGATATATGGTTTTAGAATAAAAACGTGATTACTGCAAAAATGTTTTACTTTTTATAAAACATTTTTATTTGATTTTTTGGTTTTTTTGATTTTTATTGTTTTTAAAAAATTTGAATAAAATTGTAATTTTGCGTACATGAGCATCCGGTTTACGTATTTTGAAAAAATGTAAATTTCTTCAATTGCTATACGCAACCCCAGCCCGAAGTCTCTCCAAAGTTTCCAGTGGAGTCGGAATGAACCTTAAGTTTGCTCAGGTTGCTTAGACCTTCATCACAAACCAACTACCATGCATTCTCTGTATCATCGTCATATCCTGGCAAAAAACGGACTTAGACGTCTGACTGCGGATTACCGAATCATTTAGATTATTACCATACCCGAGTTCTATTCTCGGCCATGTGTTGGTTTCCCAAACACACTTGGTACTAAATGCTCTAACGGACTTCCCGCAACGGGTAGTTTTGCAAAGAGTTTTCTTCTCCTCACTAATACCTGACTATAATCCAGGAGTCAAACGGAAGTTCCCACAAACATTGCCTGGTTGTTTGTGGCCGGGTATTTTTCTGCACAGATGAAACGACACCACAGATTGCAGTAAAGCAATCCGAGCATCATATCGTTTATGCCGCTCATAACACGCAAAACATTGTAATTGACTGCATACACGCGGACCTTGGCAGTGTTTGTTCCTGACACAGTGGGACTGGAGAGAACCAATTGGAGAACAGCATTGTCAATGCGCGAGAAGTTGCAGGTGCCCGAGGGTTGGTGCTCCTCAGGGCGGAGGGCAAAGGAATACACGTTGATTCCAGTGTCGGGGTGGCGAGTGTGGTGCTGGAAGGGTTGCACGATGTCGAAGTATGTTCCCTCACGCTCAGAGAAGCGATCCTGTCCGTTCAACTGCAACTTAGCAGTGACGACGGGGTTCTCGCCCCAGCAGTGCATGTCCAAAGCAGTCTCGGCAAGCACGAATGTGCCGGCATCAGAGACAGAGGATCCAGTGGCGGGACTTGTTCCGTTGGGGTTGCTGAAGGCATAGGCGCCACCAGCACCGCCCCACTGGGCAGCGTTGGCAGAGGCAGCAGTGGCGACCTCATCAATAGCACCTCCCATCTGGAAAAGACCAGAGGCGTTGATGAAGTTGTTGGCGCCAGCAGTCTCAGCAGGTCCACCGAAAGCGTGGATGGCGTTGGGAAGGGCATCAATGGCATCGGTGTAGTTGAAGGGTTGGGCACCGAGGGTCTTGTAGAGGGTCTGACCACCCTCAAGAGATGAGCAGTAGTCGACGTTGAAATCGGGTTGGACGACCCAGATGAGTTCCTTGCAAGGGTGGTTGAAGTTCAACTTGATCTTGTTACTCGAGGATCCGACCGACTCATCACCAGTGAACTGGAGTTGCTCGATCAGGTACTCGTGGGGGTTCTGGGCGAACTTGCGGCGCTCATCAGTGTCAAGGAAGACGTAGTCAATGTAGAGAGAGGCAGCAACAAGGGATTGCTGGTATGCCTGGGTGACAGAGACTGTGTTTGATGTGGCAACCAAGTTCTGGACTGCCCAGAGGCACTCACCGATGGGGCGGAAATCGATGTTGATCTTGACCTCGTGGAACTGGAGAGCAATGAGGGGAAGAGCAAGACCGGGGTTGCGGTTGAACCAGAAGAGCAGAGGAATGTAGAGGGTTGTCTCAGGAAGGGCATTGCGGGGAGCGCAGACCTGGGCGGGACCACCACTGGAAGCGCAAGGACCAGTGACATCAGCGAAGGAGGGATCAGTGATGTAGGTCAACTGGGTGGTGTGACCGATCATCTTGTAGTATCCCTTCTGCTGCTCAGAGGATAGAGTCAGTTGGTTCCAGATGTGCATCCAGTCACCATACTGGCGATCGATTCTCTGTCCACCAATCTCGACCTCAACCTGGGCAATGAGTTGCTCACCGGGGAAATCCAACCAGCGGGCATAGACAGCGCCAGAAGATCCCTTAAGACCCTGGTTGATCTCGGGGAGAGTGACCTGGAGGTATGTGCGGAATGCCATATCACCGTTACGGGCGATTGTGCATGTCACGCGGCGACCGAAATCGGCCTGACCAGAGAAGGTCTGTTCAATGCTTTCCATGGCAAAGTTTGTGTGACGACGGTATGACACCTTCCAGAAGGTGATTTCGGGGGTTCCTGTAAGGAAAACGTCCTGTGCGCCGTAGGCGACCAATTGCATGAGTGCTCCTCCCATTTCGGTTCGGTTTAATTATATTATTCCTAAATAAAATAAAACTGCCACTTACATAAAAAATCGTCCGATCTATGCCAATGTGAGAAAAAAATCATATTTTATTGCAAAAATAAATGCATTAAAATATTGTGCAAAATGTTACAATTATTTGAAAACCCGGGTTCAGGACATGTTCAAAATAGACGCGTTCATATTTTCCTTCAAAAATGTTTCTAAATATCCGTCTTTGAATATCTCTTTGCGTCCTTCGTGTTTCCTGGTGAATATGTATGATCCTCCGCGTTTCTTCACTTTCCATCCGTTTTCAAGTGCGTTCATTATGAAAACACATTTTTGAAGGTTGGATGTTGATAGGGAGTTTATTGACAAAGTTGCCATTTGGATGGCAGTTGATGATTTATATACTACGTATTCAAACAGTATATAATTCTTACACGAGATAGAACCCGAATGTTGATTACTAGGTTCCTATTCGAATCTAATGGGAAGGAAGGATTTTCTTAAAATCCACCCGGGAAGCGGACGAGGTTGAGACCAATGCCCAATCCAGCGCCGTTTCTTGCCGATGATCCCATGGCAGGGACGAAGACATCCAAGACGGCGAATGTGGCAGCAGCAGTCAAGGCAATGATGACAATCTCCTCAGTGCTGAGTTTTCCGACCTTGGGAATAGCATAAGCAGCAATAGCAACAACAAGACCTTCGATGATGTACTTGATAGCACGGCGAACAAGTTCTCCAAAGTTTACGACGCTCATTTCGTTAAAGTATATAATATAGCAAAACAAAACAATGGAGGGAACCCATGGTCCAAAGGCGGGCAAATGTAAACTATAAACTTTGGCGACCTTAAGCAATGTCGCTAAAGTTTTACGTATTTCCCGTCTGCGTTTCGTCCCTTTCGAACCCTCCTTCCCAACCCTCCTTCCCAACCCTCCTTCCTAAATTATACTAAATAATAATTAAATGTAAAGAGTTTTGGTAAGAGTGCAATTTATGAATATTCATCGTTCAAACCATTTAAACCAATCCCCCTAAATATTATTCATACCGACCTGCCCAAAAAATGTCTGCCTCTCAACAAATTCATTTTGAACGAAAAACACTTCCCAACGGAAAAGCAAACCCTAAATATGTTGATCTGTGCGACGAAGACGCCCCTCTCGCCGGTCAAAAGTTCGCATGCATCAGTTTCGTCTCCCCCGAAAACATCCTAAAGAAGCGAGAAGCGTTCCTCTTCGACGAATTCATCAAGCAGTGGGAGTTCAGTAAAACAATGATGAAATTCGGAGATTTCCTGAATTTTATTGCCTATAAATACGGCGCAAAAATCGAGGAATTAACCGATGACTTCAATGAGTTCGCTAAATCCGAGGAACAGAAACTCCGGGAAGAGACATTCGAGTCCCATTTCCGAACTTTTTGCGACAAGCAGGAAGATCAGTTGAATCTGAGATTTAGCAGAGAACATGCTTTCCAGACATCGACGAGAGGACTCAAGGTCCGTGGTGTATTCAATACGCAGGAGGAGGCGGAATTACGCTGCAAGAAATTGCGAGAGGTCGATCCTAACCACGATATTTTTGTGGGACCTGTGGGTATGTGGATTCCTTGGGATCCGGATGCTTACAAGACAGGACGCGTCGAGTTCATGGAAGAGGAGTTGAACCAGTTGCATAGCGAGAAGTTGAAGAACGAGGAGCGTGCGAAGCAGGCGTTCGATCAGCGCGTTAAGGATGCGAAGAAGAAGGCGATTATGGAGAATATTGAGTTGGCGAAGAAGAGCGGCAATGTTCTGACACAGACAATCGATGAGTCGGGTAATTTGATCGGGGTCAAGGAGCGCATTAATTTCGAGGAGCGAGAGGCAGCAGAGACTGATAATTCGGATGCTCATGCTCAGCAGTTGAGAGATGCGCTGAAGAATGCTGGAAATGTATAATTTACATTTTAATAATATTATAGTGTATAGTAATGTCAGTTGATACACAATCTGCATTTAATAATGCAGTGTCTGATTATATTCTTTTACCAAAAGACAAATGCTACAAAACAGAATTAAATGATGATGATGTTAACCGCATTGTTGAATTTGCAACAAAAGCATTAAAATCAGTGGATTGTAATGCCCAACTTGCAGTATTCTGCATTTTTAAACATTTTGATTTTAATAGTATTAATGAATGGAATAAAAATCAGAATTCATTTACAACAAAATGTGAAACCGTCGTAAATAGTGTCCTCAAAATACTTGGAAACAACTCAAGTCAATCATTTTTACAAATGCCCGATGATGTGTCGTTTGGTCTTTTACACCTTTTCTCATTTAATCCGCCCATTATGGGCGGATTTTTGAGTGAAAAGGCAACGTTACTTTGCGCACTTTCAATGCGCAAAGGTGTAAAAAAGAAAGTTATTAAGGAATTAAATTTCGATAAAAATTTAGAGGAATCGAAAACAAAATTAAATGAGTTAAACAGTACGAAGAACTACAAACAAAAAGTTCTAAATTCAGTTGTTCAAGCAAAAACAAACATTGCAAGGATGCTCTTAATAAACAAATTGAAGACACTCAACAAGAAATTGATAATTATACAACATGTAATATTAAAGGAGGTACAAAATCAAAACGCTACCGAAAATCAAAACGCCGCGTCAAGAAAACGAGACGATCAAGAAAACATCGCAAACGTTAACGTCTGGTCATATGGATTATTAATCCATATGACCAGCGTATAGGGTAAGTCGTATAGATTCATAAAAATTGTCTTACATCGTCAAATAATTTAGCGAAAATTAGAGAAAAAGTATCAGAAAGAAATGAACATTTTCAAAAAGTTCGCGCAAGACAATTTATAAATGTATATTACGAAGTAAAAAATCATATCATAAATATATAAACATGCCCAACAAAAAAAAACGCGGTGGAAATGATAATTACCTTGATGGTCCACCACCAGGCGGTGATGGTTCAAACCAAGCAACTTGGAATGATAATTCAGATGAAAGTCATAATCCATACGATGACGATTTTGGTCTACCACAACCAGGCGATGGTTCAGACCAAGCAACTTGGAATAATAGTTCAGATGAAAGTCATAATCCATACGATGACGATTTTGGTCTACCACAACCAGGCGATGGTTCAGACCAAGCAACTTGGAATAATAGTTCAGATGAAAGTCCATACAATGACGATCTTCCACCCAGTTATGATGATTCTGAGGAGAAATTTAAAAAAATGTTGAAAGCAAAGGGTATTAAACGTTCAGGTTCTTTTCGATCAGGTTTTGACTATTATAAAGATGGTAAAAAAGTTGATCATTATTTAGATGATAATGGGGATGAAGTGCCTTTGAATGGGGGGTCATCGAGGCGCAGAAGAAAGCAGATCGGAAAGAAATCTGCTCGCAAACCCCGACACAGAAAGAATATTGGAAATAAATCTGCTCGCAAAAACCTACGCAAGAGAGGAGGCAAATCTCGTCGTCGCAATCACAAGAAATAAATTCAATATATCACAATTCAGCAATATATTGTGTTAACGTCTGGTCATATGGATTTTTAACCTCTACTCGTAGAGATTAAAAATCTTGAAACGAAGTACCTTTGGCAAATACACAGTGCGAGTTTCGGCAAACGCGCATACGAAGTGATAGCAGCACTGCGTAATGGTGTCCTTACAGCACTACGCGTTTAGGACACCTCTACTAGTAGACGTTAATCCATATGACAGGCGTATATGCTAGTTACCATTCGGGAAATTCGTTGCCTTAGCGAAGCAAAGGGAGACTAGACGTGAATGCATGGATTGTTCGGAATTTCTAATATAGTCTGAAGATATATATACATGTCGTCGTTGTAAATCGATACTGAAAAACTACCCGAAGTCAAAGAAACCGAAGAACTCGTGAAGGAAAATGGATCTGAAGAAAAAAAAGAGGCAGATAAATCAGAAAATGTGAAGGATGAAACAGAAGTCGATACACTGAATAACAACAAAGTCTTAGAACCAGATGTGAAGTCGAATGATGTCAAGTTGAACCTAACCATGAACTCTATATGAGTTCATGGTTAGGGAGATTCTACATATGAGAATCGTAATGATTCTCATATATAGAATGAGTCTGTGTTCATTGTCGTGTATTTTCAATTGCTTTTCTGGTAATAGACCTGAAACTAAAAAATAGATCCATTTCAATATGTATGTTTTTGAATACATGTTGAAACTGAACGCGGAATTTATCGTTTTCTGTTGTGGCGTGTTTTCTTTGATTTCTTGGAAGCGCTACGACGGTGAAAGCGGGTCTTTTTTCCACCTGCTAAACCTTTTGATTTTAACTTGTTTATCAATTCGCGCCAACGATCATTGTTTTTACTCTCTGTGTCACTTATTTCTTTCGATCTTTGGTGTAAAGGGGTTATTTTATCTATTAATGACTTAATTTTGGTCAAGTATTCATTATATTTTTCGTAATTGGTTCCTAAATCGACTATAAGTCCATCAGTGCTGCGAATTGCCATATTTTCCGGTTTAAAATTGCCACTTGCAATTTCTTCTTCAATTTCTTCTTTACAATTAACACTCAACCCTTCAATATTTCCTTCACTAATAAATTTTTGTAAATTAAGAGCCAACCCGTTAATTTCTTCTTTATCAGTAAAATCTGTTAAATTATCTAATTTTACTATTGGTAAATTTCGTATAAACTTATTTTTAAAATTTGGAAAATTTGCTGCTGGTGATTTTTGTTTTATCGCTTCAGCGTTGGCAGGTTTAAATTTTATTGGGGATAATTTTGTTTCGAAATATTTAAATTCATTAACCAAATCGTATTTCTCATCTATTATCGGAGACAATTCATTTTGTATTTTCTCGTATTCTTCATTCAATTTGTTATTTTCATCTTGTATTTTTTTTATTTCTTCCTTTATTTCCTTTTCTGTCTTTGATTCTCCAAGAGCAGTTCTCCTTGCGGATTGTAAATAGTAGATAAATGGTTTTTTGGGTTCGATTGACATATCATATCCAATCTGAGTTCCAAATTTAGGAATATGTCCTCCAACAGATTTCATTATATACAATACGTATATAAAAACATTCAACGTCTATTCAAAATCATACATGGTTTTTACACCTTTTCTCATTTACGCCTTTGGACATTCTAAACGCCGACCCTCAGGGTCGGCGTTTTTGAATGTTGCTTAGGCAACGTTACTTTGAGACCGATAATTTGCCTTTTACGTATCAAGAATTCTGCCGAAGGCAGAATTGTGATAAGTAAATCGGCAATTTAAAGGTCCAAA
>Ga0209188_1002916_pt1 | contig 12201 bp, 8 predicted proteins | sample C_130625_EF_Meta_FD_187307 | JGI IMG/M metagenome (GOLD analysis project Ga0209188, IMG submission 187307) | Freshwater microbial communities from Lake Croche, Canada to study carbon cycling - C_130625_EF_MetaG (SPAdes) (version 2) | ecosystem: Environmental > Aquatic > Freshwater > Lake | place...
CAGTAAACATTATATATAATAATAATATTATTTTTATTTTTTTTTTACTAATAATAATAATTTAATTTTCTAAATAACAGCGATTAACATTTGATTTTGTTTTATATATTTTCTGAATTGTATATAATTCAATTTATAAAATAGTTATTCAATTTGTTATTCAAACTAAACAACAAGTTGAATGTGAAATGTATTATTATAAGCCACAAATTATTGGTAAAAAATATATTATATATTTTTACAAATGCGTTAAATTTTATAAATAAGTTTTATTTTAAATGCTTTGCTTATTTTTGTTGCAACTTGTAAGCACTATTTGATAAGCTTGTATTTTGAGAAAACTGTAAATTGGCGTATATTCCAATTAAACCATTTGTTATAATTGGGCTTGTTGGGGTGGTCGCGTTTTGTTTCATGGACGTAGTGGAACATCTTACTACAATAACTGTTTGAGTTGGTACACGCGCACCAAAACGTTGGGTGCTTCCTGCGGCTTTTACGCTTAGAATTTTAGTAAATTCATCAAGGCTCTCGCTTATTCTAACAAACTCAACAGTATTTATGTCTATTACGTTAGCGATATTTTTTAAACCACCTGTATAAATGTTAGAAACATACTCACCATTGGAGTCTTTTTGTGTATTTAGAACTACGTTAGCATAAGGATCATTAACTGGGCTTGTATCTGAATTTGAATCTTCATAAATATTTAACAGGTTAAATGATTTAAGAGCTTGACCGTTATTGTTAACTGTAATTGTAATAATGTCATCTAAATATGTGGCTTCGTTATTCTGGATAGTTTCATTTAATATTACTGAAGCGGTTGAAATTGCAATGGAAGAAATTGATGCTTGGGTTGAGGGAACAACATTCAATATACTCGCGTCACTATTATCTTCAGGGGTTGTAACACCGTTTACAGTAGTGGAGTTTTTGTGAGCCACAACACTAACAGTAATGAGATCACCAAGAACAAAAGCTCCACCAATATAATGAGTCGCAGAATTTTTATAGGAATCAACCGTAGACGTGGAGTCATAGACAGAATGAGTGCCAGCAAGAGTAGGGGCAGGGTCAGTGCCAGGGCCAGACGTTACTGTAACCTCCCATTTATCAGTATTACTATTTGTTATAGTGTGAATAGTTGGTTGGAGTGAATTATTAATAGAATATTTTACAAGGTATGTATTTACATTATTCGCAGAATCAGGTTTAAAAGTATATTTTACACTATTATTGCTCGTTTTCACTACAGACAATACTGGTGGTGATAAGTTGGATACGGCAGGGATAGAAGCTGAGTTTATTACTGTTGTTATTGTGGCTGAGGCTATAGCTGTTGTATTGTCTGATACGTATGGAGAAATTAAGTCTTCTTGATTCGCAACGTCGGAGTATTGAGAAGGTTCATAAGTATTTACCTTGCAATTTGCTAAGATTCTACCACCAGTACTTATAGATCCTCCAGCAGACCAGTTCATTCCAGATGGAGGTTGAAGAGCATAATTACCGTTAAACAGGGATTCTAATTCATTGTATTTTACTTTAACAGTTTTACTATCGGCTTCTCCGTTAACAGTGTAGTTTAAAATTATGTTTGCATCTAAAACTGTTTCCAAAGCAACAGCTCTATTATATTTGGTAGTCCAATTTGTAACAGCGTTATCAACATATTTGGTAAAATAAGTGCTATTGCATTTGTTAAACGACACAATAGAATAATAGACAAACATTAAAAGAGCTAATTTATATGAAGCAAGATTAGAAACATTATATGCATCGCGCGCGGCTGTTAAAGAAGCCTTTAGATCAGTATCAAGCAATTGTTGTGGGGTAAGGGTATTGATTAAAGCAACCATACTGGAGTTAAGCTGAGTAAAAGTATTTATAGTTGAATCACTTGCACTAAGTAAATGAGCAGCACTCGCCGCCAAAACAAAACAGCTATATAAGATAGTTGAACGTTCATCGGATCCATTTGGAATTCCTGCGTTAATAGTGGTCCATTGAGAATCAAATGTGGATACCCATCCTGGAAGTGGGGTTGAATATGTGGAAGGTTTGGAAGTAGATTCAGTATTAATAGTACTAATGGCAGTTTTTACACTTGTCTGCGTTGTTTTCGCACTGGTTAAACTGAGGTTAAGATCGTGTGAAGTAGTTCCTAACCCAAAACTGCTTATAGCAGGAGTCATTTGTAAAAAATATTTTTTATATTGAGCTGAATAATTTACTGTGACGGCTGTGTTTTGTGCAAGAGTAGGCACGCCTTGATAAAATAATGTAACATATTCAGGAGTAGAATAATTTCCGGTTGTACCAAAACTTAATTGAATGGTAATGTAACGACCGGATTCCCATGCAGATTGAGGTTGTAAATCAATATTATAATTTCCTGAAAATGAAATACTTTGCGTAAGACCAGTTGTAGTAACAGCACCATTGCTAATTGTACCCCAAGTTACAGATGTTTGTGACGTTGAATTTAATGAAGCATTATAGTCGTCGTAATAAGCCCATTTTAAGACAGTTCTATCAGATGGGACGTTTGAAACACCACCAGAGCCGTCTATCAAATTAGATGAACCGGACTTACCAGTAAAAGCGAGCTTATAACTTCCTTGAAATATATTGCTAGCGCCATCAATGGGGGTTGCTAGCGTGCTGGTGGGGGTGCTAGATTTTAGGGTTCCAGAAACTATAACTGGGCGCACAACAAAGCTTATAGGAGTACTATATGCATTAGTCTTACTCCATTCTGTGGACAATGTAGGTTTTTTGCCTGATGCCGCGGTAGCATTAGTATACTTAGCAGTCAAACCAAAATACAGACTATCGCGCGTACTTGGAAAATCTAAAGAAGGAAGTGTAAATGAAAACAAGCCGGCAACATCAATTGAACCACTTGGAGCCGCGACAGCACTGTCATTTTTAAATGATAAAACTCCAGTACTTGTGTATAAAATAGACTTCGCAGGCAATGCCTCGGATAGGGAAAACGTGGCATTAACAAGAAGATTCTCGGTAGTTTTAACGCCAGATGATAATCTCGTTCCGTCGCTTAAAAATGATGTTCCAGACCCAGTAGTAAGCACATATTCCTTTAAAATACTGCCGGCAGGTATGTCAGAGTTTGCGTAGCTTTTGCGATTATCAGCATCACTTGGCTTGGAGTAATATACAGTTAATTCTGATTTATTGGCATCGCAATATATATATTGCACGGTAGGACTCGCTCCCTGGCCGGGAGAATAACCAAATATAATAGGAGGTGTTGAAGTACTTTGAACAAGACCCCTTTGAACAAGCGCAGCGGTTATTGAATACGTTTTTCCACTTTGTAAAGAGGTGTGCTTAACGTAGCAATAAGTACGATCACGATCATAACCTATTAATGAATTACTGACTGTAGCGGTAACTCCGGCAGGAAAATCTGCACACAATACAATATTTTGGGTGCCATTTTCACTATTATCATAATTTGAATTTTTAACAAAATCAATCGGCGTTCCTAACAAAGCGGCGTCGGCCGTTAATTCTTTTACAATTAATGTTTTTTGTGCTAATAATTTTTTTCCCCAATCAATGGTAAAATATACATTAGTGGTATCGTTTGCAGGGTTAGTGGCTTGTGATAATTTGGGCATATCAACGGCATTTCCCATTACATAAAAATCAGTTGATGATTTAATGGATGTCTCACGACTTGACGTAGAAGGAGCAGATCCATAATCTATATAAAACATCATAGAACATTTATATAATACATCCTTTGCCATTTTTGGCCATGCATCACTAATATTAATAAGTTCCACACCACTGCGAGTTACCACGCCATTGGTTGAAACGGCTTTTCCAATAAAAATATCACCGCCACAAAATTCTTCCGTCAACTGGAATGAATCTACTTGAGCATTTAATGGAACCTTTCCAGTACTATCGCAAGCTGTGTAATACATAGTTGCGCCAGTAACTGTTTGAAAATCGCCAGCTAGGACTTGAGTAGGATCACCTATTAAATTTGAGTATTGCACATCAAGTAGCAAAGAACCGTCGGAACATTGAGACCTTTTCTGAGAGACTGAAATTGTCGTCGCCGCCATTGTTATAATTAATACTAATATAAAAATTTTTTTAAAATAATAAAATTCCTAAATAAAATATAGTAATTAATTTACTAAATTAATATATTGCACGAATTTGTGCAATAAAAAAAATATAAAATTATTGTATAAATTTTACATATGACGATCTAACTTTCCTTTTAGATATTATTTTAGATAATTTAAAGAGATAAAAGACAACCCTTACAAAAATACAACATAGATTCGTTTCTAAATATGCTTTATTTGTTCTTAAAATCAAAGGATTTTTCTTACATTACGTCTTCTGGATGGTTCTCCGCAAGCTGAACATAATCCATAACAATCTGTTTCTTCGCTTCAGCGCTCGCAATAATATACGATTGCTTCATTTCATCTGTAACAGAAATAGAAATCCACAACTGAGATGACATACTAAATGTAATGCTCATACTTGAACCGTTAATTTTATTGGTTTGCCAACCTATTTGAATGTCCTTATTTTTTCCTCTCTTTCCAATAAGCGGAACCCATATATAAGACGAAGGATTCATTGTGGGATGATCCGCTGGAAGAATGATCCAATCATACAAAATCTTATCAGGTCGTTCATCTCGCGCAATAATAGAGTAATACTGGAAATTTTTTCTCCGGTTTATTTCGGCAATTATATCTGGAATATTTCCTGGTAAACTTGCAGAGCACACTGACGTTAATCTGTAAGAACTTATATTAAAATGTTCATGAGAAAGTGTTTCATATTTTACCGACTTGTTTGAAAAGTTCCCAACACTACATGAAATGTCGCTTCCAGATGAATGAGATCCACTTGCTTGCGAGTAAACGGTGCATCCAGAATATGTTAAAACTTGCGCATTAATAGCCTCCCAAACACTTTCCTTAATTGGTTCCCCATTGAGAAGATGATAACCGCGAACGCACTTCCTAAAATAGCTCGCCAATCCTTGAACTAATTCTTGCGTTAAACCAAGAGCCATAATACAGATGAGTTGCTTAATCATTAAATTAATAAAATATAATCAATTTTTATTTTATAACACTATTGAAAATATAGTTTTATAGGGTTGTAACCATAAATGCTTTCAAGGCCCAAATGAGATATTCCATGAATTCCAACTGCAATAGATAATAACAAAATTAAATATACTGTTCTTCCAGGATATCCTTCATATTTTGACAACTTTGAATAATTGGTAATTATTATGATTAACGCAACAAATAAAAGAAGCCCATTAATAATGTGTGCATAAACCGACGGAGGTAATAGGTCCATATATAATAAGCAAATATTATTCAAATATTATTCATCTTCTCTCCAATATTTTAAATCAAAAAAGTCGTGATATTTGGTCTCAATCAAACGAATAAGTTGTTCGGCCTTTAGTAGCTTATCTCTCTTTAACATCTCAGCGCCTTCTAGCATAAGTTCCTTGCAGTTCTTCAAAATAAATGTTGCATATTTATTTGCATCATCTATTAAATCAGCAACTTCATTGTCAATCATTTCTTTATACTTATCACTTAAACTGGGATAAATAATCTTATGCTTTCCCATGCCATAGTAAATAATCATCTTCTCAGCCAATTTAAATGCTTCTTCAAAGTCATTAATGGCGCCAGTTGTTATGCTGACGTCAAAAAATATTTCTTCTGCAATTCTACCTGCCAATAGAATTGCCAGGTGTTCAAAAAGTGCTTCTCTTGTGTAAATACTAGAAGTAGAACCTTCAAAAACGGTGTAGGCAGGACTTTTTGGCGACGACAAGTTGATAATAACTTTTGTCATTTTTGAATGATGTTTTGCCACAAGACCAATTATAGCATGACCCATTTCGTGAACAGCAATATGGTCAATAATATCAGACGTAAATTGGTGGTCCGTTGGCTGCCAACCTGCCATCATCTTATTCATAATAATATCAATATCTTGCGATGTCATTTTGTCCTTGTCATATCTGAGTGCATTCAACATGGCCTCATTAAACAGATTCTCTATTTGTGCCGCGGAGAGACCAAGAGTTAGGTCCACCATATCTTTAATTACAATAGATTCATCATATGGTTTTCCCTTGGTGTGAATATTAATAATAGCTTCTCTCGTGGAGGCATCAGGAAGACCAATATAAATGCGCTTATCAACGCGTCCAGGCCTTACAAGAGCAGGATCTAATAGGTCTGCGCGATTTGTTGCGCCTATTAGGAATATTCCTGTGTTGTTTTTGAAACCATCCAATTGAACTAATAACTCGTTAAGAGTGCTATCGCGTTCATTGGAAGACGACTCGCCGTCGCCAGAACGTTTTCTGCCAATAGCATCAATCTCATCTATAAAAATCACACATGGAATATTTTTCTTTGCAAGAGCAAACAGTTCCCTAACCCTAGATGACCCCACGCCGACGTATTTATCTTGAAATTCTGAACCTGAAACGGCAATAAATCCTGTCTTTGCCTCTCCGGCGAGCGCCTTTGCAATTAAGGTTTTGCCGTTTCCTGGAGGACCCTCTAAGATAAGACCTTTTGGAACTCTCACATTATATTTTGCATATTTGGTATAGTTAGATAAAAAATCTACGCATTGAGAAAGCTCTAGCTTTATTTTATCAAAACCTCCGACATCTGAAAATTTTATTGAATGCTTTGTAACGACTTCAAAGTTATCTGATTTTCTATCGCGATGTTTTCCACGAACAAAAATATCATCATCCTCGTCGTTGTCGTCGCCATTATTTTGGAATGGATTAAATAATCCTTTATTAATAACAATTCGTAAACCTCCTCTTCGGCTATGCGGCTCTCCTGGATTTTTTGCCTCTGAAGCATTTATTCCTCCATTAATAAGTCTTTCTAAGAACTCCAAATTTTCGTCATACTCTTTGGCGTACTGTTCTCCTAGAAGTTGATAATCACGCTCTGTTTGGTTCTTTGAGTTCAACTTGCGCAATTGTTCTTCGTAAACAGTTTTTGGTTTATATCCACTATATCTGCGAATATGTTGTTTATTATTTAAAATAGTCTCATTTTGTTCAGGAATATAATATGGATTTGGGTCTTTATTCTCTTCTTGACGAGGGTTGGGCTTAGAAAGTGGGTATTTTCTAGGCACATTGTTAATGTTCGCAAAATTGCTGAAACTGTTAGCAATGTTTGCAAACAATAAGAAAAACAAAACGAATTTCATATAAAATAATACATTGGATTATTTTATATTGTTTACCTTGATTTAATACTTATTCAGAAGGCAATGGAGTATGTTCAATCATTATCCTTCTTAAAGGGTCTGGAATGATGTCCGTCATCGGATTGCTTATTCTTTCAAGATGTTGTGGCGTTTCTGTGAGAGAAATTTCCCTTATCAATTTTATTTGTTGTTTTGACTTCAAATACACCGAACCAAATGCACATAAAACTCCAATAGCCACTAGAATGCTTGCACCAATACTAATAGCATCTATTAGAGGTGATTGGTCAGATACTCCTGAGCTGGATAATACATTTATAGAAGATGTTGGACTAAGAGTTGGATAAATCACAGCATAATCGGAAAATGTAATTGAGCTTACGTTCAGCTTTACACCAAGACGGTATAGTTCTGAAGAAAAGTTGTGATTTTTAACTGATAATTTCAATTTATTTGAAATCTTATAATATGTTTCTGGTTGAGTTTTCTCGCCATTTGATGATGGGGTTGTAGTTATATAATAGTTAACACTTATGGATGTTGACAAAAATCTTCGTTGAGTCTTTTTAATTTTCATATTTGATACAGCAGATTCTGCTACACCAGCTATTTTTGCAGCAACTTGTGTAAATGTTTTTTCTAGAGGAGGTGAATCTGGGTATTGAGACCATCCATTGGCACCTTGTTCAATTTGAAATGACAATGGTATTTGAGGAACTTCAATGCCTTCACTTGTTGGTTTTTCAAAACTCAAATGTATTTTTGGGATATTCGCAGACGATGTTGGATAATAAGTGGGAGGTGGAGGCTTATAAATAGGCGGCAAAGCTTCAGTTGGTCTTATAGTTGGAGAAAAAATATCGTAAGGTCTATTAGAACCGCTTCCACTATAAGCTGCGCTTCCTTTAATAGCGTAACTGTAATGCTTATTTTTACCGCTTCCAATGCTGCGCACTCCACTTCCTGCGCCACTTCCTTTGATAACATAACTATAATGTTTATTTTTGATGGTACTAGCTTCACTAAAAACATAATCGTGAGATACTCTTGAACATTGCTTGTATGAACCATATTTTGAATTACTTGACCAGTGCTTCGCATTAGAACCTGCAATGCTATATTTTGATTCAATGCCAGACCCATAGCTCGCATAAATTTTTTTTGTAACTGAACTATAATTTGGTCCAGAACCATAATTGGCAGAACCTTGAAGAATTCTATCTAAACGAGGAATTATTAGTTCTCCTTCACTTAAGAATACAAAAAATGATAATAATAAAAATAAAGATATTTGCATCCTATTTATATTATTAATAGGAAATTTTTTATATTTTTTGCAATTAAACTATATAGTTTCCCAAACAATTTCAGGAGGAGAAGGCCATTCGGAATAAGCCTGAGCTTTACTGGTTGGTCTTTCCAACGACAATAATTGTTCCAATGCCTTTTTACGACGTTCAACAGGCTCCATACTCATTGGTAATTTACGGCTCAAATGTTTCCATCTCCATTCAAATTGTAGAGCTGCAGTCCAATCTGGGAAGCCTTTCACATAGCAGACTCTATGCCATATTTCGCCTTTGGCGACTTTTGCGCCGGTCGCATTCGCACCACCTTTAATTTCTTTATTATGTTGTCTAAGGCGGCGATCAACATCTACTGTTGCTCCTACATAAGTTGCTTTATCAGATGATTCTAGGAGATAAACAAAAGACATAATAAAACAGATTATAAAAAATTCCAGGAAAAACCGTGAATGTTAGAGTTAAAAGCGAACTAAAAAAAAGGCACCGCGTTTCTTTAAATTGTGCGCATATATATATCCTAAAGAGAACTTAAAGAAAATGGCAGAAATCAAGGGGGCAAAAGTGTTTCCAAAAATCAAAAAAGGACAAAAAAAATGTCCAATTTTCAAAAAACGGAAATACTTTATGAAAAAAGGGTCAAAATTCCCCCCTTGTGAGCATAAAGGTGAGAAAAGCGAAAAAAATCGGAAAAAAAGTGTTACGCTAATTTTTAAGTATTTTGCGGAAAAGGATTTAGGAGTTTTTTTCTGTATCCAACATATGGATACATTGGATACAAAAAAAACATCAAAAAACATCCAGAATTTTTTCTGTGAAGATTGTTATTTTAAATGCAGTAAATTGGGCGATTGGAAAAGGCACATTTTAACTGATAAACACAAAAATAGCAAAATGGATACACTCGGATACATAGAAAACACTAAATTACATCACATATGCGCTTGTGGTAAGCAATATAAATACAGTCAGGGGTTATCAAAGCATAAGAAGGGTTGTAACTTTCAGGAGGAACCTTCAAGCATTCCAGTTATGGATATGTCTTATAATATTATCCTTGAGATTGTAAAGCAAAATCAAGAGTTTAAAGAACTTTTAATAGAGCAAAATAAGGAGAATCAAAAACTTCAACAACAGTTATTAGAAATGGCAAAAGAAGGAAAAATAATTAACAATAATACTAATTGCAACAATAATAACTTCAACTTGCAGTTATTTTTAAATGAAAAGTGTAAGGATGCATTAAATATAGACGATTTTGTGGGACAGATAAAGCTGAAATTGAGTGATTTAGATATGATTGGTAGAGTAGGATATATGGAAGGCATGAGCAAAATCTTCCTGAGAAACTTAAAAGAGCTAGATATATGCAAACGTCCAATTCATTGCAGCGACTTGAAGAGAGAAGTCCTCTACATAAAAGACAAGGATGCTTGGGAAAAGGAAAATTCCGAAAACTTTAAAATCAAGCGCGCTATAAAAGAGATAGAATGCAAGAATATAAAGCAAATACCAAAGTGGAGGGAAGAAAATCCTACTGCGGATGACACTGAAACCAAGAAACACATGGAGTATCAGAATATATTGTTGGAGGCCATGGGAGGCGCAACGTCGGAAGATGACAACAAGAAGCACGAAAAGATAATTAGGAACATTGCAAAAGAGGTTGTTATAGATAAAAGCGCAGTTTGATAACTTTTTCTCTCTTGAATTGAAAAGTAAGATATCATATTTTAAGTAAATTATGATATCAACGTGTAAAGAATTCTACTTCTTGGACTTGCTAACTTTCTTAGTTACCGGTGCAGAAATTTCAGTTTCAAGGATAGTATTTTCCATTTCCAAGGATTCTATGGCAATTTCGGAAGAAGAGTCGCTATCATCCTTCTTCTTGTTAAACTTGCAATTTCTAAAGTGTGCCGAGAGACTAGCCTTATTCTTTCCCTCATAAACGTTGCAATGAGGGCATTTCAAGTTTTCATTATCAATCAATCCAAATTTAATCAAGATATTTTTAATCTTAGGCAACTGAATCTCTTCAAGTTTATCCAATAGTTGTTTGCTAGATGCTTTAATCATGTCCTGAATTGACAATTTCTGAACAGCAAAATTGCGATATTCATTAGCTAATTCATCAATATCATTTTTGCTAGTTGAATACATAGGGTCTTCGTTTGTATCACTAGTATTATTAAGAATTTTTAACTTTGAAGATAGATTATCAACAATATCAATTGCAATCTTGAGTTTTTCTGTATCATATTGACAGTTTGGAATATAAACATGGATTAAGTTGTTAATAATGTCAATTTGAAAACTATCCTTGAAGGTAATAGGAGTTTTTTGAGAGATAAATATTCCATGTGTCTTTTGAATTTGAATATCTCTCTCAAACTTTGTTACTTCATCAGTTGTAACATTTTTGTTGTAATCCTTGTTCTCAAATAAAATAGTTGGCTTATCCTTATTTTTTCTATTAACCTTAAAGTCGCAACTAGCGGTTTCAGATGAAACTCTAATTATTTCTTCACTTGGCATAATAGATTGAAGCATAAAATACAACTCATTTTCAGATACTCCTCCCTTCAAATTTGAATTATTCTTATATTTATTTAAGAAATCGTTCAATTCTGCTGTTAACTTTTCTTGTATAATCTGTTGTTGAAGAAATTCATCCTTTACTTTTTGAATGCCTCCAGTTGTTCTCTCCTCACTTGATTGAATTAACTGCAAAATTGGGGATTGAATACTTGAAACCATCTTTGAAAAGTTGCTTTCAATGTTATCTATAATAATTTTTGATGAATTTTCATCATTGTTCTTTGTTTCTAGGATCTTCTTAGTATCATGCTCAATAGATGAGCAAAAAGACTTAATGCAATTCTCAATCTGAAGATAATTTTTGTCTTGGCTCTTAGGAACAATGTCGTTAATGATAGCAGTAATAGAAGACGTTGTCTTGGCCAAAAGACTGTCTGCATTTCTATCAATGAGAGAAGATAGCTTTTCATTATTTGATAATATGTTATTTGTTAACTGAGTCTTCAAATCCTCAACATACTCCTTTTTGGTCTGGTTAAGCTTTTCATTAAAGTTTGTAATGACGTCAGACCGAAAGGAGGACACATTCTTGTCTATATCTGAAACAATAGAAAGAATCTTAGAGTTAATAGTTGAGTTGATAGTTGCAGACAAGTTTGTAGAGAGATTTTTTAAGATATCAATAAACATAAGGTTCATTGCAACGATATCTAAGTGTGGGTTCTCTCTATAATAAGATAGAATAGTGTCATCTGTAATCGTGACAGATTGTTTATCCATATGAATAATATATTATATAGTCTTTAATACATAATATATTAAATTGCTTTAAATTTTAAGCAATTTTTGGCCCTAAATTATAGCAAACTAGAAAGCTAATTCTCTCAAAGCGTAAAATGCATTTTGTGAGATGTATATAAAAACATTACGGTAACACAGTGTGCCTTTTTGTGAAGCCTTTTGCGCGACCTTTTTTCGCGAAAATAATTTACTCTAATTTTTCAAGTAAAATTGGAAACTTTTTAAAGTAGAAAAATATTTTACTCTAATTTTTCAAGTAAAATTGGAA
>Ga0209188_1002917_pt1 | contig 12201 bp, 6 predicted proteins | sample C_130625_EF_Meta_FD_187307 | JGI IMG/M metagenome (GOLD analysis project Ga0209188, IMG submission 187307) | Freshwater microbial communities from Lake Croche, Canada to study carbon cycling - C_130625_EF_MetaG (SPAdes) (version 2) | ecosystem: Environmental > Aquatic > Freshwater > Lake | place...
GGGTAAGTTGCTGCTCGTAGGAAATCCCCAAAGAATGAAAGCATATCTGACAGGTTTGCCTCAGCAGAGATTGACATATCAATATTTGCTTCCATTGAACCTGTGGGAGGTTCGTAGCTCAGTCGATATGTACCGAAAGTAGTCATTGTTCCGTAAAGTTGTACGTTGTTAGGATAGCGTTCTATTGTCGCAGGTAAACTAAAAGTCAAGGTCTATTTCCTCGGCAGAAACTTCACTGGGATCGAAGGATCCTGCCATTTTTTCTATGGCTTTTAAAGCATTTTCACAATCAACAAGAGCGTCATGTGACACTCTACCGGTGAAATTGGGGAGACGTTGCCATTTAAACCCCTTGCGTTTTTCATTCCACTCACCACACCATTCAGAATATCGGTCCATAGCACAAGACGCACCTCCTATTTTTGGGGGAATTATTTCATACTTCTTGAACATGTGCATCAATAGTTTCCAGTCAAAATCCATATTCCACGAAACAACGTGCTTGTCTTGCAAGATGAACGAAATGATTTTGGCAATCTGTGGGAATACGGGTTGGGTGAAAACTTCGTCGTTGGTAATCTTGTGAATATCCATTACCACTTCACCCATTGGTTTATTGGGTTTAAGTAGCATTGAGAACAAGGGACGGCCCTTAACATTGATGATTGAGATTTGGGCAATCTCGGTGTCAGGGTCTTGATTGAGAAGTCCGGTAGACTCAAGGTCAATGATGACTGTGTTTTGATCTTCTAGGCGTTCTTTTGCCCACATCTCTGCTTTTTCCTTAAACTCCTTCAGTTCTTCAGTGGTCGGTTTCATCGTTTGTTTGTAAAAAAGTTTCCAGTGTTTTCATGTCCTCCAGGACTTCTTCGGCGTAGTCCCTTCCGATTCGTTCGCGCCATTCAAATATCTTAGAGAATGCTTGTACTAAGTCAATAGCGTATCCGTGGGCATGGTCAATACCATCGGGACCATCATAGAGATCCCATTCAATATACTCTCTACCGTCGGAGGTAAAGTGGTTGAGGATTTCAATCTTCATTGTAACGTAGTGGTTTTACACCGTAATCGACTGTATTGAATAGATTTCTATCTAGGGATTTGCCTCCTAGTCTCCTGTATGGGTAAACAATACCGATAAACCTAACACGTTCTCCTTGTTCTGGAATCCTGCCAATTTTCTTAAATTGTCTACGGAGAAACCACATGTGGTGAATAGAGATTGACTCACCTATGGGGAGAGGTGTGACAATGAGATTAACTAGGAGAAGTGTATCAAGGTCGCGTCTCTTTTCATGCTTGCGGTATTCTTTTAATCGCCCAGAAACGGACACCTCAGTTCCTTCCAAGAACTTCATGTCGTCTCTTCGGCGAATAACGCTAGTCACATTGTACTGCTCCACTGCCCAAGCATTATAGCATGAACGGTTCCGGGTAAAGTTTAACAGATATAAAACTACAAATGACCATAGGCAAGGAAACGTTTAATCTTAACAAATCTGAATTCAATCGGAAACTCGGTAAAATTATCACTAATCACCGTGCTGGGTCCAAGATTATTGGAGAACCTGAAGAGTTTATCATTCGTTGTTGTAGACTTTCGGATCGTTGGGCAAAACTGGCTAACGATCCCGAGGTGTTAGTGTATCTTCGATACAATGAAATTGCTGGCGGTCGTCGCATTAAGATGATTCATTTAGAGCGCAATACTACCAAACAGCCAGTTCCAAAAAATCAACTTGTGGATGCTCTATACCCCGCAAAGAAGATTGCCACCTCGGCAACACCCGAGATAAAACATTATAACAATGTCAAGATGGCAATGCGTAGCGCAGTGCATTACCAACTAAAGTCTTACAGGGACAGTGTGCAACTACCGGTTGTGTGCTATCTGACTGGAATGAAGATCCGTCCAGGAACTAAGACAGACGTAGACCATATTGGCATGTCGTTCTCAGAAATTGCTGACAGATTTTTCTCTGAGAAATCTCTGCATTATTCAGAGATAATCTTGAAAGGACCACCAACCGCAAAGATTTTTTCTGACACAAAACTCTGGGAGGAGTGGGTGATGTACCATTTGCAACACGCAAGGTTCTCCCTTGTCTGTGCCTCTGCCAATCGGAGCAAAGGGTGCGGAGATTATGTTACGCCCGTCGAGTTATATGGGTCGTTTAAATCGGACGACCCTGAAAGTTTGTCTTTAGACTTTTAGTTTATTCAGTTCTTCCCTAAGATTATTGACTTCTCCCGAAAGTTCCTGAATAGCCCGAACAAGCAGAGGGATAATCTTGCGGTCGTGAATTCGCAGGTTCTCAGGGTCCTCGGCATCCACAAGGATTGGGTCAACTTCCTGCAGTTGCTGAGCGACAAAACCATAGACCAGCTCTTGCTCTTCAATGCCGGTTGTGCGAGGTTTCCAATTGTAGGAAACGGCCTCGATGCTGTTGACAAGGGGAAGGGCAGTCTCAATGGCACCGTGAATGACTTTATCACGAGCGTCCGAAGGAGATGAGGAAGCCCAACAAATTCCGGTGGCTGTGGACCACAGATACTGGCTTGTGTTACCAAGGGATCCCCCACTATCACGAAGGCCAGCACCAATGCAAACATTCCTATCCCCGTCCCCCCTCATCCACCAGGAGCCGGTGGCGTAGGCAATAGTGAGCTGACAACTTGCCGTAGGGGATGCTGCGTGGGCGTAGTGACCCAACATTACGTTGCAAGTGCCGGTGGTAATATTTTCACCCGAGAAGGCACCAAGCGCTGTATTGCAGTCACCAGTGGCAGCGGTTAGCGCCCTGTGCCCCACGCCAGTTGCGAAATTGCCCGACACATAGCAAAACAGGGAGAAACCACCCAAGGCAACGTTATAGCACCCGGTAGTGAAAGCACTCAGAGCCAAAGTCCCGAAAGCATCGTTGACGCACCCGGTCGTGAAAGAACACAAAGTTGTAGAGCCAACCCCCGTGTTCTGAGAACCGGTGGTAACACTGCACATTGATATGTGTCCCAGAGCAGTGTTTTGGAAACCACTGGTGTTGGCGCACAGGGCGTTGAAGCCAAAGGCGTTGTTGTCGCCCCCGTTGGTGTTGGATCGCAAAGCGTTGACGCCAATGGCGTTGCTGGCGCCCCCAGTGGTGTTGGAAAACAGAGCGGATTGTCCTATAGCAACGTTGCTACCGCCTGTTGTGTTGCAACGTAGGGCGCTACTGCCAATAGCGGAGTTGCTGGTTCCGCTTGTGTTGGCGGCCAGGGCGTTTGTTCCCACAGCCACGTTGTCGGCGCCGGTGTTCAGGGCCAGAGCACTCAGACCCACGGCAGTGGTAGTAGTCAGGCCGCCAGCACCAAAACCGACGGGGAAGTAGCAACCGTTGGCGACGAAAGTCAGCTGGCCGAGGTCATTGTTGATACGAGTGTAACCAGCAGTGACAGCGGGGGCCTGAACGGTCGTGCCGTTGGGCAGAATGGCAGCGCCGGTCATGCCAGATGCGTTCTTGGGAACACCGGTCTCAGGTGTCAGAGCGAGGGTGGTGCTGGTGCCAGTGGCGGCTTCGGCCAACGTGGCGAAAGCTGTAGTCGCAGGGGTTGCCCAACATAACCCCGAGGTCTCTGTGGAGCAAGCGGTGAGAACTTGGCCATTGGTACCCACAGTGAGTGGGGTGAGGGTGCCCGGTGCAGTGCCTGTAACCAAAGCTCCTTTTGCCGTGATGCAGGAGCACGGAATTGCCGCAGCGGGAGGTGATACCCAACACAAACCCGTTGCGTCCGTCGAGCAAGCAACAAGGACCTGGCCATCTGTACCAACCACGAGGTTGGCGGGTGTGCTTGCACCCGAAGCAGCAACCAGCGAACCCTTAGCAGTCAGTACGGAGCAAGGAATGGCAGCAACGGGAGTTGGAGGAGTGACCCAGCACAGACCAGAAGTTGCAGCAGCACAGGCTGTCAAAACCTGATTATCGGACCCAACCGTGAGTGCCACCGGAGTGTTTGCCCCGGAGGCCGAAATAAGAGCACCTTTGGCACTCAGAGTGCTGATAGGAAGGTAGGTGCCAGCAGCGCCAGCGGGGGTAACTGCCAGAGCAGTGCTTGTGCCTGTTTGGGTCTCAAGAACGGTGGCAAGTTGGACAATGCCCTGAGAACCGGTGCTTGCCGTGGGAAGATCCGAACCCGTATTTAGATACTGCCAGGAGGTTCCGTTGGAGAGGAACCAGTCACCTTGACTTGCATTGTAAGGACCACCACCACCGGGAGGATTGTAACTACCTGCGGTTGTGACGATAACGAAGTAGTCAGTATTTCCCGCAGCCGAATTAGGCAGGTTACTACCAACGACAAAACTTTTTGCGGTGCCGTCTGCGGTCACCGTAAGCATTTTTCCTGTGGTAGCGTCAAAAGTACCAGCCAATGTCAGGTTGCTAGTCACCATCAGAGTTGAAATCTGGTCCTGCAGTGCTTTACCTTGGGCAGCAGTGAGTGCCTGTGTGGTAGATGTGCTGGTTACAGTATTATTGAGTTGAACAATGCCACTCTGAGCAGTTGTGGAACTCTTGACACTGATGACACCCGCAGCAACATCAATGTTTGTACCAACTCGAACAGCACCGAGCTGACCGGTGGTGGAATTCTGAATGCCAACGATGGGGGCAATGGCTGTGCCCGTGTTTGTGATAGGTGCAGTTACAGTGGTGTTGGGGGCCAAACCTGAAGACGCAAGGGTCAGCCGACCTTTTGCATCAACAGTAATGGAAGGATAAGTGTAAGAACCTGCCGACACACCGGAGTTGGCCAGGGAGATTGTACCTGTGGAAGTAATCGGACCACCGGTGAGCCCCGTTCCTGTGGCTACGGATGTAACTGTACCACCAGACGGAGGGGCACCGGAAGAGATAGCCGTGACACGACCCTGAGCATCAACGGTCAGGTTAGCAACGCTGTAAGCCCCAGGTGTGACACCGGTGTTGTCGATATTTATTGTTACGGCTCCCGTTCCACCCGTGGGAGAAATGCTCGTTCCCGTTCCAGCCACGATTTGAGTTACGCCACCACTCGCTCCGCTTGTAGCAGCAGTCAAGCGACCCTGAGCATCAACCGTGATGTTAGCGTTAGTGTAGGCGCCAGGAGTTACCGCAGTGTTAGCAAGTGAGACAATGCCGGAGGTTGTAATCGGGCCACCGGATAGTCCAACCCCAGTGTTCACCTGGGTCACGGTTCCAGTGCCCGCGATGCCACCACCACCCCCAACACCCGAGAGCGAGTAGCCTAGGAAAGTTGTGTCAGAAGCCGGTGGAGTTAGCAGGAAGTCAATCGAGTCCCCAACCACCGTAAACGACTCACCAGGAATTTGGAGAACACCACCCAAGGAAATCAGAACATTTCCCGCAGTGCCAGGGGAGTAAGGCTGACCCCCGATAGACAGGGTGAAAATAGTTTGCGCCCCGTTAAAGTCTCCGGAAATATCATCTAGCGGAACAAAAATAGCCCGAGGAACATCTGGACCAACATTGAAATAAACCCAGGCACCATCAATAACAACGAACCAGTCACCGTCGTTTGCAGATATGGGTACTGCGCTACCGGGGGGAGTAATGACACCGGGGGTAGTTACGACAACAAAATATTCGTCACGAACACCAGTCGGAGCAGGAAGAGGAGACCCAATTACAAAACCAACTGCCGTACCTTCCGGAGTTACACTGGCAATCAAACCAGTGTTTGCATTCAGGGTACCGGCAAAGGTCAGGTTGTTGGCAATCACCAGCGCATTAATTTGCTGCTGCAGTGAGAAACCTTGGGCAGCGGTAAGTGCTTTTGTAAAATCGTTTGTAGTGGTATTATTAACAAGTTGAACCGCACCACGAACAGTGGTTGAGGAGTTCGGGACACTGAGGAGACCTGTGCCGGAAACCGTCAGGTTGTTGCCTACGATAACTACACCAGGAATACCAGTGGTGGCAACTGGGATGGAAATGATTCCTGTGGCAGTATCAACATCAACGTTAGCGCCAATCTGGACAACACCGAGTTGTGTCTTGCTTGTTTTCTGAATGGGTACATTCTGGGCGAAACTGATGCGTCCAACAGAATCAACGGTGAACTGCCCAACTTCCAGAGAGTTGCCGTAGGTGCCGGTAATTACTCCGGTGGCAGTACCCAGTAAGCGCCAAGTTTGCTCTGCGGCATCCCACTGATATACATTCTGACCCGTAATAGGGGTGGAAGGGTAAATCTGCCCATTAAATGCAGGTGTAGGAAACACTAAAAGCGCCACGTTGCCAACTTACATCTAGTATATATGGTTTTACCCGTGGTCATAAAAAAGCCCCGCCGAAGCGAGGCTGTGTGGGTACTGTGTTTTATCTAGCGAAACTTAGAACGGAACGTCTTCGTTGTGCTCAACTGCCAGAGGGCACACAAACTCAGAGATTACCATTCCGGTGGCAACTTCGCGAATCTGAACCCGGTAGTCCCCAGTGGTGAAGCAGTTGCCATTGGAGGTGAACCCATTAGGGACAACCGCACCGTAGGTGATAACAGTGCTGGTACCAGGAACGTAGAGTTCGGTCTCAGCCTCTGTCAATGATACAGAGTTAAATTCTGTGTAAAAGCTATTATTCAAGTCAAGGGGACCGTCACCGTCGCCACCACGACCCGTAGAAAGAATGCCAGTCGGAGGATTAATGATATTGTTAATCTCATCCACTGTGGTGGCAGCGTCGATGGCATCCAATGTGGCGGCCAGACTGTCACCAATAACTGTCATTTCGTCTAGCAACGTGGTGTAGAGCGGAGGACGATCAACTGCTAATTGAGAAGCAGCACCGGTCCAAATATCGACATTCACACCGCTGGCAGTGATCAAATCAGCAGCTTGAGTGTTTGAAGTGTTCTTGGCTTCAGCGGAGGCATTGTCTTTTGCCGTAGGGAGAGGCAACGGAGTTGGGGTCCAAGTTTGAATAGCTTCAGTTCCTACGATTGTGTAACTAACGGTAGGCGAATACAGAGCCGTATCAAAATTTGGGTTGCTAAACACAACCGGATAGAATCCATCCTGGTTTAGTATGGTAATGTCGACGGTTGTTACGTTGATACCGAACAACGCTTGCATCTGGAAATTAGAGTAAATCTGCTCAGTAGCGATGCTGTAGTAATACGGAACCATTTTTTACAATGCAATTTGCTATGGTTAGTTTTACCCGTCAAAGTTTGGAAACTCCGAACCGCCGAGACGAATGGAATGAACGTAGGGAGCTTGCCCGGTTTTTTCTAAGTAGTCGCAGCGACAAGTCCAGGCCGAGTCAACATCGGCGAAATCTTCCCAGGGTTTATCTGGGAAGAATACGCGATATTTGATGATTTGATTGTTTTCCATATAGTTGGGGGAGTTGAGTGCTTAAGCAGGAACCTTGCGGATGGCACGAGCGTAAGCGAATGAAGCAAAACTCTTGAGCCCAGTGGTAACATTCCCGTTATCAAACTTTTGTAGGAACGCAGTGGTGGTGCCACTTGAATCCTCAGTGGAAGACCAATAGTAGTTACCGGTAGAGAAGGCTTGAGCGCCGCTTGTTTGGAATAAAGTGCTTGCTGTTTGAGATGGGAAACTTGGGCCGTAATTTGTGCTAGGAGTGTATGGAGATACCGAGTTGGCGTTACTGCCGCTGGCTGTATCGTTTGTTGTGGTATCCGGTTTCAAGAAGAAGTAAAGTATAGCAAGTTCATTCTGTGCTGGAATATACCAGTCAGTGAATCCACCAATGTTCAGGGCACGAGCCCATTGGAATGCGGGGTGGGATGCATTGTTGCCGGTATCATTTGCCGGTTTGCCATAGGCTTTGTCTTGGAAAGTGGCGCCGGGGGAGTCGGCACTATTGGAAGTTTTGTATTTAACATTAGTGGGAGTCCCACCACTACCCCCACCAGGGTATTGTCCCGTATCCGCAGGGGCAACAATTAAATTATAAATAGCCCCTTGAACATTGATTTGACCGCCATAGTAACCACCCGCCATCGCCGTACCAGGCTGAATGCTAAAGTTCGACGCTGTGCTAAACGCACTGTAAGACGACCAAGGTGAAGTCGTCGTTGTCGACTTGTAACGAACTCGACCTGCATACCGCTTTGAGGTATTGAGCAGTGCCTGAAGGATCGGATAGGATACCAGGTTGACAGTATCCCCAGTTGCATTGACAATGGTGGAATAACCACGGTAGAGGTTTTGCCCGTTAGCAAAGGAGCCAGTGACATTGCTTAGTGTGACCGTGGTACCGTTGATGGTGAGGATTTCTCCGGAGGCCGAGGAACCGCCGGTCAGGCCGTTGGTAACGGGGTTGCCCACGATGAACCCGTCAGTGTTTGCCGCAGAAATTGTCAGAGTTGAAGTGCCTCCTCCAGCAGTGATGGTATTGGTGCTGGCAAGACCAGTCAGTGAGTTTGCTATGGAAGTTGCAGTGTTTTCGCCGCGTTGACTCACAACCCAAGTGCCGTAGGATGGGTTCAGGTTGATGCTGGAGGTTCCGATGGCGGTAATGGTGCCAAAAGGAGGGATAGTTTGTTGAACCCATGGTTTGTAGCCGGCGGGTGCAGTGTAAACAAAGGGGCTTTGGCCAAAGTTTGCTGCGTAACTAACAGCAAGATTAGATACGATACCCGCAGCCATAAAGTAAGATCCAGTCAATCTAGACGCTACTACACCTTGGCTAACATTATTTACATATATCGTAAGGGTGCCAGCGTCAAGATCTAGCGCAAACCCTATTACGTCATTAGCGGCCATAGGGGCAATAGAGAGCAGAGTTGTAGCAGTTCCATTTCCTATGCCACCATTGAAATAATAGCTGACGCAACCAAGTTGCTGCCAAAAAGCTGTGCCATTTGAATAATTAACTGATGCTGGCGCAAGACCCAACATCGTGGCATTATTGACTGATCTTGGAATTATTTCGCAATACCATTTTCCAGAGTTGACAGCAACTGTTGATGTTACTGAACCTGTAACGGCGCCTACAAACGCATCGTAATTTAGATTCCCATTAGAAAAATTCCCGCTAGAGACAGAATTTGCTGGGTTCCATGTCGGGTAACTGCCCCGAACCTCATAGCCCACGCCAGTGTTTGTACCGTAATAGGTGGGGGAATCTACGAAAATGTCGGAACTGAATCCAGGGATGTTAATAAGTTGTTTTCCATCAACACGAACTTGGAATAATATGCCTCGCTGAGAACCGTCTGATTGTACTCCAACACTTGTCAATGTACCGCTACCCGTTAGTACTGTCCTCCATCGGGCATCGTTAATATTGTTACCTGTTGGGGGACTGGTTACTGCGGTGCCGTTTGCGTATATGGGTGCTGAACCGTTTGTTGAGCAGCACAGCAACTCTACTGTGGATGTATACGCTTTGGTAGTGCCAAGGGTGGCAGTAGCAGTTGTGTTGTCACTTGAATAAATACCAATAGGGTTGTTCACTTTGAAAATATTTACCCATGTATTCCCGTCTGCTAGATTTGTATTATTTGCGGGAGTATACGTAGCTGCTAAGGTATTATCTGTTAAAATGGTTGTGCCATTGATTCTTATTGCGCCAATTTGATCACATTGATTAGCCCGGTTGCGGCCGATTCTTATTGAAGTTAATGTGCTTGGTGTCGCAGTGCTTTGAAGCGTTGATGTAACATTTACCCAAGATCCAGTTGGTCCTGGTGGGGCCCCAGGGATACCAGTTTTGGGAACAGAAGTGCCATTTATGGCAAATCCGATGGTTGAATAATTTCCATCCTCATCACTTACGGCAAGGTTCGACCACATCCAAAATTCTAAAGTTTGAATTCCGGTTTTTGATCCAGTCCATATCACACTCCCTTCGCCACTATCTTTTACCGTCCATTCTCCAACTACATTCACAGTACTTTGGCTTACAAGCCCGGAAAAAGAAGCGCCAGGAACTAAAGTGCCCGCCGGCCAACCGCTGATAAAGTTGTCACCACCACCATTAGCGAGACTGAAATTATTTGGCGTAAAGTTGTTATTGTTACCGGAGTAATCTTTGCCCAGAGTAGTGGCAGTGGCGTTGCTACTGTCAGAGAAATTAACATAGAAACCGGCGCTCCCGTAGGTACTGGAGTAGGCCTTAGGGACCCATTGATTGGTGGCAGAATCTGTCTGTCCGAAGTTTGACGGGGTTTTTACCGAACCGTCAATCAGGTAGACTTCGGTCATGTAAAGATTGGCATAATTTGTACTCGCGTTGAAATTGGAATAACCTAAATACTGAGGCCCGGAGTACAGACCTATAGAACTTGTCACGGCAGAATCTAAGACACCGTTTACATACAAGCTCAAAGTAGTCCCGTCAGCGGTAACAATAGCGTTGTACCATTTAGAAGCCGTATTGTAAGTTCCGCTAGAAATTAAGACGGTAGTACCGTTAGTAAGATATACACACAGATTCCCATTAGGGTTCAGAAAAAATATGAATCCAGTTGATGAGGGTGTAGCGTATATAATATTAAGTGCTCCATTCTGAGTAGGTTTATACCAGAGAGATAAAGTGAAAGTAGTTATGTTACCGATAGAGCGATTTAAATATGTGTAATTGTTAGAATTGAAAAGCAAAGAGCGGGAAACTTGGTAACTGGCCGCACTCGACAAAGATCCATTATAATAGGCGAGAGTGTCGCCGACTGTCATGCTGGATAGGTTGGTATTGTTAGCGAGGTTAAGTATTACTGGGTTATCGCGGAGTACTACCCCATTTATTTGTATGCCCCCTAAGATAGCCGGTCCCCCCCCATTAAATACTGTAATGCTAACAAGTGTTTTTGCGGTTCCGCTGTAAAGGCTACCGGTAGTCCACAAAACATTACTGCCTGCATTGAGCGTGGAAGTCGATCCGTTGCTAAAAGTTGCGGTTGCTAGGCCATTTGCGATAGAGACATTGATCGAAGTGACGCTCGTAAAACCGTAAGAAGAAGCGTCCCAGGTCAGTGTGGCACCAGGACCGTTGCTACTGCAGTAAAGAGTGCCGCTCACAGCTAACCCGTCTGTGTATAAGGTCCCCAAAAATGCGTTTCTTGCGGGGAACGCAGGATCAAGCCCCGTGTCCCTGCTTGTTGCCAGAGTTTGACTGTAAACGGCAGCACTTATACTGGTTATCGCACTGGTAATCAGTGGGATTGAAGCAGGACCCAAGTCCTGGTACAACCAGTCACTACTCACATGGACACCAGCCCCATTCAATGCGGTGTAAGTAGAACCAGTGGCGGTAATCGCAGCCGGTGTGTTCAGACCGGGGTCCAAATTAGTGGCGTTGTTTAGAGGAGCAGAAATAGAAGGCTGTGAAATGGTAGGGGTCGCACCACTTGAAGTGGTCACACTCCACGATGCTGTTGTTGTTCCAACATTTATCGTGGCGGTGTAAACCGTCGTGGCTGAAGCACCAACATCACCTTGGAATTGCAAAGATGCACCTGGAGGTGCTGATACACTGGTACCACTTGTCGGAACAGGGACATAGGCGCCGGAGTTGACCGAAACTTGAATGTTTGTTAGAGTGTTGGGGTTACCGGCAGTGTAAGTGATGTAAGCCGGGGAGTTTGTACCAGCGAGAGTCACACTACCCGAAGTCGCCGTGGAACTTTGGGCTTGACCGGTCTGGGATGAAATAGTAAAAGTATCGGGGTTACGGTCTAACGTCAAAGAGTAATTGTTGGTGTTGCTGCCGTTTGTCAAAGTGCCAGTGATGGTTGTGCCGCTAGCAGCGCCGCTGCAACCAGGAGACGTAACGTACTGCACAGTGACGACGTCGCTATTGTTGACAGTTGTAGGACCCTGATTGAAAGAACCCGCACCAACTTTGAACTCTATGCAGCTAGTGCTTGTCAGCGAAGTGGTGCCGTCTGCCCAAGTGCCGGAAGCAGTGCCAGGAATGGTGCTAGGACCCGCAGCCAAAGTAGGCGGAAGGTTGGGGAAGTCGGGAACAGCCGCAGTTGTTGCGGTAAAGGTTGCCGAAGTACCCGAAGAGGCGTCGCCAACTGTGATGACAGCGGTATAGGCAGTAGAAATGGTCAAACCAGTTGTTAGACGAACTTTGAGCGTTTGCCCAGGGTTGAAGATGAAAGAAGTACCACCAGTGGCTGGAATAACGCTCCAGTTTAGACCGCCATCGACGGAACCTTCAATGGACGTACCAGTAGAAGAAGCTC
>Ga0209188_1002918_pt1 | contig 12188 bp, 9 predicted proteins | sample C_130625_EF_Meta_FD_187307 | JGI IMG/M metagenome (GOLD analysis project Ga0209188, IMG submission 187307) | Freshwater microbial communities from Lake Croche, Canada to study carbon cycling - C_130625_EF_MetaG (SPAdes) (version 2) | ecosystem: Environmental > Aquatic > Freshwater > Lake | place...
GGTAATACATATAGTCAAAAGCCTCGCGAATGGTATTCCCACAAGTGAGAAGGCCATGGTTCGAAAGAATCAAAGTCATTTTATCGCCGATGTCTGCAACCAAACGCTGACGTTCCTCTAAGTTGAGCGCTACACCCTCATAGGCATGGTAGGCAACATTGTTGGTAAGCCGCATGGCATGTTGAGAAATAGGTAGTAATCCTTGTTCTTGAGCTGAAACAGCAACACCTGCAGCCGTATGAGTATGCATCACGCAATATACATCACTCCGCGCTTCGTGGATGGCGCTATGAATCACAAACCCTGCTTGATTAAAACCTAAGCCTGTAGGATCATCAACGATTTCGCCATCTAGCGTAACTTTTACTAGATTAGAAGCTTTGACTTCATCCCACATGAGTCCAAAAGCATTTAAAAGGAAATGGTTATCAGAGCCTGGAACTTTTGCCGAAATGTGGGTATAGATTAAATCTGTCATCTTAAAATGAGCTGCGAATCGATAACAGGCGGCAAGATTGACCCGAGTTTGCCATTCCGCATCACTAACTTTGCCACGAATGTCGCTATCAGAAAAATTCATGATGTGTCTCCAATCTGGTTGTACTTTTTTTGTATATTATAAACTCTATCTCATAATCAATATGTCATTCTGATGTTGGACCTTATACTTTTAATAGAGATGTAAAAAGTCAAAAGATAGACTCGATTAATATTATTTAAAAGATCACGAATATGGCCCGTATTATCGGGGGTATTGGAGTCTTACACTCACCAACGATTGGATTTGCAAAAGATAAAAATCAATAAAATGATCATGTCACATCATTTTTCTTTGACCATTATTCTGCATTTACATTGGGTATTGGCAATCAATATTCTGTGGCTGATGAAGATGGGGGGCAAGGTCATGTCCCTCCAATACCAGGGCATAGTGAGTTAGTGATCCATATTGGAAAGTCACTTACTAGTGATGAGTTCGATATGCCATTCTTTCAAAATAAAACTTTAGATCATGGAACTTTTTCGCAAATGTCCATGTTCGCAAACAAGGATATCTAGATTTATAAAAGCATGTTCTTGGCATGTGAAAGTCCTTGAGGTTGATTCACAAGGATTTAAGAACTTGACTTTGTTATGATGTCGGTTTATGCAAAAGAAACCAGTCGTGATCAAAGAACGAAAAGAATATCTTTTTTCCTTAGCAATTGCTATTACCGGATCTATTTTGTTTGCTGGTAAGGCAATTTTTATAAAACTCAGTTATGGACATGGTGCTTCATCAGAAGTTTTACTTGCTTTGCGGATGATCTTTGCTTTTCCATTATTTTGGCTCGTTTATTTTGCAACTAAACAGCATCAAAATCTTCTTAAGTTAAATCGTAGTGATTTGTATACATTATGTTGGTTAGGTTTTAGTGGATATTTTTTGTCGAGCTACTTAGACTTTCTAGGTCTATTTTATATTTCCGCTGGTCTTGAACGAATTGTTTTATACCTGACCCCAGCCATAGTTGTTTTGATCTCTTATTTTTTTCTCAAAAAACCGATATCACGACTGCAATGGATTTCAATCATGATTGGTTATTTGGGCGTCGTATTTGCTTTTATTGAAGATCTTAAAGCGAATGGAAGCAATGGTTGGCTTGGTGTTGGATTAGTTTTTGCCAGTGCCTGCCTGTATGCAAACTATCTTATTTATTCTGGCGAAATAGTTAAACGGATTGGTAGTATTCGATTAGTTACCTATGCGAGTAGTTTTTCTGCTTTATTTAGTATCATTCAAATGCTTTTTTATTCGCCTAGTATGATTCTCGAACAAGCTTCTTCAGTGTATTGGTTTAGTTTAGGGAATGCATTTTTTTGTACTGTATTACCGATGCTAATGATTATGATTGCCGTGCAGCGAATCGGTTCTTCATTAACGGCGCAATCTGGAATATTGGGACCCGTAGCGACCATCTTTATGGGATGGTATTTTTTACAAGAGAATATTTCCATATTACAGGTAATTGGTCTCATCTTAGTGATTTTTGCTGTTTGGTTATTAATGAAAAATAAGGCCTGATTCATCAGTTACACTATTAGGAATTACTTAAGAATTCCATCATCCTGTACCCACTTTGTTTATAGATATTCGACTTTAGAGACCCCATGCCTAAAAGTATTCAGTTTGCACTGGTTGCAATGGTTTTTTACGGGATCATGGATATCGTATATAAAAAAGTGGCATCAAAAGGAATTGCTTCCTATCATTTCATGGTTTTACAAACCATTTTTTTTGCCCCCGGAATATTAATGTATGGTTATTACACACAATCACTTCACATAGGTATTCCTTTTTATTGGGGAATGTCAGCAGGCGTACTCAGTCTAATTGCCTTGATACATTTTGGGAATAGTCTTCAAAGTGGCGCAGTGAGTACGGTAGTGCCGATTTATCGATTAAGCTTTGTGATTACATCCCTCCTTGCAGTACTCATTTTGGATGAGAACTTAAATATTTATAAAGCAATTGCATTTTTATTTTCTATCTGTGCAATCTGGCTTTTATTAGGCCGAGGTTCCTCAGAAAATAGAATATCTAAAGTTGCTTTAAAAGATGTATTGATCGCTACTATTCTTATGGGATGCGTCAGTTTGATTTATAAATTAGGGACACTTGCTGGTGGAACACCCGCTTCAGTTGTTACTGGACAAGCAAGCCTCTTTTTCCCTTTGGCACTTGCCTATGCCATCTATCGAGATCACGGTTTTAAAGTACCCATGAAATATTACCCATATGGCATGGCTTCAGGTATTCTTCTTTTGGGGGCACTGATCAGCTTAACTTCAGGATTGGTAATAGGTGCTGCTAGTACGCTTGTGCCAATAGCGCAAATGAGCTTTGTAGTATCTGCTGCGTTTGGCCTTCTTCTTTTAAAAGAAAAATTTAGTTTAGCCAAAATATTTGGGGTAATTTGTGCCATGCTTGCCCTAGCTGCACTTGCTATAAGTTCTTGATTTCAAATGGTAGTCGTTGAAATGCTATGATTCCATTTATTAAATAGTTAAAAGATCTCAATATATATGTATATAGGTAATAACGGTCAGTTGATGTTTGCTACGGAAAGTCTATTTCCGGTGTTATTCATCCTCAACTTGATGTTTGGTATTCTGCTTTTAATCTTATTTAGGAAAAAAAATAATTACTCTGCAAAGTATTGGATTTTGGCATGTTTTAGTTTTTGCATTGGTTCATTACTTATTGCCGCCCGTAATTACTTGCCAATGTTTCTTGGGTACATCCTTGCAAACTTCCTATTGAGTTACTCTCATTACTTATGCTGCCAAAGCGTAGAACACTTTAATAAAGGTAAAAATGTAAACAATTTTGGCATGAAGCTGTTTTGTGCCCTTTATGCACTTGGCTATATTTATATTGTTAAGAATGACTTAATTGAATATGTAGGTACTTATGCCGGAGTAGCTAATTTTATTCTACAGTTTTGGATATTTATCAAAATTTACAAGATGAGAATCTTTGCAGTTAATCAATTCTCTAATGCGATTGCCTTTTGTTATTTAGCTACTTCACTTGTTTGGTTCGGTAGAGCTTTTATATCACTCTTCTTTAAATTACAAATGTATGGTGACCATAGTTTTTGGGATTGGATGACATTATCTGTGATCACCATGCTCATTTTATTAAAGCATTTTCTTTATGGGGCAATGCAATTAACTCAATCGTCAGAAAATTTAAGCAGTGTAGAAGAATTGTTGAAAGAAAGAGAAGTCCTCATTAATCAATTACAGATTGAGAAATTAAAAGCAGAACAAGCAAATACTGCAAAGTCTCAGTTTTTAGCGAATGTTTCTCATGAAATTCGTACGCCGCTTCATGGCTTAATTGGACTTGTATCGACGATTTTAAAATCTTCTATGTCGAATGACATCAGAAAATCCTTAGATAAAGTTTTATATTCATCAAAAGCATTATTGATTGTTCTGAATGAAATCTTAGATTTTTCTAAAGTAGACTCTGGAAAATATCAGATCGTAAATGAACCATTTCAATTTAAAACCTTATTTGATGATACGTCTGACTTATTTTTAAGCGCCGCAGCAGAAAAAAATATTGAAATTCAGTTTTATATAGATCAAAATTTACCACCAGTTCTTTTGGGAGATTTTTATAAATTACGTCAAGTTATTTTTAACTTGGTCGGAAATGCCATTAAATTTACAGAGCACGGATCTATTCAGGTAAGAGCTGAAGTTGACCACATTGAAAATAACTGGGTTACTTTAAAGATTCGAGTAATTGATACGGGTATTGGAATTTCTGAAGATAATCTTAAATATATCTACGATCCATTTCATCAAATTGATAACTCAAATACACGTAAATATGATGGTGTAGGACTTGGCATTTCTATTTGTCAAAACATCCTGCAGCATATGGGGTCAAATCTTGATATGCAAAGTCAAATCAATGTTGGTACCGATGCGTCCTTTCAATTGCGATTAGAAATTAAGTCAAATAATGAGTCAACAATTCGACCAGTAGTTTTATCTACCTTGGAAGAAGATCAAGTAGCCTTAAAGACTATTGCTCATAAACAAATATTGGTCGCAGAAGATAATTCCATCAACTTAGATGTTATTCGGCATTATTTAGAATATTTAAATATTAGCTTTACATTAGTTACAAATGGAGAACAGTGCATTGAAGAATTACAAAGAAATCACTATGACCTGGTTTTAATGGATATTCAAATGCCGATATTAGATGGTATTCAAGCGACTGAAAAAATTCGACAATTAGATCAAATAAAGACTATTCCTATCATAGGACTTAGTGCTGGAGTGCGTGAAAATGAACGAGAAATATGTTTTCAATGTGGTATGAATGATTTCTTAGGTAAGCCATTTGAGATTGAAGATTTAGCGAAAATATTACTTAAATACTTATCATCATAGAAGAATTTTTATTTGCTATAAAAAGAGATAAAAAGCGAATATTGCTAATGAATCAAAATAATATAAATCATTTAAAAGGAGATCTTTTTGGCTAAATGGTGCCGCTTTATCAATAAAAAAACTGCTGAAATCAACTTTGGTCAACTTAGTCAAGACGGCGCCAACATACAATCCATTCAGGGTGATTTATTTGGTGAATATGAATTTAATGGCCCATCCTTATCCTTGCACGAAATTGATTTAATTACGCCTTGTCAACCATCGAAGATGATCGGTTTATGGAATAACTATCATGCATTAGCTAAGCAACAAAACAATTCAATACCAATTGAGCCTCTTTACTTTATTAAATCAAGTAATTCGTTTTTAAAGCCCAACGGAGTCATCAAGTTGCCAAAAACCACAACAGGGACAGTTGGTCGTGTAATTTATGAAGGTGAACTAGGAATCGTCGTAGGTAAAACTGCAAAAGAAATAACAGTCGCAGATGCTAAAGACTATATTTTGGGTTATACCTGTGTGAATGATGTAACTGCACTAGAGATTTTGACGAAAGATGAGTCATTTAAGCAGTGGACTAGAGCGAAAAGTTACGATACATTTGGACCTTTTGGTCCTTGGATTGAAACTGAAGTTACTTACGATAGCTTAATAGTGAAGACTTTCATTAATGGCAGAGAGCGTCAAAGCTATCCATGTTCTGATATGATTTTTAATCCTTATCAAATTCTAAGCCACTTATCATTTGATATGACTTTGTATGCGGGTGATGTGATCGCATGTGGAACATCTCTAGGAGTATTACCTATTAAAGATGGACAATTGATTGAAGTCGAGATTGAAGGTATTGGTAAATTAGCTAATACAGTTGGAGATGTTGATTTAAAGATATAAAAAATATTGATGAACAACTTGATTTAATTCTTATTGGTAATGTTATGAAAATTTGTATTGTCGGTGCTGGAGCAATTGGGGGCTTATTGGCCATTAAACTTGCTCATTCTGGGAATGATGTCACGGTCATCGCGAGAGGTCCTAATCTTAAGGCGATACAAGAAAATGGATTTAAATTTATCGCAGAAGATGGTACTGAATCTATCACAAAGTTGCGCGCCCTGGGTTCAATTAGTGAAGCGGGTATTCAGGATTTGGTTATTCTTGGAATGAAAGCTCATCAAGTTGCTGCAATTATTCATGAATTACCTGCTTTGTATCACCATGACACCATGGTACTAACTGCACAAAATGGTATTCCATGGTGGTATTTCTTTAAACATGGCGGCGAATACGAAGGAAGAATCTTAGAAAGTGTTGATCCAGGTGGAGTTATTGCAGCAAACCTACCTATTGATCGAGTTGTAGGAACTGTTGTTTACCCTGCTGCTGAAATCGTCGAGCCGGGGGTTCTTAAGCATATTGAAGGAAATCGCTTCTCAGTCGCTGAGATAGATAATTGCGTTACGCCTCGAATTGAATTACTCTCGAAAACTTTCAAGGAAGCTGGTTTTAAATCGCCAGTCATTTCTGATATACGCTCTGAATTATGGACAAAATTATGGGGCAATTTAAGTCTTAATCCAATCAGTGCTTTGACGCATGCAACCTTAGTCGACATTTGTGAGTTTCCTCTTTCTCGTGATCTCGTTGCGAAAATGATGAAAGAAGCTCAGGATGTTGGCGAAAGATTGGGGATTCAATTTAGAGTTTCTTTAGAAAAAAGAATCGCGGGAGCCCAAGCAGTTGGTGCCCATAAAACATCAATGCTACAAGATATAGAGGCTGGTCGTGTGATTGAAAAAGATGCGTTGATTGGATCAGTGATTGAGCTTGGGAAAATCGTGAATTTACCTACCCCACATATGGATGCTGTATTTGCTTGTATCAGTTTATTAGCAAAAACTTTGGCTGATCAAAAAGGTAAATTAAAAATTAGTACGTTTGAATAACGAGGAATATAACCATGAATTATTGCACCACATTACCTGAATTATTATCTCTAGGTCAAGATGACCATCCTGCAATTGGAGCTCCTGATCAATTGGATTTATCTTATGAGAGCTTGCGTATTTTTATTACCCAAACGGTTGCCATGCTCAATAGTTTTGGTATTGGAAGAAATGATCGAGTTGCCATCGTTTTAGATAATGGTCCTGAGATGGCATTAGCTTTTATGTCAGTTTCTAGCGGTGCAACCTCAGCACCCCTAAATATTGCATATCGCGCAGATGAGTTTCAGTTTTATTTGGATGATTTAAATGCAAAAGCAATCATAGTCAAATCAGGATCTGAGTCTGTAGCGATCGCAGTTGCAGAAAAAATAGGACTTGCAATTATTGATCTCAACCCAACTCCTGAGTGTGGCGCAGGTACATTTACTCTGAGTTTACGTGGTAAGAAGAAAATGACTTTGAAGCAGGGCGGTTGGGCTCAACCTGATGATATTGCTCTCATTTTGCACACATCTGGTACAACTTCTAGACCTAAAATTGTGCCCTTATCTCAACGTAATGTCTGTGCTTCAGCTTGTAATATTAATAAAGCCCTTGCGTTTACAACTAAAGATCGTGGTCTGAACATCATGCCTTTATTTCATATCCATGGTTTGATTGCCGGTATTTTAGCTCCTCTATCTGCGGGGGCTTATGTTTCTTGTACACCAGGATTTAATGCACTTAAATTTTTCACCTGGATGGATCTTGTTCAACCCACTTGGTATACCGCAGTTCCTACGATGCATCAGACAATTCTGACACGAGCACCAAATAACAATGAAATTATTCGAAATAATCCACTTCGTTTTATTCGTTCATCTAGTTCTTCAATGCCAACTAAAGTGATAGAAGAGCTCGAAGCTTGTTTTGGAGCCCCATTAATTGAATCATATGGAATGACAGAGGCATCCCACCAAATGGCAAGTAACTTATTACCTCCAGCTAGGCGTAAACCAGGAACGGTCGGAGTTGCTGCAGGTCCTGAAGTCGCAATTATGGATGAATTTGGAAAGATTCTAGGAGCGCACGAAACTGGTGAAATTGTGATTCGCGGTTTAAACGTGACGAAGGGTTATGAAAATAATCCCAAAGCTAATGCCGAGAATTTTACGAATGGATGGTTCAGGACTGGTGACCAAGGCAATATGGATGACGAAGGTTACATTACCATCTCTGGTCGCCTAAAAGAGATTATCAATCGCGGTGGAGAGAAAATTTCCCCAAGGGAAGTTGATGAAATTTTAATGGAGCATCCAGCTGTTTTACAAGTGGTTACCTTTGGTATTCCACATGAAAAACTAGGTGAAGAAGTAGGTGTTGTTGTCGTTCTTCGTGTAGGTCATACTGCCACAGAAAAAGACATTCGATCTTTTGCTGCAGAAAAATTGGCTGATTTCAAAGTACCTAAAAGAGTCCTATTCATGGATGAGATTCCTAAAGGAGCCACGGGTAAATTACAACGAATTGGTCTTGCCAGTAAGCTAGGACTTTAACTAATAATGTTTTAAATTGTTAGTTTGTTGTTTAGGAAAATAAATAGCTGGAATTTCCACCCGCTTGTTTAATGCTTTACATCGCTTGATCTTACTTATCGACAAAGAGATTTGTATCCGTGCCATCAATCATCGGGTAAATCGAAATTCGTATGCTGACCTTCAATGTGATTGAAATTGTATTCACTTGGATAATTTCCTGAAGCTTCAGACGAGTCTTTTCAGCAACTTGAATCGCATTTTCAGGCTGATCAATGTTTTCTAGAAGGATTAAAAACTCATCCCCACCAAGTCTTGCTACCGACTCAAGTATTTATATAAAGACTAAAAAATTTGATCTAAATCAAATAAAAAAATAGCATATTTGCTATTGTGGAATTAACCAAGGAGAATGTCATGTTTAAACATATTTTAGCCCCAATCAGTGGGGACGACTTAACCAAACTAGAACTCAAAAAAATTATTCGCTTAGCGAAGATAGATGGTGCAAAGATTACTTTAGTTTACGTATCTGATCCACTAGGGCCGTATATGTATTCAGATATGGTCAATGAAGTAGTCATCAGTGAAAAAGCCCATCAAAAAGCGTGTAATGATTTTGCTAAGCACCTGTTTACTAAATCAAAAGCATTGATTCCAGAAGATTTAGAGGTGGGTAGTATTCATGTGTTTCATCCGAATATTGCAGACGGTGTAATAGATGCCGCTGACCAAGTAAAAGCCGATGTGATCATGATGGCTTCCCATAAAAGAAAAGGTATCAAAGGTTTCTTTTTACGGGGTGAGGCACATGAAGTAATTTTGCATAGCAAAATACCCGTCTTGATTTTGAATGCCTAAGGAGTCTTCATCATTGTCGAACTGGCTGGGTTAATTCTGATCCAGCCAATCGATACAATTCTTTGATATTCAAGATTTGTAAATGTTTATTTTTAATTTCAATAATGCCTGCTTGAGAAAACTTAGATAAAATTCTACTGACAGTTTCTATGGTGAGACCTAAATAGTCACCGATTTCTTCACGGCGCATCGCTAAATTAAAATCAATTGCGGATAGACCACGTTTAACAAGTCGTTCTGATAAATAAATAAACAAATAAGCCAATTTTTCTTCAGCATTTAAATTACCTAAGGTTAGAAGATGACGATGGTCTTGTGTGATTTCACGACTCAAAATTTGATAGAGATGTCGTTGTAAAGAAGGTATTTTTTGACACAAAATTTCGAATTCGGAGAATTGAATAATACATACTTCACAATCCTCTAAAGCGATGGCCTCTGACTGATAGTGATTATTGCCGATGCCATCGAGCCCTAATATCTCACCAGGTAAATGAAATCCTATAATTTGACTTCGCCCATCTTGTAGAAGAAGTTCTGTTTTCATGGAACCAAAACGAATACTGTATATAGAAACAAAAGGATCACCTTGACGGTATAGATATTCCCCTTTTTTGATTTTAAATTTTTGATTAACTAAAACATCAATTTGCTCAGCTTCGTCTTTAGATAGACCTAGAGGAAGGCAAAATTTTCCTATGACACAAGTAGAGCATTTCGCAGCTTGATGAAATGGATTCATATGCGCCCTTTGTTTGTAATTCTTATCACATTATGAATCATAAAGAGCGATTAGAACAGTTATGTTTTTATTCTTGTCAAAGTGTTTGAGTATTGGAATTCAATTGAAGAAAAAGGATGACTATATTTAGTAAATAGTCAGAAATGCTACAATTTATTTATGAAATTAGGTCAACGTTCTACATGGGTGCATTGTATAGCTGTATTTGCTATTTTGATGGCCTCATTGTCGCCGGTGATTTCTCAAGCGATCAGTTTGAATACGTCGCCGACAACGATTGATACTAAAATTTGTTCTGCGCTTGGTGCGAAGATTTCTCATCACATTCAGATTGATTCGAGTAAGAGCTCAAATCTCGCAAGTGATGAACATTGCCCTTATTGCACATTACAACTTCTGTCTTACATCCCTGTTGCAGTTCACACTAATGCTTTCATTACTGATCAATCAACCATTTTCTTTGGTTTTTACGATCAAGCTCCTAAGCCATTATTCACATGGCTGACCCAACCTTCTCGAGCACCTCCACAATCGCTAAATTAGTTAAGCGATAACAAAATATTTGTAATTTTTGGAGGGAATAAATACCTTTGGTATTTATTCAATAGGTGATGAATAAAGGTAAATTATTAGTTTTACTCACTGCTTTATGGACAACACCCATCTGGGCTCAAAATTCTTCTGGTAATTCAGTGATGTTGAGTAATGTTCAGTCAGATGTGACAGAGATTACTGTAGATGCAAGTAGGTCAAGTACTAAATTAGAATCGATGCCAGTCTTTACGACTTTAATTACTCAAGAAGCTATTAAAAAAAGTCCTGCATTAACCTTGGATCAATTACTTCGCAATATCAGTTCCGTCAATTTATCAGGAGCGCCGTATTACGTATCAGATCCGACAGGAACAAGCTTGAAGATGCGTGGCTTAGCCAATGCCAAAGTACTTGTGATGTTGGACGGGATTCCTATACATGATCCATTTTATTCAACGATCCAGTGGTTTAAAGTTCCCTTAGCCTCGATTGAACGAGTTGAGGTAGTTCGTGGCGGTGGATCTGCACTTTGGGGAAATTTAGCCGTTGCGGGAGTGATCAATATTATTTCCAAAAAACCAGAAGATGCTGGTGGGGAAGTATCTGCCAGCTTAGGAAATATGAATACACAAAACTTTTATGCAGCTAAAAACCTGCAAGTGAGTGAGGACTTAAAAGTACGTATTTCTGCAGATTATTTCCATACCGACGGATATATCCCAACTCCTGTATTTTCTAATGGATCATATAAGCTAAGTGCCGGGCAGGTCGAAAATTCAGATAAGCAAGCCAACTTGAGAGTCGATTCGTACTATCAATTTGATGCTGCCACATCTGGATTTTTTAAGTTAGGCTATCACGAACAAAATCAATATATCAACAATGAGCTTGGTCAAAATCTCCAACAAGCCTATGATTTATCTGCCGGAGTTACTTCGCAACTATCAGATAGAAGCTCGATTGATGGCAAGTTATGGTATCAATCAATTGTCTTTAATAAGAATAATGCAACCGGATGTTGGCCAGGTATTAATACGACTACAGGTGTGTATGCACCAAGTTCGAGTACATATAATAAAGTTTGTGGTACATCATTCAGTGCGGGTGTAGCCCCATCAGACGCGGCGCCCATTTATAAATACATTGGCCAAACGGATTATCAGCCCTATAACGAAGTTGGCGCTTCACTAGTCTATTCCAACAGTAATGCTATTGGTAATAGCACTCTAGGTATTGACTCACGTAGGTTAAGTGCGAAAGATTCCCAGTTTAATTACAATCCTCCCACAGTAGCTAATGGTGTTGTGACAGTTGCTCCTTTAGTAAATACGTACATATCATCACAGGCTACACAGCAGTTTATTGGAACATTTTTCCAGCAAAAATATCGCCCCATAGATGAGTTCGAAGCAACCTTGGGATTACGTCTAGATTCTTGGACAAACTCTAACGCGAATATCACGATTAATAATAACTCTAACCCGCAAGATGATAAAACGACATATAGCTTTAATCCTAGCTTATCGCTGAAGTATTTTGCGATTGATAATTTATCTTTTAGATCTTCTGCGTATAAAGGCTTTCGTGCACCGGGTATGAATAATATGTACCGAAGTTTTGGTAGTACTT
>Ga0209188_1002920_pt1 | contig 12186 bp, 12 predicted proteins | sample C_130625_EF_Meta_FD_187307 | JGI IMG/M metagenome (GOLD analysis project Ga0209188, IMG submission 187307) | Freshwater microbial communities from Lake Croche, Canada to study carbon cycling - C_130625_EF_MetaG (SPAdes) (version 2) | ecosystem: Environmental > Aquatic > Freshwater > Lake...
CTGAGACAGGTTTGAGAGCAAATGCGCAGCGCTGGCAATCACTTTTTGCGGTTGATCGGGCGCCAAACTCGGCGCATGCAGTGAATCACGTTGAACCGTCAGCATGGTGTCGACAAAAAGCCGATAACCCAAAGTGGTCGGGATGCGCCCCGCTGACGTGTGTGGACTTGCGATCAGTCCCAACTCCTCCAGGTCCGACATGACATTGCGGATAGTCGCTGGCGACAAGTCCAAGCCGGAGGCTTTGGAAAGCGTGCGTGAACCGACTGGCTGTCCGTCAGCAATGTAACGCTCAACCAGCGCTTTGAGTAATAACTTGGCACGATCATCCAGCATCGGACCATTTTAATGATGTAATTTGCGTATGAAACCCAAATTCCGTCATGTCGCGCTATTTGGCAAGCACCACACCACCATTTCGGGGGCCGCGCTGGAGAGTTCGCGCCGGGTGCTCGACGATGTCGCACACTTTTTAAGCCGCCAAGGTTGCGATGTCGTGCTCGACCCTGACACCGCTTTGTATGCCGGCTTGTCACAGTACCCGAGCATGACGATCCCGGAGATTGGGGCGCAATGTGATGTCGGCGTGGTCATCGGCGGTGACGGCACCATGCTGGGCATTGGCAGGCAAATTGCCCGCTACGGCTTGCCGCTCATTGGCATCAACCAAGGCCGACTGGGCTTCATCACCGATATTCCTATCGATAAATACCAAGAAACCCTTCAACCCCTGCTCAATGGCCAATTCGAATCGGACGAGCGTTGCGTTTTACATGCCAAAGTCATGCGAGGCACCGATTGTGTTTTTGACGCACTGGCTTTGAACGATGTGGTGGTCTACCGCGGCGGTACATCCGGCATGGTGGAATTGCGCGTCGAGGTGGATGGGCGATTTGTCTCCAACCAGCGCGCAGACGGACTGATCATCGCTACACCCACAGGTTCCACGGCTTACTCTTTGTCTGCTGGCGGACCCTTGATGCATCCCACCATCGGGGGCTGGGTGATGGCCCCCATAGCCCCGCACACGCTGTCTAACCGACCGATTGTTTTATCAGACAGTTCAGAAATCAGCATCGAGGTCGTTTCAGGGCGCAATGCCAGCGCGAACTTTGATATGCAGTCACTGGCTTCATTGCTGATCGGCGACCGTGTCATGGTGCGCCGGTCTGAACACCGTGTGCGGTTTTTGCATCCTGCGGGCTGGAATTATTTCGATACTTTGCGAAAGAAAATGCACTGGAATGAGGGAGGCTCCTGAACCGTGGCGCTCAGAAACATCAGCCTGCGCGACTTTGTGATCGTTCGCGAATTGGACCTGGATTTGGCAGACGGTTTCAGTGTGCTCACCGGCGAAACTGGCGCTGGAAAATCCATTCTCATCGACGCACTCCAATTGGCGCTAGGAGCCCGCGCCGATGCCGGTGTGGTTCGGGAAAATGCGAGCCGTTGTGAAGTCTGCGCGCAATTCACCCCGCCCCCATCAGCGCAAGCATGGCTGGACCGCGCCGGTTTTGAAGCGGGCGACACTTTGCTGCTCAAACGCACTGTGGATTCTCTTGGTAAAAGCCGTGCTTGGATCAATGGCAGTCCGGCCACAGCAACGCAATTGCGTGAATTGGGTGAGTTGCTGCTGGATATTCATGGTCAACATGCCTGGCAAAGCCTGACACGACCCGACGCCGTGCGAGATTTGCTCGACGCCTACGCACACATTGACTGCAGCTTAGTCAAAAATTTGTGGATGCAATGGCGCTCTTCGCAACAAGCGCACGAACTTGCCCGCGGCGCCCAAGACAACCTCGTGCGTGAGCGTGAACGTTTGAGTTGGCAAATTGGTGAGCTGGAAAAACTCTCCCCTGGCACTGACGAGTGGGCCAACTTGAATACTGAACACACCCGACTGTCCAACGCGCAAGCGCTGATGGATGGCGCGCAGTTCGCACTGAACAGCCTCGAATCCGAAGATGCAGCTGGCGCTTTGCGTTCAATATCTCGCGCAGTGAATGCTTTACAGGAGCAAACGCACGTCGAACCCGAATTTCAAACGCTGTCCGATGTCCTTTCGTCCAGCCTTGCCCAAGCAGAAGATGCCGCGCGTTCGTTGCATGCGTATTTGCGCAAGACCGATTTAGACCCGCAGCGCCTGGCGCAGTTGGACGAACGCATGGGCCTGTGGATTTCCTTGTCACGTCGTTACAAACGCCAGCCTGAAGATTTGGCCGCGCTGCTGCAGGGCTGGCGAACCGAATTGACAGCATTGGACGCCGCCAGTGACCTTGAAAAATTGGCTGCAGCCGAAAAAGCCGCACTCAAGGATTGCCTTCTGGAGGCACGCAAAATAACTCAACTGCGCACCCGGGCTGCACCCCAACTGGCCGTTGCCGTGACGCAAGCTATGCAGCAATTGGGCATGCAGGGAGGGCGCTTCGAAGTTGCCTTGGAAAGCCATTTGCAACCCAGCATGCACGGGCTCGAAGATGTGGCTTTTCTGGTCGCTGGCCATGCAGGCAGCACCCCTAAGCCCGTGGGCAAAGTCGCCTCGGGTGGTGAGCTTTCTCGCATTGCATTGGCCATTGCGGTCACCACCAGCGAATTGGGCGAAGCGGGCACCTTGATATTCGATGAAGTCGACTCTGGCGTTGGCGGCGCCGTGGCTGAGACGGTCGGTCGCTTGATGCATACATTAGGGGAGCACCGTCAAGTCTTGGCCGTCACGCACTTGCCTCAAGTTGCCGCATGCGCCGACCATCATTTACTGGTGGCCAAGGCCACTTTGGCCGATGGTGTGGCCAGCCAGGTGGCGCCGCTTTCAAGCGAGCAACGCGTCCATGAAATCGCCCGCATGCTGGGCGGCGAAAAATTGTCTGCAACCACCATGGCCCATGCACGTGAAATGCTCGGCCACAATCCAACGCAGGGCATAGCGCCAAGCCCTCGAAAGAAAAAGTGACATGGAAATCATATTGATCACCGGCATGTCAGGCTCAGGAAAATCAGTCGCCTTGCACGCGCTTGAAGATGCGCACTTTTACTGCGTAGACAACCTGCCACCTGAACTGTTAATTCCTTTTGTCAAACTCGAGCGTGAACAAAAAGAAGAGCGCCTGGCGATTGCCATTGATGTCCGCAGCGCCGCCTCTTTGCCCTTGATGCCACAGCAACTGGCCAGTTTGCGAGCCATGGGCATGACCGTCAAGTCCATTTTTTTGGATGCCACAACTGACACACTTGTGCGCCGTTACTCCGAAACCCGCAGGCGCCACCCTTTGTCAGGCAAAGCCAAACTCGAAGGTGAGCGTGCACTGATTGAGACCATTGAATACGAGCGCGACTTGTTGTCCGAATTGCGTGAACAAGCCCACGTGATTGACACCAGTTTATTGCGCTCCGCGCAAATGCAAAGCTATGTGAAATCCATGGTCAGCGCCCCTGCTGCAAAACTGACATTGGTGTTTGAATCCTTCGGCTTCAAGCGCGGTATTCCGATGGATGCTGATTTCGTTTTTGATGTCCGCATGCTGCCCAACCCGCATTATGAAAGTGCGTTACGCCCTTTGACTGGCCAAGATCAGCCTGTTGAAGACTTCCTTGGGAAATTTGCAGAAGTTGCACAAATGAAGCAACAAATTCACGACTTCATCGCGCATTGGCTTGTGGCTTTTGAAAGGGACCATCGCAGCTACATCACTGTGGCAATAGGTTGTACCGGCGGGCAGCATCGGTCGGTGTATTTGGTGGAACAACTCAGTCTGGCATTTACCAGCCAGTGGTTGACCCTGAAACGCCACCGCGAACTGGACGCACTGCGCTGATCAATCAGCCTCAAGCAATTTGCGAACAGGCGCAGGCAGGCCCAGTTTTTCCCATTGCGCCTTGCTCATCCATGCTCCTGTGGCACCCGCTTCGGCCGACTGATCACTTGGCCAAGCAACGCGCACCGGGTGCAGATGCAAATCCTTGTGTGTGAGCACATGGACAAAAGAGGCTTCATGCTGACATGCAAGCCCTTTGGGCACAGCCAGCGCCAACACCTCGGCAGTGCCAAAAATAGGCAAGCAATACAAACTGGCCCACACGCCTTTTGACGGACGCTTTTCAAGCCACACTTGGCCTCGATGGTTGGTCAACCAGAGCATCCAAATGGACTCGCTGCTGCGTTTGAGCTTGCGAGTTTTAACTGGAAATCGCAAAGGATCTCCCTGCTGCGCACCCGCACACAGCGTCTGGACAGGGCAGATCAAACAATCGGCCTTGCGGGGCAAACAAACAGAAGAACCCAAATCCATCAAGGCCTGGGTGTAGCGCGGCATGGCGGTAGCCAAGTCAGCCGTGGGCAGCAATTGATCGGCCAAGTCCCATAACGCACGTTCGCTGGCGGCCATGGACAAGTCCGCTTCGTACGCCAACACACGCGTCAACACGCGTTTCACATTGCCGTCCAAAATGGCTGCGCGCTTACCGAAACAAAATGCGGCAATGGCCGCTGCCGTCGAGCGGCCGATGCCGGGCAAACTTTGTAAATCAACAGGTTCTTCAGGAAAGACACCGCCAAATCGGCTCACCACATCCTGTGCGCATCGGTGCAAATTGCGCGCCCGCGTGTAATAGCCCAAGCCGCTCCACAGACCCAAGACCTCGTCTTGCGAGGCCGCAGCCAAAGCGTTGACATCCGGAAACTGACGCAAGAAGCGGGGAAAGTAGTCCAGCACGGTGCTCACTTGCGTTTGCTGCAACATGATCTCTGACAACCAGACGCGGTAAGGGTCCCGGGTATTTTGCCAAGGCAATTGATGGCGACCGTATTGCTTTTGCCAAACGACCATGGTGGTGGCGAACTCAGCCACTCTTTGCGACGGCAATGCGCTCAGTGTTTTTGACATGTAGGACAGAAAAAAGTAGAGCGTTGGCCTTGCACAATTTGCTTGACAGGCGAGGCGCACACACGGCAGGGTAGCCCGGCGCGACCATAGACACTGGCTTCCAATTGAAAGTAGCCATTTTTGCCCTCAGCACTCACAAAGTCGCGCAAACTGCTGCCGCCTTTGGCGACGGCGCGCGCCAGCACCTCACGAATGGCCTGATGCAACTGAGCCACACGTGGTTTGGTCAATTTGGCGGCTTTGGTGGTGGGGCGAATGCCAGACAAAAACAATGCTTCTGAAGCATAAATATTACCCACACCCACAACCACATCCCCCGCCAACAAAACTTGCTTGATCGGCGAATTTCTGCGTTTCAAACCTGCTTGAAATGGCGCCAGCTCAAATGCATCGCCCAAAGGCTCAACACCCAAATGGCCCAACAATTTAACCGCTTGCGGTGCCTGCTCTGAGGGCGACCAAACCACTGCGCCAAAGCGACGCGGGTCGTGCAAACGCAAAACACCCTGCGTGGTCACCAAATCCATGTGGTCGTGGGGTCCCTCTGGGCATTGCACTTCAGAAAAATTCAAGCTCCCCGACATCCCCAGATGAATCAACAGCAGACCCATGTCCAAGTCAAGCAAGAGGTATTTGCCACGCCTTCGCACACCGTTCACCTGACAAGAAATCAATGCCTCAGGGGCCAGACCCAAGGGCCAACGCAAAGGTTTACCCATGCGCATGGACACGACACGTGCGCCGGTAATCCGGGATGCGAAACTCAGGCGCGTCACTTCAACTTCAGGCAATTCAGGCATGTGTATGGGGGTCTGACCCCGCATGAGATAGGTTGCTCGATTATGATCTGAGGATGAATTTCCGGATCCTTTGCGTCTTCTTTTCCAGTTGCACTTTCGGTGTCTGGGCCCAACCCTTGCCTGCGCCCAGAGCCATGCCGGCGGTGTCCCAAGATGTGCCAACCACTGCGATACCCCCTACACCACAAGCCTCGGCTTTGGATGCGGTGATGTTCTACCAGCTTTTATTGGGCGAACTCAACGCCCAAAACGGCGAAAGCGGTACCGGATTTTCATTGATTCTGGACGCGGCGCGCAAATCCAAAGACGCCACATTGTTTCAGCGCGCCATCGATTTGGCCCTGCAATCACGCTCTGGAGAAGCCGCGCTGCAAGCGGCACGCACCTGGAAACAGGTGATTCAGACCTCGCAAGAAGCGAGCCGGTATATTCTGCAGATTTTGTTGGCCCTGAACAAAGTCGAGGAGGCGGGTTCAGCGCTCAAAACCATGCTCAACAGCTTGCCTCCAGAAGAGCTGGCTGGAGCCATAGCCTCTGTGCCGCGTATTTTTGGGCGTGTGAATGACAAATTGCTGGCCGCCAATACCGTCGAAGCAGCACTCTCTCAGGTACTGAACCAGCCTGGCAGCAAGGCCAATGCCTGGACCACAATTGGCCGCATGCGGCGCGATGCGGGTCAGCTGCGAGCCGCTGCTCAAGCGGCACAAGAAGCCCATGCCGCGGACAACAAAGCACCAGGTCCTGTCCTGTTGGCCATGTCACTTCTGGACAAAGAGCCAGAATTGGTCAAACCATTGATACTCAGTTACATGGCCGGATCGGCCAACCCGGAATTGCGACTCGGTTATGCACGCACACTGGTTTCACAACAACAAAACGCAGCCGCCTTGGATCAGCTGATCAAGTTGAACCAAGACAATCCTGAGTTTGTACCAGGGTGGCTTTTCAGCGGTCTTTTATTGACCGACTTGGATCAACCCGCAGTTGCTGAAAAAGCACTTCTCCGTTTTGTGAGTTTGGCCGCTTCCAGTCAAGATCCAGAGCTTCAAAGTGGTTTATCAGACGCGTATTTTTCACTGGCACAAATTGCACAAAAACAAGGACAAATCGCCCAAGCTGAAGACTATCTTGGGAAGATCCCCGTTCAATCCGAACCCGTGAAAGTCGGCCTGCGCCGTGCCAACTTGTTGGCCGAGCAAGGCAAACTGCCGCAAGCTCGCCAATTGCTGGAGGGGATTCAAACCAGCAACCCCGAACAGGCGCGTCAAAAAACCCTGGCCTTGTCGATGTTCTTGCGTGAACATCGAGAGTACCAAGCTGCTTACGACTTGCTCAGCCAAGCCTTGAAGGCCGGCTCCGATTACGAATTCCAATCCGAATTGGCCATGGCTGCCGAGCGACTGGGTAAATTCGATGTCATGGAACTGCTTTTGCGAGACATGATGTCGGCAAAACCCAAAGAGGCGCATGCCTTCAACGCGCTGGGATTTTCTTTGGCCGACCGCAACATTCGGCTGTCCGAAGCCAAAGAACTGATTGAGCAAGCAGTGGCGCTTGCACCTGCCGATCCGTTCATCAGAGACAGTCTGGCTTGGGTTGCTTTCAGGCAAGGTCAAAACGCATTGGCGCTTCAACTGCTGGAGTCAGCTTACAAGGCCAAACCCGACGCCGAAATTGCCGCGCATTGGGGTGAGGTGTTATGGGTGACTGGTCAAACCAGCCAAGCCAGCACCATCTGGCGCGAAGGATTGTTGCTCAAATCAGACAACGAAACTTTGCGTGAAACACTCAAACGCTTCAATTTCAAACCATGAATGCGCAGCGGCGTTGGACAGGCAAAGCCTTTGCGGCCAGCGCATGCTTGGCCTTGATCGCATGCGCGTCCAAGCCAGCGCCACTCCAAAAATCAGATACTTTTTTCAGAGCAGGTCGCTTGGCATTACAGATCGCCAGCGAGCCACCACAATCCATGAGCGGCGGCTTTGAACTGCAAAGTCAAGCAGACAGTGGTGAGCTCAAACTGTTCAGCCCACTGGGCAACCAGTTGGCCGTCCTGCAATGGCAGCCCGGTCTGGCCCGCTTGGAACAGGCAGGGCAAGCATGGCAAAACAAGGACCTGGATGCTTTGCTGATTCAATTGACCGGCACCACTTTGCCTCTCCAAGCGCTGATGGATTGGCTGCAGGCACGCCCAACCGAGTCACCCGGTTGGGTCGCCGACCTCAGTCGCATTCAGGAGGGCCGACTGAGCGTACACAACACGCCCACTTCAGCGCAGCCCGCCGTGTCTTTGCGATTGATCTTGGAGCCTTGAAATGAAGGCCATCTATGACGCCCCTGCACCCGCCAAATTGAATTTATTCCTGCATGTCAATGGGCGACGTGCTGATGGCTACCACCTGCTCCAATCGGTATTCATGCTGATCGATTGGCAAGACACTTTGCATTTCGAACGTCGATCTGGCGGTCAGATCAACAGGCACGACTTGACTGTCGCCTTGCCTAGAGACGATCTGATCACAAAATCAGCCCGTCTTTTGCAGACTGAAACCGGTTGCACTTGGGGCGCCCATATCAGCGTGAAAAAAGAAATTCCTGCACAAGCGGGCATGGGCGGCGGATCCTCTGATGCAGCCACTTGCCTGTTGGCTTTGAACCGCTTGTGGGGCTTGGGTTTAAGCGTTCAACAACTTGCCACCCTGGGCGTGAAGCTAGGGGCAGATGTTCCGTTCTTTCTGCATGGTCGCAACGCCTGGGTTGAAGGAATAGGCGAAAAAATAAGCCCCATCGATTTGCCACCGGCCCAGTTTGTGGTGCTCAAGCCCGATATGGGCTTGGAAACCGCTGAAATTTTTGCAGATCCCAGACTGGAGCGCCAGACAAAACCTGCTACAATTGACTGCTTAGCAAGAGCACCCTATGACTTCGGTCATAACGATTTACAACCTGTTGCCGAGCTCCTTTGTCCGCCTGTCAGTCAAGCCATTCAGTGGCTCGCTGCTCAGGGTCTTCAGGGCAAAATGACCGGATCCGGAAGTGCAGTGTTCGCGCTTTTGCCGCACGGCAAGACTTTGCATAAAGATCCAGGTCATTGCCAAGTTCGAGTTTGCAGCAATTTGGAAGTTCATCCCTTAAAAGGTTGGGCTACCAGCGACAATTGATCGGTAGGCAGCCATAAGGCTGTCCACCCGTGTAGGGGAGTCGCCAAGTTGGTTAAGGCACCGGATTTTGATTCCGGCATTCGAAGGTTCGAGTCCTTCTTCCCCTGCCAAATACGTTCAATCGTACAGGCCTATTTTTTTGATCGCTGAAATGCTCATGCAGCCTTCGTATCCCCCGATTCCCGATTTCATGGTTTTCACTGGCAATGCCAATCCTGTGCTGGCTGCTGACATCGCCAGCAACTTGGGCATCGTCCTGGGTTCCGCCGACGTGGGCCGGTTTTCTGACGGCGAGGTCACGGTCGAGCTCAAGCAAAACGTGCGTGCGCGCGATGTCTATGTGATCCAGTCCACCTGTGCGCCCACCAATGAAAATTTGATGGAATTGCTGATCATGGTCGATGCCCTCAAGCGCGCATCGGCCGAGCGCATCACCGCTGTGATTCCCTATTTTGGCTATGCGCGGCAGGATCGCCGTCCGCGCTCAACCCGTGTGCCGATATCGGCCAAAGTCGTGGCCAACATGATTCAAGCGGTGGGGGTTGATCGCTTGTTGACCATGGACTTGCATGCCGACCAGATTCAAGGTTTTTTCGACATTCCGGTGGACAACATTTACGCATCGCCCGTTTTGTTGGGTGACCTGCGCCAAAAGAGCTATGACGACCTGATCGTAGTCTCCCCAGACGTGGGCGGCGTGGTCCGGGCACGCGCTCTGGCCAAGCAACTCAACTGCGACCTCGCCATCATCGACAAACGCCGCCCTAAAGCCAACGTCAGTGAAGTCATGCACGTCATTGGCGAGATCGAAGGCCGCAATTGCGTCATCATGGACGACATGATCGACACCGCTGGCACCTTGGTCAAAGCGGCCGAAGTTCTGAAAGACCGCGGCGCCAAAAAAGTCTACGCGTATTGCACCCACCCGATTTTTTCGGGACCCGCCATCGACCGTATCGCCAGAGGCGAAGCGCTTGATGAGGTGGTCATCACCAACACCATTCCTTTGTCTCAGGCGGCTGCCGCTTGCGCCAAGATCCGCCAACTCTCTGTAGCCCCGCTGATTGCTGAAACGATTGCGCGCATCGCTACCGGCGAGTCGGTGATGAGTTTGTTCTCGGACTGAACCCCTAGAGCACGTCCCAGGTCTGCGAGTCCTATGGACTCACAGACCTTTTTTAATCAGAGCCACACTGGTCGCGGTGGGCTCTCAGACAGGAGTTAGTTATGAAATTCGTCGCTTTTGAGCGCTCATTGCAAGGCACGGGTGCGAGCCGCCGTCTGCGCAATTCTGGCCGTACACCCGGTATCGTCTATGGCGGTGCCAATCCGCCGCAGTTGATCGAACTCGATCACAACGCCCTGTGGCACGCCCTGAAAAAAGAATCATTCCATGGCTCGATCATGGAGATGGAAGTGGCCGGCAAGTCCAGTAACGTCTTGCTGCGTGACTACCAAATGCACCCCTTCAAACAATTGGTGCTGCACATCGATTTCCAACGCGTGGAAGCCGACACAGTGTTGCACATGAAAGTGCAATTGCACTACAGCGGTGAAGAAGAGTCCGCTGCATTCAAGGTCGACAAGTGCTTGATCACCCACGTGGCCAATGAAATCGAAGTGGCTTGTCTGCCTGCCGATTTGCCAGAATTCATCAAAGTGGACTTGTCTGGTTTGCAAAAAGGCGTTTCTTTGCATGTGAACGACGTTGCATTGCCTCAAGGCGTCAAAGTTGTTACCCACGGCAAGGCCAACCCTGTGTTGGTGGCCGTTGTGACGCCGCCCGTCGAAGTTGAAGCACCTGCGGCCGCGCCTGCAGATGCTGCGCCCGCCAAAGGCAAAAAGAAGTAATTCTGCAGCTCCTCACAAACGGCTCGCATCTGCGGGCCGTTTTGCTTGCTGAGCACAGATAATGACTCCCCATGATCAAACTGTTTGTTGGCTTGGGCAATCCCGGCGCTGAATACGAAGACACCCGTCATAACGCCGGTTTTTGGTGGCTGGAGGCTGTGGCACGGGAGCTGAAAGTTAATTTAGTGCCTGAAAAAAATTATTCGGGTTTGGCTGCGCGCACCCAAGTACAAGGGCAAGTTGTTTGGTTGCTGGCACCGCAAACCTTCATGAACCTCTCTGGTAAATCGGTGGGCGCCTTGGCCAAATTCTTCAAAATCCAACCCCACGACATACTGGTCGCGCATGATGAACTGGACATTGAGGCTGGCCAAGTCAAGCTGAAAAAAGGTGGCAGCCATGCAGGCCATAACGGTTTGCGCGACATTCATGCGCAATTGGGTTCGGCTGATTATTGGCGGTTGCGCATTGGCATTGGTCACCCTGGCGAAAAATCAGAGGTTGCGAACTGGGTCCTGAAAAAGCCCTCACCCGATCAGCGCCAAGGCATTGAAGACAGCATCACCCGGTCGGTCAAGGCCCTTGGCCAACTGTTGTCAGGCGATATGGAAAAAGCCATGGTGCAGATCCACACCAGCAAGCCGCCCAGGCCCAAACCACCCAAACCAGCCACGCTTCAGGTGCCGTCCTCCGACGCAGGCTGAGGTTGCAAGCGGCGAAATTTCGCCCATAAACTTTCTTGCGTCTCGAGATGGCGTGGGTTCACAGGAATACAAGCCACCGGACACACCTGGACGCATTGCGGCTCGTCAAAATGCCCTACACATTCGGTGCACTTGGCCGGATCAATTTCGTAAATTTCCAGCCCCAAATAAATTGCCTGGTTGGGGCACTCAGGCTCGCACACATCGCAATTGATGCATTCGTCCGTGATCATCAAAGCCATGGGGCACTCCGCTAAAGGGGTCATTATCCGTTGCTTGAAGGACCTTAAGGCACCGGAGTTTAAAATGAATCCGTGAACAACCTGCTCAACCCCCAACTCAATGCAGACCTGCACTGCCACTCTGTCGTTTCAGACGGCACGCTGACCCCTGAAGCATTGGCGCAGCGTGCCAATGCCAATAGCGTTGAACTGTGGTCGCTCACTGACCATGATGAAATCGGTGGCCAAGAGCGTGCTTTAACAGCAGCGAAAGCCCTGGACCTGCCCTATTTGACGGGGACTGAAATTTCGGTGACGTTTGCGGGGCACACCGTGCATATTGTGGGTTTAGGGTTTGACCATCACAACACCGCCCTAACGCAAGGACTGCGCCAAACTCGTGGCGGGCGTGAACAGCGCGCGCGTGAAATGTCTGAAGGCTTGGCCAAAGCAGGAGTCCACGGCGCCTATGAGGGCGCACTCAAGTTCGCTGGCAATCCGGAGTTGATCTCGCGAACTCATTTTGCCCGCTTCATGGTCGAGACTGGCGTTTGCCAAGACACATC
>Ga0209188_1002921_pt1 | contig 12184 bp, 10 predicted proteins | sample C_130625_EF_Meta_FD_187307 | JGI IMG/M metagenome (GOLD analysis project Ga0209188, IMG submission 187307) | Freshwater microbial communities from Lake Croche, Canada to study carbon cycling - C_130625_EF_MetaG (SPAdes) (version 2) | ecosystem: Environmental > Aquatic > Freshwater > Lake...
GCAATCACATGACCCTGTGCTTGACCCTGAAGTCGGGTTCCATCGACTTCATCGCAAACTCCAACAAAGTTTGTGTTAATGATCACTATCAAATGGCTCGTGGTTTCACTCCCAACACTAGCGGCTACGATCAGGTCAACCCCTATCACTTCAAAGACCATTATGATGGTGTGGCTCTGGCTTTCATGCAGGAAGTGTTTGCTGCAATGAACGACGGTAACTGGGACAAGAGCGACATTCAATCTGACTACTTCAACGTGGGCTGGTACGTGGATGTGAACATCGGTAAGTGGAACAAAAATTATGTTGTTGAGGCTTGATATGAAAATTGATCCTAGGCAAATGCAATTTTTTGAATTTCTAGTGTCCTTGGACAAAGAACAATTGCGAAAATATTTTATCATGCTTGGACCAACCGAATCGGAATATGTTAGCCAACTAGCGTTGCGAATCGGAAATCAAATGAAAACTGAGTTGAATTTGGAACTTGCCGAAATGCTTGATGGTGTCGAGGATAATGAGGTCGCAAAAATCGTCCTCGGTGACTTTACTCTTTCGGGTAAAGTAAAATGATTTTGGTAACACAAATGGTTGACAGTAAGTCCATTCTGTGTTATCATTATACTAGTGCTGAGTGATATCAGTACATTTTTAAACTTAGCTTAATTTAAAGGAAACAAAATGGCTAATCAAACTTTCAAAGTCGCTGGTATTACTACTCACAATGGTAACACTAAAGTTCGTTTCACCGATGATATGGTTCGCCGTATCAAGCAATTCACTAAGGGCGGAGCAAGTCGTATTGACTTGGTAGAGTTGCCTAGTGAGATGACTAAGGTAGAGGCTCTCAAGCACATCGCTACACTAGAGATGTTCGCTAGCCCCGGCGATCAGGCAACTATTGCTGATACCCTTGCTGACAAAGTGAAGGAAGTAAGCAAAGGTACTGTCAAGGTCACTAAATCTAAGGCTAAGCCTAGCATCGCTGCTATCAAGGCTCGTGCTAAGAAGTCAACTAAAGAAGTTTCTGCGGAAACTATCTTGCAGGCAGCAGGCGTTACTGCTGAATAATATGCGACTAAACTCCTTAACTAGGTTCAACAATCCTCGTAGGAGTTTCAGTCCTGCAAATATAGAAGATTTGAAAGAACTGAAATTCTTCAAGGAGAACGGTAAGTGGCGTAGTGGATGCCCCTTCTATCTGGAAGATCCCTATGTAGAGATTCCGGTAATGTGTGACGCGAAGTATACAAACTTCATGTTATCTAAAATCAAATAAAAAGCCCCGAAAGGGGCTTTTTTTATGGCTTCAAATCAAACAATATTATTTCACTTTCAGTGGTGTTGTATATGTGCATGATGCCCTCATCTATGAATGATAACCCGTCACCTTCTATCAAGTCTATTTCGTTTACGGTGACGGTTCCTCTTACCACATACAGATAGTATTTGCGTCTAGTGTCCATATCGTATAAAAAGTCTGTCGTGAATATTCCTGCTAATAATCTAGCATCTTGTTTGATCGGTAATTTCTCTGTGATGTTACAAAATTTGTTTAGTTTATCTTCTCTAGTGAACTGATGCCAGTCGTGTCTAGGTTCAGTATCAAACTCATTGGGTCTGATCCATAACTGTAGATAACGATTGGGGATATCTGTTGTATTGCCTTCAGTATGTTCTATGCCACTACCTGCGCTCATTCGTTGTACTGCACCTGCCGGGACCTGAACATTATTCCCTAGACTGTCTACATGACTGCTAGAACCTTCAACTACATATCCGAAGATTTCCATGTTCTTATGGTCATGCCATGGCACTTGCCAGCTATATTGTACACGGTCATCATTGATTGTCTGTAAGTCGCTAAAGTGAATATAGTTTGCATCATAGTATCTTGGGAAACTAAAAGTTCTACGGCTTTGTATGAATGGAGTATCAGGCTTGTTCGGACTATATCCGTCAATAACTCCCCTAGTATCTGCAGGACGATGTATTATCATTACAACCCAAATCTTGCCTTGTTAAGATTCCAGTTCTGAGAGACTATTATAGAATTCATCGCGCCTTCATATATCTTGACGATACCTAATTTACCGCCCCAATACTGACCATAGTCCCATCTTCTCATCAAAAGAATACCACCTGTGCTAGATATAGGAGTATTTGAACCCTTTGCTTGTGCAACTAATGTATTGTTCACAAAAAGACTAGAGTTAGTTCCATCATATGTACCTACGATTTGATACCAATTACCAGAAGTCAACGTATAACCCGGTGGAGTTCCAGTCCATCCACCTGAATAGAATCCTGATTGTAAATTTGGTGTGTTATCATTCAAGCTACCCAATGCATAGTTGATTGTGCTTGTCGTTCCAGGAAATACCTCAGTAACGATGCATGGTGATCCTGCTGAATTTGTACCATCGTAATAATGCCATGCTTCAACCGTCCATGTACTCAATGTGGGTAAGCTTGTAAAGGTGGCTCCGTACTGTCCTGAACCAGGATCGAACTGTATGTATCCACCGTTGGCACTGTTGTATGTGGGACCGTTAACTAGTGTAAACATTATTGATCCAATGGTGTCAGACCAAGTAGAGTAGCCCCCTGCTCCAGGATAACTGGCAGGATCGCCTGCATCAAGACTCATTTTTAGTACTGGTGTAGGACCCAAACCAAGGCCGCTGCCCATCGTGATTCCTGCCCCTAATGTTATTCCTGTTGCCATATTATTCTTTCTATTTATTACGGATTTGTTATCGTTTTAATAATCCAAAAATCGCTACTCATATTCGTATTCTGTATCACTTGGAAAGGCATGTAGAAATAACCACTTTCTCCCCAACTTGTACCCCAACTGTTTCTAACGATGAAAACATTTCTATTCTTGTTGTAGCCAACTATCAATACAGCATGTCCACCTAATACTCTTTCTTTGCTGGTGTCAGGATAAGGCATGACTCCTGTTCTCGCAACTGAGTTGCTCTCAAAGCTTGAATATACAGTGAATCCTACAACGACAGGGTATCCACTAGCCAATGCATCAATCACCCCATTGAAATCTGCTATACGCTGATATGATGTGACTTTCCTTTTTGCTGCATCTTGCATCGCAGTTGAAGGTGGTATTGTTCTGAATTTGTTTATGTTATATGGCCATAGACTCTCTACAGGAGCACCATATGTGTAACATACTTTGATACCATCACGTATGTATGCACCGCTATCGTAATTCACTGTACCTATCAATGAACGCTCATAGTAGTAGATGAACAAGCGGCTCACATCAAGTGTCCTACTCGCACGTTTATTCAATAATTCTATCGCACCTGCGATAGCTTGACCAGTACAACTACCTAAGTTGCCTTGATCTTCTATACTAGAGCAGAATGGTCTCAGATCAACAACAGAGGATTGACTAGCGCCCGTCAAGGTGTAAGGATGATCACGCTTGTCTATCTTATCTTTGACCCAATGATACTTAGGAATAGTGAAGCTATAAGTGCTTACTATTGGTTTAGGTGTCAGATGACTTTTAGATAATACTGGATCCTGTGATTCATCAATTATTGTTCTTTGATCCTGTTTCATTTTTCAGTTGGTCTTTCTTTTTTAGGTTTTGTTGATAACAATCTAGGAGCATTTTTCAATGCCATTTTTTGTGCATCAATCTTCTGTCTGAACTGTTCTCTAGCAGCTTGCACTTCTGGGGTATTAAAATTAATCATATTATTATCCTTTGTTTAGCACCATGCATCACCACTTGATTCAATCAATGGTGCATATGGAGTGAATGTTGCAGGGAAAGTGAATGTTCCCCCCAGTACTGGGTTAGGATTGCCCGTGCCGCGATATGGGCTTGCGTCTTGCCAATTATTGTATGTTGTATTTATTATAGATAAACGTAGATACCCGTATAAATCCCAACTCATTCTAACTTTACCCGTAGAACTATCAGCCCATGTCACATTGAAAATGTATGCGTTAAACTGGTTTATGTCAGGTATAGCTCCATTGTAATTTAGTGTACCGAATGTATACATACCTGCTTGTCTAAACATAGCAGTAAGGTCTTGTGCTAGGGTGTCATTAACTAATCCATATAGAGTTACATATCTATCTATTATATTGCTTCCGGCATTAGCTGTCAAACTGATTACATAGCCACCATCAATGTTGGCTGTTATACCACTATTGTTTGATAGAGTAAAGTCACTTGCACCAATCGTTATTGAACTTGGACCTGCTGCATCAATGCCTACATTGTTGCCTGGGAATTGTCTAGCACTACCAGGCCATACGATACGAACTGCACCGCTACCACCTACGCCTGCCGAATAGAAATCACTATTGCCATAGCCACCACCATAACCACCTTGACCAACGATGACTTTATATGTTTGTCCTGGTGTGACTGTTACATCATTTGTATATGCTAATGCACCACCGTTACCAGCACCATAATAGTCTACCCCGCTAGAGCCACCGCCACCTGGATATCCACCGGCGCCGCCTGCCCACATACTAGCAATACCACCACTAGAACCTGAGTTACCTGATGTTGAACCACCTGCACCACCTGTTGCCATTATAGTATTGTCCGGTGGTCCATTACCGTCAGGAGGGTTCGCATTATTATCACTCACCCAGCTACCTCTAGCACCCGAACTACCTACACCATACAAGCCTGTACCACCGCCACCTGAACCAGTATTATGATAGATACCACCTCCACCGCCACCTGTGCCACCTGTGAAACCATTGCCTTGGCCAGCTTTGTTAGTCGGTAGACTATATTTAGAACCATCACCACCTGTCGATCCTACATTAGCACCACCTGCTATGAAGGTGAACCCGCTTGGTATTGGGTAGGCATTTGATGTATTGATAGACATAGCACCAAGGCTAGTACTATAACCCACATTGACCATCAGATACAAATTAGGATCTTGCAGAGTTGCATTCATAATCTCAATACCACCGGTGTTTGTTGCAGGATCTTCACTTACGTTACCGTTCCAATATCCACCGTCTATTCTAATCCACATAGAACTACTATTTCTATCTACTGCCAAATCAATGATTTGTCCGTTGTCTGGGAATGTAGGCAATCCAGTTATTATAGCACCGTCATTGTAGTATACAACACCATCATCAAAATATCCTATACTGTTGGTATCTCCACCCGGATAATATGCTATATTACTATTGTAATTACATAACCCTATTGCCATCGTATCAGGATCCGCCCATATATCTTGTGTGACGCTGAACATCACTTTGTCTGTGGGTGATATAGGATAAGTTCCTGTAGCAGTATATCCATTAATATTATTACCACTAGCAGTAGCAGTTAAATTAGTATTGTTCAATACTACGACTGTGTTTGCTACTCCGGTATTATAATTACCACTACCGTCGTATAGATAAGTCTGATTAGGATCGAACGCTACTTGAGTAATAGTAGATATCCCATAACCACCCGCTCCAGCACCACCTACCGAATCATTATCTAAATAATCTACTACACCACCTCGTCCACCACTATCTCCTATCAATAGTTGTGCGCGAGGTCCGGGACCAGTACTACCGTTAGTGTATGTGCTACTTGATTCAGGACCACCTTGTGCTCCTAAGATACCTTGACCTAAGAAATTGAAAGTATCAACACCACCTGTAACAGTAGCAATGTTCTTATTGATGTTGACTACAACATTTGATATATCATTGGTATCTATACTAGTAACTATACCATATACCTCGCCTTGAATTATCGCTACATTAGCATAAGTATCGTTCAATGTAGTACTTGTGACTAGATAGCCCGATGCGACATTGCCTAGGATCACATTGCCAGGACTACCTGAGCAATCAAATACCAATTGATTCGTATCAGTACCTGTATTAGTCGCAGTGAAATTAGTTTGATATTGATCCCACTGACTATAGATATATGTGTCACCGCCGGGTTGTGGGTTTCCACTTTCACTACCACTACCACCGCCGCCTACACCTAATGTACTGATGCTTGTCACACCGGCTGGTACCGTGAATGTATATGTACCGGGAACATCATATAGTTGACTGTATGTCTGTAATGGCATGTCATTACTTTGTACAGCACTAGTGACACCATATGGTGCACCGTATGTATTAGTATAGAGAGCAATCTGACCAGCACTTAATTCTAGGTCCCATGCAGTCATAACACCAAGATCACCGTTAAACCAGTTAGCACCTTCCCATGTTCCCCAGTATAGTGGTTCATTAGCACTTAATGGTGGATTACCTGTAGTTGTAGCAGTGTTCACACCGTTGACATATAGTTTCAATGTTCCGGTATCAGTATTATAAGTGACTGCTACTGCATACCAAGTGTCTGTTTGAAATTGCGTAGTATAATCAACTATAAATTGTGGACCTAATAAATCAGTACTTGCATATAATATAGGATAATTTGATGGTACGGGAGCAACACCTGCTGGGACAAATCCAAACAATGACTGATTACCACCGACGATACCACCAGTCCAAGTACTAGCGTTATCAATAGTACCAAAGTTGTTTACTCTCACTACTGAGAAAAGTGTATAACTACTACCTGCTGGAATAATATAATCGTTTGCCGGATTGCTGTCAATATACTGACCAGTTCCCGGACTACTGTTTGATGTAAGTCCATTGAATGCTACATAGCTTAACGGTCCTTTATTTACAAAAGTATTTCCAGCTGGGAAAGTATTTGGTATACTAGGAGTAAGGTCACCATTGTAATAATATCCAATATTACCATAACTACCATTAGCATAATCTGCTGATGTATCAAAAATATAATTAGTGTCACTTGAATTGCTGAGTAATCCACTGAAGCTACCGTAATTCAAATCAAGTCCTTGACCATTGAAACTCACGCTATTACCCATCACATATTGAAGTATGGCTGGGGGTACTGTATAAATAGTACCGGCAGAAATATTTATTTTTCCACTAAAGTTTAATTTTCCATTAATTGCTAATGACACTTTTAATCCTTTTATTTATTAACCGATATACCAGTTACTACCGTCACTCCAGACAGGGACAGTATTACCTGCGCCGCCTGCTACTTGTGCTCCAAAATTACCTGAAGCTACTAGATTACCATCGTTGACGAATGCTCTTGCACCTGCTATAGTAGTCAATGTACCTAATGCGACTGGTGGTGTTATGATTGGTCCACTAGTGATCGCACCTGGTGCTGTTAGATTACCATCTGAACCAAAGTTCCATGTAGCATTACTTGTGCCTACTGATGTTATAGATACATTAGCTGGTATAGTGACACCTATCGTTGCTGGGAATATCCAGTCACCTATTATAAACTGACTAGTATCGGGGTTGTCTGGTTGAATCGCAAAAGTGCCTGCGCCACCGTAAGGTATTTTCACATACACATAACCAGTTGTAGATGTGCTGCCTGCACTCCATGTGACAGGAACTGATGTGTCATCTACTATACCGGCTGCAACTATTGCATCAGCTAACACACTGTCATTAAAAATAATGTAAGTGTTTCCTGAGTTGTTATATGTAGAACCAACTATCGATCCAGGAGGTGAAACCACAGCATTAGCTAAATCACCGACTTGTATGTTTACTCCACCGTTGTAATTTATTTCAGCAGAGTTGTGTATTACACTGTTGGCTGGTAACACAAGATTACCATCATCGCCGTTGAATGACCAGACTTGTGCTCCAAGAGCGCCACCAGAATTGGCTTGTATGTTTACGCTACCTATATCCCCGTCTAATCGCAATAGTGTTCCTATGCCTCGTGGTTGGGTATTGCCTCTGGCCTCAAACACATACGGGGCTCCACTGCCCTCGGAATAGATTTCATTTCGGGGACCGGGTACAGCAACCGGAAATCTTAACGAACCTTCATCACCGAATATCCAACTGTTATTATTTGCTGTGATCTTAGTGCCTACTGAGGCTCCAGTTGTTGAGAATGTGTAATTGAATCCAGGCACAAACTGTTGTCCACCGGACACAACTAGTGTCACCGTTTGAAATGGTGCATCTACACTTTCTACAACGCCGTCAACCACTTGATAACCATTAACGATCCAACCTGCACCAACTTTTGGAGTAGTAAAGATGTCTGGAGGAAAGGTGCCGGTGTAACCATAAGTAGGGTTTGAGTTTAGTGCCGGACTTTTTGTTGTCGGAACCAGTGCAGCACCGATAACTGTACCGTTTGGCAATGTCATATTACCAGTGTCATCAAATTCCCATGTATATCCAGTAGTTGTTACACCATCATAATGACTAGTCTCTAGCAAGATGCTACTATTTGCGTTCGCTAGTAATCCAAATGTATCGGCGCCTTCTATAGGACCTATTCTTGAAGTATCTGCAAATGTTATCTGTGCGCCAGCTTTTGCAAATTCAAGTGCATTATTAGCATCTGACATTCTAGCGAATGTATTCTCAGTCAAGAATCCACCTAAACCAAACACGATATCATTAGTTGTACCATTCTCACCAGTAGCTAATATCAAGTTACCACCGCGGCCACCCGGTGCTTGTCCGTCATAGAATGATTGTAATGTTATCGCTCCGTCACCTTGACCTGTTATCGTATAATTAGCATCATTGTAACCAGCACTATTGAATCCCATATCTATCCAACCACCAAGATCGTTGCCTAGATGACCGTATGCTGTCCAATCAGCACTTCCTATATCTGACACATTGACGATTGCTGCTTGAACATATGCTGTATCGCTAGAACTAATAACTACTGTAGAACCGCCTAATCCACCGATATTATCAGAATCTGGACCAATAAACATATTTTGACCTGCAAAATATGCACTGCCTGGCGCAGATAGATTACCATTCGTTTCAAAAATCCAAGATTGTACAGATTCACTATTACCGACGTTGCCGGCTAGTATTGTGACATTACCATAAGTATTATATAATGATACTGTGTTCCCGGAGCCTTGTGCAGGGATTGCCATACCTGCTGTCTGACCATTACCCAAATCTGAATTGTTTACGACAACACCAGTGTTAGAATAAATGACATCATTATCAAATCCTATATTTCCGGTATTAGCACTACCACCATATGGACTACCATTAGCGTAATTGATACTTGATGTATTACCCGGTAATGTTAAGTTACCATCTGAGTCAAAGGTCCAAGTTTTACCTGTATTACCATAATCTGTAGCAATATAAGCATTACTAGCATCGACCCACATCCAGGTGTTTTCTGCATTTTCACTAGTTGGTCCTATCGTGATGCCGGTATAGTTTAAATCACCTGTTCCCGGTACACCCCGTAGTGTTGATCCATTGATGATACTTTGATCCGGGAGATGCAATACACCATTGGTATCTAAACTAAGTGCATAATGTTGTGTAGGTTGAGTGAGATTGGTGTTATACAAATTAGATGTACTAACTTGATTACTGCCGTTTAAAGAAAATCCATTGCCTAGGGCCATGATGCCCGGCGTTGAGTTTGATGCGATAGGTACATTTCCATCGCCACCTAGAGGAACTAATGTTCCGTTAGCATAGTTGACTTGCCATGTATTACCGGGTAACACTAAGTTGCCTGTGTTGGTGAACATCCAACTGCTAGCACCAGCAGATACATTCAAGTTGGCAAAGTTATTGCTTGAGACACTATTACCTATCAATGAGGTAGCCCTGAGATTACCAGAAACGATAGCACCAGTACCAGTGACCACTACTACGTTAGCATTGCCACTACTTGATATAGTCACATTAGCACTAGGACTCACTATGATATTGCTAGTACCATTGCTCAATGAACTCACACTGATTATGCCGCTACCATTACCTATGAAATAATTAGCTGTTACTGAATTTCCTAGATTGCTATTACCAGTGCTATTGAGGTTACCTGTAGCAACATTACCAGTGACTGATAGATTGACTAATGTACCAACACTAGTGATGTTTGGTTGTGCTGCGTTAGTGACAGAATATGCTAAGTTAGCTAATCCAGCTGGTACGAAATTAGCTGTGCCGGCACCTGCTAGTATAAGATTACCAGTTATCTGTATATTGGCTTTTTGAGTTGTTGGCATACCCACTAGATTCACTACTGGAATCACAGTAGTAGGACTTATCTGATTGCCTATGTCTGCTAGTGATGTGATCTTTATCGCCGTTGTTATTGTCGCCATTATCTATTTCCTTTGTTGTTTTGATTATGAAAATGCTGCACCGTTATTACCAACACAGAACCATTTATTGTTTACATATTGTAATGTGCATCCTTGACCCACCGCAGTAAATGTCATAAGCCCAGTACCACTCGCTTTCCATCCTGCATTAGTGACGGTGATCACCATGTTGCCACCATCTGCTACCATCATAAATGTTTTTACTTGTCCTGCTACTCCTGCTTCTAATGTAGCAGAAGATAATGCTATAGTGCTGAAATAACTAGCGGTAACTGCTGCGTTGACAGTACCAGCATCGGCTAGATTTTGACTGCCATTCAATAGTAGTTGTCCCGTAACAGCTACATTAGCTGGTAATTCTACATCAATGACACCAGTCGTAGTTACTGTTCCGTTAGTCACATCTAGTGAACTACTAGATACGGTGACACTAGTGACTGTTCCGCTTGAAGTTGATGTGGATACGGTTACGTTTCCGTTACTGCCACTGAGTGTTATTCCCGTACCTGCTGTCAATCTAGTGACGCCAGTGTTTAATACTGTGATATTACCTGAAGTAGTGATAGGTCCACCTGATACTTGTATACCAGTACCAGCCACCATGCCTACGCTAGTGACAGTTCCTACAGATGTTCCGGCAGATATCGTAGTCACCCTACCATATTGATCTACTGTCACGGTCGGGTAAGTGTACGTCCCTGCGGTCACTCCAGAGTTACCTAGGTCTATGGATATCGTCCCGGAACTGACTATCGGGGTATTAGTCACTACCAATCTATTAGTTGATACTGGTGCTAGTCCAACACTAGTGACAGTGCCGCTGCTACCATTCCCACCGCTAGCACTTATAGTGACATTACCGTTTGATTGATTTATACTGACACCTGTACCAGCAATGATGCTAGTGACCCCGGTGTTTAATATATTTAGTATACCTTGGGTAGCATTCGCTGTGAGTGCTATTCCAGTATTTGCTATGAAAGTATTGTACGGACTAGCACAAGAAGCTAGCGTAGAGAAGTTATTTTGTGTCTTGTTAAACGCCACAAATAATGAATCACTACCTACAGATTCATTAGGTAAACCAATATTTATAGTTTGAAGTCCAGAGATTGCCATATTTAACCCTTATTATGTATTTATCAATAAGGATTAAATCACCTACTATTCAAGCATGTCGTATTCCGGTTGAAAACTGCTTCCGCACCCGCAAGTTGTCTTGGCATTCGGGTTATTGATCATGAATTGGCTACCGGATAAATCATCTTTATAGTCAATCTCAGCACCGTTTACATATTGCATTGACATTGCGTCAACCAATACACTAGAAGAATTTAATGGAATCTCAAAATCATCTTCATTTTGTACTTCATCTAGGGTGAATCCATAACTCATTCCTGAGCATCCTCCACCTTGAACGTACATTCTCAATCTCATTGCAGGATTGTTTTCTTCTGCCAAGATGTCTGCTATCTTTGTCTGTGCTGCTTCTGTAACTGTTAACATTATGATGTTCCTTCGCTAAACCACGGATCAATTATTACTGGTTGTCCGTTACCTCGTTGCATGACATTCGCAGTATGCAAATCCCATCCAAATTTGTTGATATTACCTGTACTGAATAATAACTGCATCACAGTATATAGCTGTTTATACATACTGTAAGTTTTTTTACTTGCAGGATTTTCTAGTATACTTTGCCATGTTCTAGCAAAGGTACCAGAATAATTTGGACTAAAAAAATACCACGGGTGTCCATTTGTTAATTCATTTTCCACAGTTGACCATGGTGTATTTTTACTAACATAATCACTTAATAACCAAATCATACCTTGTAAGAAACCACCTTTTTCTATTGGAGATAATCTTTCCATCTCAATCTGTGTATAGTCTTTTCCATTGATATCAATAGTGTTCACTTCATTGAATCTAGGAACGCATGGTAAATCTTGATGTGCCATTGAGAATTCATA
>Ga0209188_1002927_pt1 | contig 12178 bp, 7 predicted proteins | sample C_130625_EF_Meta_FD_187307 | JGI IMG/M metagenome (GOLD analysis project Ga0209188, IMG submission 187307) | Freshwater microbial communities from Lake Croche, Canada to study carbon cycling - C_130625_EF_MetaG (SPAdes) (version 2) | ecosystem: Environmental > Aquatic > Freshwater > Lake | place...
GCCCTGGGCGACGATTTTCAAGCTGGCCCACGACGCGGGCTTCACGCAGCCTGCCGAGGAGCGATTCGCTGACTCCGATGGATTCCACCGGCTGGTCTGCTTCGCGACGTAGCCACTGCCGGCCCAATCCGCCCCTCGCACCCACGCCGGCATCCAGCCGCCGCGAGCGGCCCGCTCGCGATGACGAAGCCGGCGCCCAAATTGAGTGGCTGGCACGTTTTCCTCGCCCTATACTGAAGTCATGAAACCGACCGTCGAAATCGACTGCCCCCCGGAAGTCCTTCTCGGGCTTCACCTAGAGCCGTCGGAGTTTGGTGAGCTGATGAAGCTCGAAACAGCGATCGCTCTGTTCAAGGATGGCCGGATGTCATCCGGTACCGCCGCGAAGTGGTTGAACATCCCGCGAACGACCTTTCTTCTTCGCGCCGCCGAGGCCGGCGCGACCTTCCTGACGGACACGCCGGAGGACTTCGCCCGGGAAACGTCGCAGCTGTGATCGTTGTCACGAACACGGGGCCGCTGATCGCACTGGCCAGCATCGACCGCCTCGATCTCCTACCGACCCTTTTCGGATCGCTCACCGTGGCAGCGACGGTGGTCGAGGAGTGTGCGGCGGGTGGACCGATCGCCGTGCCTGACCTCCGTGGCCTCGAATGGCTGACGGTTATCGAGGCCGCTCCCTCGAACGATTGGCCGACACTGCGGGATCTTGATCGAGGAGAGCGTGACACGATCGCCATCGCCCTCACACGCCGCGCGGGCCTCGTGATCATCGACGAACGAATCGGCCGGCAGGCGGCAGCCCAACTCGGCCTGCAGGTCACAGGAACGCTCGGCGTCCTGGCCAAGGCCAAGACGACGGGGTTGATCGCGTCATTCACCACCGCCGCCGACGCCATGCGGAAGGCGGGCGTGCGGTTTCATCCGGCCTTGGTGGGCAAGATCGCCGCTGTCGTAGGCGAGTAACGGGGCGATCACCGCCGCCGCCACGTGGCAGCACGACGCTTTCGCTCGCCGCATGGTCGGGAGCCAGCGTCAACTCCGCCAGGCCGGCCTCTGCTCACACCCACGCCGGCATCCAGCCGCCGCGGTAGGGCTTTGTGAGCAGCTCGGCCGCGTGGGGCACGCCCGAGAGAACGAAGCCGGGGGCGTTCCAGGTGAGGAGCGTGTCGGGATGGCGGAGCGCGATCGTTCCCAGCAGCACCGTCTCGGTGAGCGGCGCTGAATAGCCAAAGTGGCTCGTCGTCTGATCGGTGCCACGGATTGCGTTGATCCAGGAGGTGTAGTGGTTGCGCGCTTCCTGGACCGGGATCTCGAAGGTCGCAAACTTTTCCGTCGGGGCCAGCCGCGGCATCTCGACATGCGGCACGAGGAGCGTTCCCTCGGTGCCGATGATCGCCGAGCCGCTGCCAGGGAGAACGACGTCGGCGGCCAGTCCCAGGCGCTCGTGCGTCGGCACATGTCCCTCACCGTCGTACCAGTGGACCTTCACCGTCGGGCCTGCCGTCCGCTTCGTGCCGGGGAACTCCCAACTGACAAGTGACTTGAGAGCCCACACTTCGCGGTTCACTCCCGAGGCCGAGGCCTGCACCGTCCGCGGCGCGGTGAGCTCGAGGGCCATGAAGACCGGATCGAGGATGTGGCAGCCGAAGTCGCCGAGTTGGCCGTTTGAGAAGTCCTGCCAGGCGCGCCAGTTGAAGGGGTGGTAGATCTCGGGGAGGTAGGGGCGCACGGGGGCGACGCCGAGCCACTCGTCCCAGTGGACCGTCGGGGGGACGTCAGCCGAGCCTTCGGGGCGATCGTCGACTTTCCGCCACCCCATCGCTCCCGGCTGCCAGGCGTGAACTTCCTTGACCTTCCCGATCGCGCCGTCATGGACGAGCTTCACGGCCGTCCGGTAGGCGGGATGCGACTGGATCTGGTTCCCCATCTGCGTCACGACCTTGAAGCGCTCGGCCGCCTCGCGCATCTGCCGGGCCTCGAACACGGTGTGCGTGAGCGGCTTTTGGCATTGGACATGCTTGCCGAGATGCATCGCCGCCAAGCTGGGGCTGGCATGCATGTGATCGGGGGTGGAGACGATCACGGCATCGAAAAGCTGCGGCTTGTCGAGGAGCCGCCGCCAATCGACAAACCGCTCCGCCTCGGGAAACTTTTCTGCGGCCTGCCCCATGTGGGGCATCGAGTCGTCGATGTCGCAAAGCGCCGTCACTTGGGCCCATTCCGACGCGGCGGTGTCGAGCAGATCGCTCCATCCCTTGCCGCCGCAGCCGATTGACGCGATCCGGACTTTCTCGTTGGCGCCGTAGGCCCGCGACCACGACGCGGCCGACATCCCCACGGCGATGCCGGCCGAGAGGCCGCCTTTGAGGAGCGAACGGCGGGAGAGAGGGGCACGACGGGGGGAACGCATGGCAAGCCTCGAGGACGTGGACTGGGAACGGCAAATGGAACGGCAAATGGAACGGCAAATGGAACGGCAAATGGAGCGGTGGATGGAACGGCAGGTCGGACGGTTTCGCGAGGAGACGCCGACCAAGACGCTCGAGCGTCCGATCGACCTCCAATCAGCCCCCCGCCGCGTGATACTCTATCAAGGGGTCGAAAACGTGTACCAGCGGGCTTTTTCCACGATGCGTGGGGGGCCCGGCGGGGCTGCGATCGCCATTCCCTTTCCCAGCGGGAGTTCTCCTTTGCGTCTCGGACTGATCAACTCGGCCTTTGCCCAGGCCGGCAAGGGGACACGCTTCGGCCTCGAGCAAACGAAGCGGCTCGGCTTCGACTCGGTCGACCTCCTCGCCGACCCGCTCGACATGACCGCGGCCGAGCGACGACTGATCGCCGACACCTGCCGTGAGCTCGATCTCCCGATCACGAGCCTGTGCTGCGTCGCCCTCGGCCTCATCGACTTCAGCCCCCCGGTGCGTCGCTTCCACCTCGACCGCTGCCGGGCCCACCTCGATCTCGCCGCCGACTACGGCTGCCGCAATCTCCTCCTCGTCCTCGGGGAATATGTCTGGCAGCAGGAGGTGATCCCACCGGCCGAGCAGTGGAAGCTCGGTGTCGACGCCGTCCGCCAGCTCGGGGCCTACGCCGCCGACCGGGGCGTTCGGATCGCCATCGAGCTCGAGCCCTTCAAGCTGTCGCTCGTCAACTCGATCGAGACGATGCTCGCCTTCCTCGACGACGTCGGCCTGCCCGACACGGTGATGGCCAACTGCGACATCTCCCACCTCGATCTCGTTCACACCAAGCCGGCCGAGGTGGCAAGGCTCGCCGGCCGGATCGAGCATGTCCATGTCAGCGACTGCGACGGGAAGGTTCATGGCGATCTTCCCCCCGGCCGCGGCGTGACACCGATTGCCGATTTTTTAGCGGCGATCCGCGACACCGGCTACGACGGCACGGTGAGCATCGAGCTCGAGTTTTCGCCAGAGCCTGAAAAAATCGTCGAATGGGTCGCCGAAGCCCACGACGCCACCGAGGCGATCCTCGACAAGCTCGGCTGCCGCCCCGCCCGGCGCCGCTGACTCCCCCAGAGAACGGGATTTCTGCACGTGCCATCCCCTCCTCCACGCCGCTGTTTCAGCGCCATCGCGGCGGCCGCCGCGATCTCTCTCACGGCATCGGGCCTGGCCCTTGGCGCCGACACCCCCGACTTCGTCCGCGACATTCGCCCCCTCCTCGAGCGGTCGTGCCTCGGATGCCACTCTGGCGAGGCATCGAAGAGCGGGCTGCGGCTCGACATCCGCGCCGAGGCCTTCCGCGGCGGCGAAGGCCATGGCGCGGCGATCGTGCCAGGGAAGGCGGCGGCGAGCCCGTTACTCCGCTTCGCGCGCGGCGATGAGCCGGAGATGGAGATGCCGCCGGCCGATGCGAACGTGCCGCCGCTCTCCCAAGAGGAAGTCGCAATCCTCGCGGCCTGGATCGATGCCGGGGCCCTGTGGCCCGAAGGGATCGACCGGGCAAGCCTCGTCGATCGGCGCGATCACTGGGCCTTTCAAGGCGTCGTCCGCCCCGCCTCTCCGGCCGTACGCGACGAGCGCTGGCCAAGACACGACCTCGATCGCTACATCCTCGCCCGCCTCGAGGCCGAGGGGCTTTTTCCGGCGCCCGAAGCTGACCGGGGCCAGTGGCTGAGGCGCGTGACGCTCGATCTCACAGGGCTCCCGCCCACTCCGGAGGAGATCGACGCGTTTCTTGCCGACGAGGCTTCCGGCGCCTACGAGCGCGTCGTCGATCGGCTCCTCGCCTCGCCGCGGCACGGCGAGCGGATGGCCCAGCACTGGCTCGATGTCGTCCGCTACGCCGACACCCACGGCTACGAGGTCAACACCGAACGGGCCAACGCCTGGCCCTACCGCGATTGGGTCGTGGCGGCCTTCAACGCCGACATGCCCTACGACACGTTCGTCCGCCGCCAACTCGCCGGCGACGCCGACCGGGACGACGCTGCCACCGGGTTCCTCGTCACCGCCGCCGTCCTCCTTCCCGGTCAGATCGGCGCTGACGACGCCTCAAAGCGGCTCGCCCGCCAGGATGCCCTCAACGACATCCTCATCAACACCGGCGAGAGTTTTCTCGGCCTCTCGATCGGCTGCGCCCGCTGCCACGACCACAAGTTCGATCCGCTCTCGCTCCGTGATTACCACGCCCTCCAAGCGGTGTTCACCGGCGTCACCTACGAAGACCGCGAGCTTCGCTCCGCCGAGGCCGACGCCCGCCGCGCCGAGATCGCCAGCCACCGCTCGGCGCTTGCGGCGCTCGACGCGGCAAGGACGGCGCGGGCACCGCTCGTCGGCAACGGTTCGCCGCGGGCAGCCGTGTCGCCGCGGCTCAACGTCGATCGGATCGTTCCCCGCCGGGCCACGCGTGTCCGATTCACGATCCTCGCCACCAACAGCCTCGAGCCCTGCATCGACGAGCTCGAGGTCTTCGACGCTCTCGGCCGTAACGTCGCACTCGCCTCCGCCGGTGCCACCGTCATTTCCTCCGGGGATAACGTCGCCCCCGGTCGCCACGAGCTTCCCTTCGTTCACGACGGCCTCGAGGGGAACGAGCGCAGCTGGATGTCGAACACGACCGGCAGCGGCTGGGTGGAGATCGGATTCACGGCTCCGGCGATGGTCGACCGGATCGTCTGGGCCCGCGACCGGAAGGGTGTCTACGCCGATCGAACGGCCATCCAATACCGGATCGAACTGGCCGACGGCGCCGACGCGCCCCTCGAGCAGGTGGCCGATGCCTCCGACCGCCAGCCCTTTGACGCCGCCGCGCCGGCCCCAGCAGTCGCCGCCGGCTCCGCGCCCGCCGATGGGCTCACGGAGGAGGATCGCGCGGCGCTTGCCACAATCGACGCTGAGAAGGCCAAGCTCACCGCCCGGATCGCCGAGCTCGACCGGGGACTGACCGTCTTTGCCGGGCGATTCTCCACCCCGGAGCCCGCGCGCGTGCTCCACCGCGGCGACCCGGAGCAGCCTGGCGATGAAGTCGGCCCACGCTCGCCGCTCGCCTTCGATGACAGGCTTCCGCCGCTTGCCCTTTCCACCGACGCCCCCGAGCAGGCCCGGCGGATGGGGCTTGCCGACTGGATCGTCCACCCGGCCAATCCGCTCGCCGCGCGCGTGATCGCCAACCGGGTGTGGCAGTGGCACTTCGGCACCGGCCTTGTCGAGACATCGAGCGACTTCGGCCGATCGGGCGCCTCCCCGAGCCATCCGGAGCTGCTCGACTGGCTCGCCGCGGAGCTTGTCGCGGGCGGCTGGTCGCTCAAATCGCTCCACCGTTCCATCGTCCTCTCCGCCACCTACCGGCAGGGGGATGCGGCCACGGCCGAGGGGCTCGCCAGTGACTCGGGCAACCGGCTGCTGTGGCGGTATCCATCGCGCCGCCTCGAGGCGGAGGGGATCCGCGATTCGATGCTCGCCGTGAGCGGACTTCTCGACCCATCGATGGGGGGCCGAGGCTTCGATCTCTTTCGTTCGCGCGGCGGCCTCGACGGCTTCCCGCCGGTGGAGACGTTTTCCGGCGACGGGCTCAAGCGGATGATCTACGCCCACAAGGTGCGGATGGAGAAGGAGAGCGTGTTTGGCGCCTTCGATTGTCCCGACGCCGGCCAGACGATGGCCCGCCGCCGTCAGTCGACGACGCCGATCCAGGCCCTCAACCTCATCAACAGTCCGTTCACGATCCAGGTCGCCGAGGCGTTTGCCGCGCGCGTCGAGCGGGACGCGGCGACCGGGGATGGCGACGCAATCGAGCGCCAGGCGACTCAAGCGGTGCGCCTCGCGCTCGGGCGCGAGCCGACAGAAGAGGAACTTGCCGACTCGGTCGCACTGATCCGCGATCACTCCCTCGTGGCCCTCTGTCGCCTCCTCCTCAATACCGGCGACTTCGTCACCCTCCCCTGACTGCCCCGCCACCAGGTCTCACCATGGATTCCTTCCTGCGACTTTCCGCTGCCGGTGCGAGCCTCCTCGATCGGCGCGGCTTCCTCGGTCACGCCGCCACGGCTGCCGGGGGGATGGCGCTTCTCGATCTCCTCGCCGGGGATGGCCTCGCCGGGGATGGCGTTGCCGCGGAGAGCGGCCCGATCACACCGGTGATCGATCCCTCCGATCCGTACGCACCGCGGTCTCCCCATTTTCCGGCCCGAGCGAAGCGGCTGATCGTGATCTTCTGCGCCGGCGCCGTCAGCCAGCTCGAGACCTGGGACTGGAAGCCGGAGCTCGTGAAATACGACGACAAGCCGCTCCCGGGCGGACCGGCGGTGACTTTCCAGGGACCGGCCGGGAATCTCGCGCGCCCGCAATACGACTTCAAGCCACGCGGCCAGACGGGGAAGATGGTGTCGGAGATGATCCCCCATCTCGCCGGCCTCACGGACGAAATCGCCTTCGTCCATTCACTCACCAGCCGGACAAACACCCACGGGCCCGCCGAAAACTTTCTCTCCACCGGCTTTGCCGCCGACGGCTTTCCCAGCCTCGGCGCCTGGACGACCTACGCCCTGGGAAGCGAGTGCGCCGATCTTCCCGCCTTCATCGCCATCCCCGACCCGCGCGGGATCCCGCAGGCCAGTGGCAACAACTGGGGCCCGGGTTTTCTCCCCGCCGAGTTTCAGGGGACGACGCTCTCTGCCTCGGCCCCCGTCCGCCACCTCGCGCCTCCGGCCTCGGTGTCAGCCGGCGCCGATGCGGCGACGCACGCGGCGCTGGCCCGGTGGCAGAAGCGCCGGCTGGCCGAGACACCGGCCGACGGCGCGCTTGCTGCCCGGATCGCGAGCTACGAGCTGGCCGCGCGGATGCAGCTCGCCGTGCCGGGCGTGGCCGATCTCTCCACCGAGACTACCGCGACGCTGCGAGCCTACGGAGCCGACGACGAATCAAACCCGTTGAAGGCGGCGTTCGCGCGCAACTGCATCCTCGCCCGCCGGCTTCTCGAGAAGGGGGTACGGTTCGTGCAGCTTTTCAACGGAGCCTACGCGAGTGGCGGCGAACTCAACTGGGACGGCCACTCGAAGCTCCGCGAGCAGTACAACCGCCATGCCTCGATCCTCGATCAGCCCGCCGCCGCCCTGATCCGCGATCTCCGGGCCCGCGGCATGCTCGACGACACGCTCGTCGTCTGGTGCACCGAGTTTGGCCGCATGCCCTTCTTCCAGAAGGGGGCCAAGGGGCGCGATCACAACCCCGACGGCTTCACCTGCTGGCTGACCGGTGCCGGCGTGAAGCGAGGGGTGAGCCACGGCGCTACCGACGAGCTCGGCGTGAAGGCCGTCAGCGACATCCATCCGCTCTACGACTTCAACGCCACGATCCTCCACCTCCTCGGCCTCGATCACCACCGGCTCTCGTTTCGCCACAACGGCATCGATCGGCGCCTGACAGACGTTCACGGCAAGGTGATCCGCGAAGTCCTCGCCTGATCGGCGATGTGCGGCGACGCAAACGAAAAAAGCACGCGCCGAACAGACGCGTGCTTCTCTCGTTCAACAGGAGCCAGAAGCTCGACGGCCGTCGAGTCAGATCGGTTCGGCCGGCGGCGGGCCTCCCGGACCGGCGGGCGCCGGAGCAGGGGTTGGCGGCGCACCCGGAGGAGCGCCGGGAGTCCCGCCTGGAGGGCCGTAGCCAGGAGGCGAGCCTGGAGCGCCCGGTGCGCCAGGAGTCCCGCCCGGAGGGCCGTAGCCAGGGGGCGACCCTGGAGCGCCCGGTGCGCCAGGAGTCCCACCCGGAGGACCGTAGCCAGGGGGCGAGCCTGGCGCACCCGGTGCGCCAGGAGTTCCACCCGGAGGACCGTAGCCAGGGGGCCCGCCCGGGGCGCCTGGCGCGCCGGGAGTTCCACCTGGAGGACCGTAGCCAGGGGGCGAGCCTGGCGCACCCGGTGCGCCAGGAGTCCCACCCGGAGGACCGTAGCCAGGGGGCGAGCCTGGCGCACCCGGTGCGCCAGGAGTCCCACCCGGAGGACCGTAGCCAGGGGGCGAGCCTGGGGCGCCCGGCGCGCCCGGCGCGCCGGGAGTTCCGCCCGGTGGGCCAAACCCAGGAGGTGGGCCCGCAAGACCGCCCGGCGGACCGTAGCCCCGAGGCCCGCCTGGCGCGCCGGGAGTTCCGCCCGGTGGGCCGTAGCCAGGAGGGGCTCCGGCGGGAGGACCGTTGCCACCCTGATTCCCCCCCTGAGCGAAGTCATCCCCCGGCTTCGATTCTTCCTTCTTCTTGCCGCCGCGCTTGAGCTTCGCGGTGATGAACACGGTCGAGGCGCCGAGGCGCTCGTCGATGTCGACCCACTTCTCCTCGCCGATCTCCTCGGTCGCCGGTTCGACCTCGGGGAGGTGCTCTTCGAGGAACGGCCAGACTCGCTCCATCGGGATCCCGACGGAGTAGGCCGAGCCGATCATGCTCGTCCGCACGATCGCCACGACGACGCCAACGACCCGCCCCGACTGGTTGATGATCGGCCCACCGCTATTGCCAGGATTGACGTTGGCGTCGAAGAGGAACGCGCCCCCTTCAAGCTTCGGATCGGATGCGGAGGTGACCGGCCCCCGCGTGCTTTTGAGTTCCAGGCCGAGCGCCGAGCCACCGGGATAGCCGAGGACCATGATTTCGGTGCCGCGCTTCGGCATTGTCTCGGCCAGCGGCATCGGCTCGGTCTCGAGCCCTTCGACCCTCAGCAGCGCGAGGTCGGGATTCTCCGACTCTGCCACGAGCGTGGCGAGGAGTTGCTTGTCGCGATTCTTCGGATCGAGAATCGTGATGTCGGTCGCCCCCTCGATGACATGGTGGTTGGTGAGCACATACCCCGGGGCGATGACGAAGCCGGTGCCATTGGCGATGCTGACGACGACCTGATCCGGCTCGTCGAACATCGACTGGATCCCCTGCTCCCCCTGAGCGCCTCCGATCGACCGGCCCGAAGGCCCGAAGACGCGATAGGCAAACATCGGGCGGCTGTTCTGCTGGCCACCCGGGCCGCCAGCCCCGCCAGGGCCGCCCGGCCCCGCCGGCGAACCCGGCACTCCGGGCGATCCAGGCCCTCCCATGGAGCCGGGGCCGCGTGGACCTCCCGGCCCGCTCGGCCCGCCGGGGCCACCGGAACCGTTCCCTTGTTGGCCATTCTGTGCCGTCTCGGCAGCCCGGCTCTGGTCGAGGGGGAGGAGGTGGAGTTCGTAGAGCGCCTTGCGGTAAAGGTCGTTGAACTCATTCGCCTGATCGTCGGGGATCTGCCGCTGCCGCACCATGCCGTCCATGCCGATCGCCACGGCGATGTTGTCGGCCACCGGTTGGAGATCGGGCATGATCTCGAGGGCGCGACGGAAATGCTTCGCCGCCGCGGCGTAGCGCTTCAGGAACACCTCGCTGACGGCAAGGTTGTTGTAGGCATAGGCGTTGTTTGGTTCGCGCTTCACCACTTCCGAGAAGTGAACCACGGCCTTGAGATCGTTGTCGGCGACGATCGAATAGATGAAGCCCATCACGAAGTCGGCCCGACCGCTCTCGGGATTGAGCCGGCTGGCGGAGATCAGTTCCTTCTTGGCAAGATCGCGGTTGCCGAGTTTGAAGAGTTGGTAGCTGTGGCGGACCATCTGGTCGGCCTTCTTGGAGATGCTTTCATACTCCTCTTCGGAGACCCACCTCTTCCCGAGGCGGCGTTGCTTCCCCTCCTCCATCACCAGCCACTGGGCAAGCTTCTTCTCGGCCGCCTTGCGCACATCGGCGGGAACCTTCGGATTGGCAAGGAAAATCTTGTAGACCTGCACCGCTTCGGCAGCGGTGCGGCACGACTGCGCATCGGCCTCGAGTTGCTCGAGCGGACCGAGCGGGGCTTCGCCCTCGGCAGCGGCCTGCTCATCAGCGTCTTTTGCCTCCCCCGTTGCTGCCGTCCCCTTTGGCGACGCGGCACGCGCCCCCTTGGCGGAGTCACCACTCCCCTTGCGGGCCCCGTCGGCGGAGGGAGGCGATCGCGGCGCCGACTTCGGCCCCGTCGATTTCGTGGACGGCCCCTTGGTCGTCTGGGCGCTGGCGGGCGGCGGACCGACAAGCAACGCCACCAGAGCCATGAGAAGCAAGGTCCGAACCACCGGACGGAAGGTGCGCATGGTATTCACTTCGGAAGGAAACCGACGGGCTGGAAGAGGGGAGCGGAAGCCTCTGGACGCAAGCAACTTCGCCCCCTCACCTTGAGCTTATCGATGCGTGGCGAGAGCGTCCAGAAAACCGCTTCCATTTCGCGGTCCACGCCCGTTCCGGGATGGCCCTGTCTCCGGCCCCCGGTGCTATACTCGGTCGGTCTTTGAGGAGGAACCGAAATGGCCGATGCTGCGCCCGCCCCCCGCCTCCCTTCCACGTGTGCCGGGCCAGTGCCGATACGGCCACTGGGCGGTTACTCGGTCGGCTCCCCTCGTCGGGTCCACCGGCGTGCCGCGCTGACCACCGGCCTGCTCGGCCTTGGGGGCCTTGGCCTTGCCGACCTGCTCCGGCTCCGGGACGCCCAAGGGGGCGAAAACAGGGGAACGACCGGCCACGACGACACCGCCGTGATCTTCGTCTGGCTCCCGGGGGGGCCGCCCCACCTCGAGACCTACGACATGAAGCCCGACGCCCCGGCGGAAGTCCGCGGGGCGTTTCGGCCGATTCGAACGAACGTCGCCGGGATCGACGTCTGCGAGTTGCTGCCGCTCCACGCCCGCTGCGCCGACCGGTATTCCATCATCCGCTCGGTGACCCACGACTTTGCCGATCACGGCGGCGGCCACAAGCGGTTTCTCACCGGCCGGGCCCCGAAGGAGCCGACTGGCTTCGTCAACGACTTCCCGATGGCCGGGTCGTTCGTCTCCCGCTTCCGCCCCGCGGCCGTCGCCGGCATCCCCGGCTACACGGCCCTGGTCGACTCCGGCCGGCAGCATGTCGACACCTTCAGCTTCGGAGCCGCCTACCTCGGCACCTCACACACCCCCTATATCGTCGACGGCGATCCCGCGACGCCGCAGTTCCAGGTGCCGAGCCTCTCCCTGGAGGAGCGGATGGAGCGACGGCTCGCCGACCGGGCAGGACTGTCAGCAAGCCTCGACCGGCTGCGGCGCGAGGTCGATGCCGGCACGTCGATGCGGGCCAAGGATGACTTCGACGCCCGCGCCCTCGACATGCTCACCAGCCCCGCCGCGCGCGAGGCCTTCGACCTCGCGCGCGAGCCCGACGATGTCCGCGACCGCTACGGCCGGCACCGCTTCGGCCAGCGGGCCCTCCTCGCTCGGCGTCTCGTCGAGGCGGGAAGCACGTTCGTGACGGTCGTCATGGAGCACCCCGGCGGCGAGATGCCCTCCAACTGCTGCTACAACTGGGATTCGCACGCCGTCAACTGCCACATCTTCGACGATGCGAAGTGGCGGATGCCCTTCTACGACCAGGCCGTCACGGCGCTCGTCGAGGATCTGTATGCACGGGGCCTCGACCGGCGCGTGTTGCTCGTCGTGACCGGTGAGTTCGGCCGGACACCGCGCCTCGAAAACCAGCTCGGCACCCAGACGAAGGTCCACCAGCCGGGCCGTGACCATTGGCCCGGGGCCCAGTCGATTCTCGTCGCCGGCGGGGGCTTGAGGATGGGGCAGGTGGTCGGCTCGACCGATGCCCGCGGCGGCTATCCCAAGGATCGCCCCCTGTCGCCGAACGACGTCTGGGCCACC
>Ga0209188_1002928_pt1 | contig 12176 bp, 9 predicted proteins | sample C_130625_EF_Meta_FD_187307 | JGI IMG/M metagenome (GOLD analysis project Ga0209188, IMG submission 187307) | Freshwater microbial communities from Lake Croche, Canada to study carbon cycling - C_130625_EF_MetaG (SPAdes) (version 2) | ecosystem: Environmental > Aquatic > Freshwater > Lake | place...
AAACCAAAGGATAATTAAGGTCAAAAAAGAGCTGGAAAAGCTGATTTTGTAACCTATTGTGATGCAGAGGCTCAATAAATAAAAGTTCTAAAGTATGGCAAAGGGAAAAAAATTAAAGTCGTAATTTATTATTATCTGATTGGAGAAACCTGCAAAAGTTAATTCATTGATGATAATTCTACCGATTATGGGGCAAACAAAATCAATTGAACAAAAGAAAGTAATAAGAAAAATTAACCTGCCGAAATTCTAATAAACATAAAGAAGGTTAAAAGTTAAAACGATAATAAAATTAATTTGACAAAAGGTGGAATTTGAGCATTATTGTTGATAGATAATAAATAATTCAGCTGGCATACTTTCTAATTTCAAGGAATCGTATCTATATTTGTTGAATATTTTTAGAATAAAAAATACTAAAATTTGTACTATAAAAAGATAACACTAATGAATAAATATAAAAAATCCTTTTATGAAAAATAATTCGAACATTACCCGAGTCTTTGATTTACTGCCAAACTGTGTTTTAGACGTAAATAAAAATGATACTTTCGCTAATAAAATAAATGGAGAATGGAAAAAATACAATGCCAACGAGGTCATTAAAATAGTAAACAATGTAAGTTTGGGCTTAATGAAATTAGGCGTAAAAAAAGATAATAAAATTGCAATCATATCTCCAAATCGCCCAGAATGGAACTTCGTTGAGTTAGGAATTCAACAATTGGGAGCCGTATCTGTTCCAATGTATCCAACCATCACGATTGAGGATTATAAATACATTTTCAACGATGCGGAGGTGAAATTTATCTTCGTTTCAGGCAAAGACCTATTGGCTAAAGTTAATGAAGCAACAAAAACGTTAGAAGGGATTCAAGGCATTTATACTTTTGATAAAATAAACGATGCAAAACATTGGACAGAAATAACAGATTTAGCCAAAGGTGAAGATAACAGTCAATTAGATCCATTCAAAGCATCCGTACAACCAAGCGATTTATTAACATTAATCTATACCTCAGGAACTACTGGACAACCCAAAGGTGTCATGTTGACGCACGATAACATCATTTCAAATATTGATGGAATCGTTACGGCAAAATCATTACCCTTACGTTCGGATGAAAAAGCTTTGAGTTTTCTACCTTTATGTCACATCTATGAGCGTATGGATGTGTATGTGTATATGTATTATGGCGTTTCAGTTTATTATGCAGAGAGTATGGAAACCATTGCGGATAATTTGAGAGAAATAAATCCGCACGTCTTTGCAACAGTTCCACGGCTTTTAGAGAAAGTTTACGATAAGATAGTCGCTAAAGGATACGAACTTTCGGGTATCAAAAAGCAATTATTTTTTTGGGCACTTAAATTAGGTTTAAAATATGACCCCATGAAACCGATGGGTTTGTGGTATGATATTCAATTGAAAATTGCCAGAAAACTTATTTTCAGTAAATGGCAGGAGGCTTTGGGAGGAAATATTAAACTGATTGCTTCTGGATCGGCAGCGCTACAACCGAGACTTTCAAGAATATTCTGGGCGGCAGGAATCCCAATAGTGGAGGGTTATGGCTTAACTGAAACATCACCCGTAATTTCAAGTAGTCTTTTGCATGATTTTAGAGTGGGTTGCGTTGGGACAGTTCTGCCAAATATTGAACTAAAAATTGCTGAAGATGGTGAAATTTGTGTAAAAGGACCCTCTGTAATGATTGGGTACTATAAAAAGCCGCAGGCAACCGCAGAAGCAATCGACTCAGATGGATGGTTTCACACGGGAGATATCGGTGTATTATCAGAGGGGAAATATTTAAAAATTACTGATCGCAAAAAGGAAATTTTTAAAACATCAGGCGGGAAATATGTTGCGCCACAATTAGTCGAAAATAAGTTAAAAGAATCGGTATTAATCGAACAAGCCATTGTAGTAGGGGAGGGTCAGAAGTTTCCATCAGCTTTATTAATTCCAGATTTTAATGCTCTGAGAGAATGGTGTAATAGAAATGGTATTGATTATTTGGATGATTTGCGAATCATTAAAGATCAAAAAGTGAAAGATAAATTTAATGAAGAAGTAAAAGAGCTGATGAAAGATATTGCCCAATACGAACAGGTTAAAAAAGTGGTATTGCTTCCTAAAATTTTCACAATTGACAGTGGAGAATTAACGCCAACTTTGAAATTAAAAAGAAAAGTTATTCATGAAAAATATAAAGAATTGATTGAGGGGATGTACGAGTAGGTTTTAAAAAGCCTCTAAATTGAAAATTTAGAGGCTTTTTAAAATAGTCTAAAACAATAGATATTTTTTAAAATCAGTAAAGTCTTTACTCATCGCAATCGCAACTTTCTCTTTCGATAACAAAGCTGATAAACGTTGTGGAACATCAACCTTCGTTCCTAAAGCATCTTCAACGACATCCAAAAATTTAGCGTAATGAGCGGTCGAAAGTACAACACCAGCCACTTCTTCTTTTAACGTATCAGTATAAGATTTCAATCCTAAATAACCAACCGCTGTGTGCGGACACATCACATAGCCCGTGCGGTCAAACACTTCTTTCATGGCTTTGCGAGTTTCAGAATCATTACTAAAATTTCCCTTTATTTGTGTCACAACTTGCTCAAAAGTATCTCCGGCCAACAAGCGCATACGAATAAAATTGGAAGGATTGCCAACATCCATCGCATTTGAAATAGTTTCCTTTGAAAGAATAGGCTCATATTTCCCGCTATTTAAGTAATTTGGCACAACGTTATTGACATTTGTGGCCGCCACGAACATTTTCACGGGTAGACCCATTCGCTTGGCAATTAACCCAGCCGATAAATTACCAAAATTGCCACTAGGCACGCAAAATACCACAGGTTTAGTATTTCCTTTACGTTTTAATTCAGCAAAAGCGTTAAAATAATAAAACGATTGCGGAATTAAACGACTAATATTGATTGAATTTGCGGAGGCTAAATTAAATTTTGAAGTCAACTCTTTATCCAAAAATGCTGCTTTTACCAACGCCTGACAATCATCAAAAGTACCGTCAACTTCTAAAGCCGTTACATTTTCCCCCAAAGTAGTTAACTGCTTTTCTTGAATTTCCGAAACTTTGCCAGTTGGGTATAAAATGATTACCTTAATGCCTGGTGTCTTATAAAAACCTTGAGCAACTGCTCCGCCAGTATCACCCGAAGTTGCTACCAAAAGGTGAATATCTTTTTGAGATTTCTGTAAAAAATGTGATATCAAAAAAGCCATAAATCTTGCGCCAAAGTCCTTGAAAGCCATTGAAGGTCCGTGGAATAATTCCAGAATGAATGTATTTGCTTCAATTTCAACCAAAGGAGCATCAAAATTAATGGCTTGATCGATAATCGTTTTCAAATCTCCATCCGAAATGTCATCGCTTAGTAATGCCTTCGATACTTCAAAAGCAATGTCAGTAATCGACATTTTGTCAATATTTTCAAAAAAAGATGCTGGTAACTGAGGAATTACATGTGGCATGTACAAACCATTATCGGGCGGTAAACCTCTAAAAACGGCCTCTTCCAAAGTCACATCAGGACTTTGATGATTGGTGCTGTAAAGTATCATAAAATTTAAACTTGGAATTATATTTTTGAACTCAGATTACGTATATGCCTTCGGCAACAAAAATTTATAAAAATCAAGAAAGATTAAAATAAAAAACCGCTTAAATCTATGTTGAAAAGCTTCTGCAACATCTGCGACCCATTATTATTTGTAAATAAAAAGTAAATACACTAATTTAATACCATAAAATTAAGTCAAATTCACTAATAATTCTAAAAACTACAATGTTCAAAAAAATCAAATTCTATGTACGAGATTACTTTGCTTTCAGTCAGACCGAAATCAAAGGCTTTATGTTCATGATTTTATTGATTCTGGTGCTGATTATTTCAGTTTTTATTTTTGATTTTCTTCCTGATGATTCCCAAACTTCCAAAACCATTAACCCCAGACGTGTCGAAGAATTAATGGCTAAAATTGAGGTAAAGGAATCTGATAACAAATCGGTTTTTCAAGACCGGTATGCTAATAAATACGAAAAATATGATTCGGATAGAATGCATTCAAAACCTATTAAATTATCTCCATTCGACCCAAATCAAGCATCCGAAGCACAATTAGAAGAATTAGGAATCGCTAAATGGATGACAAAACGCATCATTAATTACCGAACTAAAGGTGGACAATTCCGCAAAAAGGAAGACCTACTGCGAATTTATGATTTTCCGTCCGGTCTTTACGCAAAATTAGAACCATTTATTATGCTTCCCGAAAAATCAAACAATGCAGTATTTCCCATATTTTCCAAAAGTGACGGAAATGCTGATATAAAAACCCCTACAATCTTCCCCAATAAAGAATCATTCAAACCAACAGCCTTTGATTTGAACCGTGCCGATACGAACGATCTGAAAAAATTGAAAGGAATTGGCTCAAAATTATCTCTTCGAATTATTAAATATCGAGACATGATTGGTGGTTTTTACTCGGAAAATCAAGTAAAAGAAGTTTTTGGTTTAGATTCAATAGTTGTGGACGAGATAATGAAATTCGCAACCATTAGAAATCCAGTACTCAAAAAAATAAAAATTAATCAAGTCAATGCCGAGGAGTTTAAGCACATTTATATTCGGCCCTACGTAGCAAAATCTGTGATTGCTTATCGACAACAACACGGCAATTTTACTTCAAAGAAAGATTTTGAGCCCATCAAATTATTAGACGGTAAGACTTTGGATAAAATATTTCCATATTTTGAATTGTAACGAAATGGGAGACTGAAGTCATTCACAAGGAGGGGTCTTTCTCGCTTTTTATTTCTGTGCAAAATCATCGAAAAATTATCGGACTCTTCATATTTTTCTTCTATTTACATCAATACCGGCAGTTCGAAATTGACACTGGATGCAATTTTAATGATTCAAAGCAAAGAAGAATCCGCCGCTCATTAGAAATTAAAAATGACCATGAGGGCATTGCTGCATTATTTGACAGTCAAGCAAAAATGCCCAACTTTTCCCTACACAAATATTTGATAGGCTTCATCGCTCCGAGCAAACAAACCGCCACTGTTTTTTTAGATTATACCGATAGTTTTACCCTTTTTGATGATGTCCAAAAATTAGAATGCCACGCTGGGGTATTCAACGGCTAGCCATACGAAAGTTGCCAAGGAGGTATTTTAAGTTGTATTTGTAACGACCAAATAATGTTTGTTTAGCTCTCGTGGTTCAAGTCGGTTACTTGTCCAGCCCCGATGATTTCGACCATCACTTAGACCAATTTTGACTTACGACTGAGGGACAGTCAGCGTTATAAATTAGAACCAAAGCTTTCGAAGGCTTCGACCAGACGGAGATTACATTTTTTTAATGATGTTTAAGTGAATTATCCCAGAAGAATCGTGAAAAATATACTATGTAGAGCGAAATTTAACCTAATAATTTCTAATAAAGTTAAGCGATAGTTTAAGCAATTAAGGCAAAATATGATCAGATGAAATAAAAAGAATCATTAGAAAGTTGTAATGCCATACCTCATTAATCTTTCGATGAGAGAAAGTGCTTTATTTTTCACAAAATTGATGAAAGCGTGAGAAGACTGGAAGGGATTGTAGCAAATAAATTATTCTGGATAAAAAAATGCAGTACCGGATAACTATTTAATTTGTTATCTAGCCACTGAACCACTAATTATGTATAAATTCAAAAATCAATAAATGACGAAAGGATTATGGAATATAATTCCAAAAATAATAATGGTAAGATATTTTAAATAATTATGAATGCCTAGTGTCGGGTAAGTAACTGATGCTAGAATAATTGTGAACTTATTTGTTGTTGATTACTAACTAAATCCTGATAAGAGAATGTCCTCAACATTCCGATTTTAATTTTCTTTTTCAGGGCTACGGTCTCAAATTTAAAAGTATTATGACCTTTTAGCAATTCTTCGGCGATATTCTCCACTAACAAGTCAACAGAGTCACTTGTTAGCATAAATGGTACGTTTTTCATTAAATGGATTTTTGGTGGTTGTGTGTAATTAGCTTTGATATTTTCACAAATATAATAATCATCTTAATAACTTAATAATCAAGATGGTGTAAGAAAAATTAAGTAATTAAATAAGTTTATAAATAATCGCCAACTATCACTTGATTTTCAAGGCTTTTGTTGAAAATCGGCAACAATGGTGTAAATACAATTTATACTGAGAGAGCCGAGTTAACGGGCTTATTACCCGTAAAAAGTTATAATTTCTTAAATTTTTATGGGTAATAGGCGCATTATTAGCTTAAGTATTTATTCTTTTCTATTTCAACCTCACTAAGTATTTACCTATTGCTCGGCCTTTCAACATTAAATCCAATTTATCGGGTACTTCCTCAAGACTAATTTCAGTAGCTAACAAATCTAAATCATAGGGTTTGTAATTTGTGGCTAATTTTTGCCAAATTTGTTTTCGTAAAGGCATTGGACATTCAGCAGAATCAATCCCGAAGAGAGAATTTCCACGGAGGATAAAAGGCAAGACGGTTGTTAGTAAATCCGAAGAAGCAACCAAACCGCAAATTGCGGCTGCCCCACCATAGTTCAATGATTTTAAGGCCGTTGCTAAAATGTTGCCTCCAACAGTATCTATTACCCCCGCATAAACTGATTTTAACAGCGGGCGCCCCGAATTATCATCCAAAGCATCTCTTGATATAATTTCACTGGCGCCAACTTTCGTTAAAAACGCATGCGCCTCTGGTTTTCCAGTAAGGGCTGTAATTTCAAAACCTATTTTTTTTAACATCGCAACGGCCAAAATTCCCACACCACCCGTTGCACCCGTTACTAAAACCTTACCTTTTTCGGAAGATAATCCATTATTAATCAAAGCGTTTATACACATGGCTGCCGTGAAACCAGCCGTTCCATTTATCATTGCCTCACGCATAGACAAGCCAGTAGGCATAGCCACAACCCACCGAGTAGGCACACGTATATACTCAGATAATCCACCCGAAGTATTCATACCCAAATCATAACTCGTAACGATAACTTCATCGCCCACGTTAAAATCAGATGATTCGCTCGCTTCTACAATTCCTGCGGCATCAATGCCTGGCGTGTGCGGATAATTGCGAGTAACGCCTTTATTACCAATTGAGGATAAAGCATCTTTATAATTTAGAGCGGAGTAATGTACTCGAACTAAGACTTCACCCGCTACCAAATCTGAAATTTGACGTTGAATTATTTCACTAATGTACTGTTTTTCGACATTTTCTGTAATTTGAAGGGCTTTGAAATTTTTGTTTGCCATAATACTATTTTCTTAAAAGATGTTAAACAATTTGCCTCTCAAGTTTCAAATTCTTTGTTTTGTTATGAATGTCAAACTTATTCCAAAAGCATGAAAAAAGCAATTTTACTCACCTTAAAATTTTTTCATTGATTTCGTGAACTGAAAATAGATTCTTCTGGAGAGGTAATTGATAAGATTTATCAGGGAGATAACGTTTCAGAGGATTTTATGGAATGGTTGGGTAAGAATTAAGATTTAAAAAGAGAAAAGCCCTAAATCAATCTGATTTAGGGCTTTTCTTATCATGCTATTCCGATAAAAACGGATACTTATAATCAACGGGTGATACTAAAGTCTCCTTAATCGTTCTTGGAGAAACCCAACGCAAAAGATTCAACATCGAACCAGCTTTGTCGTTTGTGCCTGATGCCCTTGCTCCTCCAAAAGGTTGTTGGCCTACGACTGCTCCCGTTGGTTTATCATTGATATAAAAATTACCAGCCGCATTGACCAGTTTTTTATTGGCCATATCCAAGGCATAACGGTCTTGGGCAAAAACGGCACCTGTTAAAGCATATTCAGAAGTTGAATTTACGATGTCTAAGGTTTCTTCGTACTTATTTTCATCATAAACATAAATTGTCAAAACTGGTCCGAAAATTTCTTCACGCATCGTTTTGTAGTATGGGTCTTGCGTTAGTATTATGGTTGGTTCAATGAAATATCCTTTCGATTTATCGTAATTTCCACCCGCAAAGACCTCCGCTTTTTCCGAATGTTTAGCTTCTTCGACATAATTGGCGATTTTATCAAAGGCTTTTTCATCAATTACGGCATTAATGAAATTTGAAAATTCTTCTACTCCCCCCATTTTTATCTCCTTCAAAAATGCTTTTACATATCCAGAAGTTTCTTCCCAAAGATTTTGTGGGATGTAAGCACGAGAAGCTGCTGAACATTTTTGTCCTTGATATTCAAAAGCCCCTCTTACCAAACCTACGGCAAGTGCTTTTGGGTCGGCCGATTTATGAGCCACAATAAAGTCTTTTCCACCCGTCTCACCCACAATTCTTGGGTACGATTTATAGAGGTGAATATTAGCACCAATGGTTGTCCAAATATGTTGAAAAACTTTCGTACTTCCCGTAAAATGAACGCCCGCAAATTGAGGATGTTTGAAGACAATGTCACCCGTCATGGGTCCATCGGTGTATATTAAATTAATTACGCCATCTGGTAAACCTGCTTCTTTCAAGATTTTCATCAAAATATTGGCGGAGAATATTTGTTGCGGAGATGGTTTCCAAACCACCACATTTCCCATTAGAGCGGCTGAGGCGGGTAAATTTCCCGCAATTGCGGTAAAATTGAAAGGCGTTATGGCAAACACAAATCCTTCTAATGGACGATATTCGAGACGATTCCAAACGCCATCCGATGATTCGGGTTGTTGGGCATAAATTTGAGCGGCAAAATGAGCATTGAATCTCAAAAAATCGATCCATTCGCAAGCAGCATCAATTTCTGCTTGATACGCATTTTTTGATTGTCCCAACATCGTGGAAGCATTTAAATCCATCCGATATTTTGTGGCGGATAAATCAGCTGCTTTTAGAAAAATAGAAACCCTGTTCTCCCAAGGTAAATTTGCCCATTGTTCACGAGCCTGGAGCGCCGATTCGATGGCTTGATTTACGTGCGAATCATCGCCTTCGTGGTAATATCCGAGAATATGTTGATGATCGTGCGGACAAGTGAGCGATTTTAGATTATCCGTTATTACTTCCTCCGAACCAATGTACATCGGTACATCTGCGATTTGACTTCGCATTTCTGCCAATTTAACTTTTAACGCTTCCCTTTGAGGCGTATTAGGTGCGTAAGAATTTATTGGCTCATTTTGAGGTTTTGGTACGCTAAAAATTCCTGTTGACATTTGATGAAGTGTTTTGTTTTTTGCAAAATTAGGCAAATAGTGTGGATTTGCCATTAAAGTATAAAACGAGTCTGTTCTATCAGTTTCTTCACCTATTTTACGATTAAATATTTGGTGTTCAAAAACCGTCTAACAACTTTTGACATAACTTTTTTTTAAAAGACTTTAGTGATGCATTTTTTATTTAATATTCTAAGTCAAAAATTAAAGATAGATTCTAACTGCTTTATCAAATTTATTGATAACCTAAACGTATGATATCTGGGTCTGGTCGTAGGTTTAGCGCAGGGTTCCTACGACCTATAATCATTTAGAGTGTCTCGCTCATCTATGAATATCACAAGATTTTTCTTGTCTTGGTTTCTTGCGTTTCTTACCTATAAAATATATTTTCATGTATTCAACCAACGAGCCCCCCGCAGTCGCTCATATCTTGCAAGAAATTTGAAGTCTTATAAAAATTACAATTTTTACGGGGAACTTCAAACAGAATAAAAGGAGAATCCTCCTGTTGTTGTCAGTGTCTTCACTGACTAACGGAGTATGTTTATCAGTGAAGACACTGACAACAACAGCAGAATATTACCAAACAGGTACAATAGACCAAACAAAAATGAGAAGCGTTTATGCAGTACAGCCACAATGCCCTGCCTGTTCAGCAAGACAAGGGGCTGAAATGTCCAAATATTCTAAGGAAATGAAAAAAGCAAATGGTTTGTAAAATGGATATACAAGACTTACAAAAAGAGGTTTGTCTCAAATATGAAGCACCTTTTTATCATTCTGACACTTCGTTGAAGTTAGGAATTGCATCTAATGTAAAATTGGGTCTATTGCCAATTAATGGACTAAGAATAGAGCCAGAAGGTGATACAGTTGGATGGTACATTTGGGCAGGTGAAGAGTCATCGAATGACCCTAATTTTTTTCAACCGTTGCACGTTGAATACATAAAAGAATGGATTCCAGAAGTAGAAAAATATTTAGGACTACCCCCTGGTTGGCGATTTTTACTAGCAAATGAATATGAAGATGTTTGGTTTGATGAAGAAATTTTAAATCCAACTTAACACTCCGCAATGCTTTAACCAAAAGCAATGGCTACCGACTGCTGTCTAAAAAAAGTTATGACACCCCCGAAGTAGGAAAACAGAATTTTAATATAGAACTTTCCTATACTGCCGAGAAACAGTTTAACGGTAATATTGGCAAATATACTTGGAATGTGAATGGCGATTCAGGAGGTTTCAACTTGGTTTACGATGGTATGAACCGCCTATTGAGTGCCAAAGATGCGGGGGCTTATTGGGATGAAGAATTAGCCTACGACAGAAATGGGAATATCAGCAATTTGAAACGTTGGCGAAAAGCCGCCAGCCAAGAACTGGTAGATAACCTTACTTATACCTACGCCAATGGCGGGAATAGTAACCAATTATTGAGTGTTAGTGATGTTACGGGAATTGATGTCGGCTACAATAACCGAAATACCAGCGGTAATGATTTTACTTATGATGATAACGGAAATATCACGAAAGATAGTGATAAAGGCTTGTCTGAAATTGGGTATAATGTTTTAAATTTGGTAAGCCAAATCAAGAAAGCGGGCGTTATGACCCAAAGCTATGTTTGGGATGGTGCTGGCACAAAATTAAAATATTTTGGCGGTGGGCTTATTAATAAAGTCTATATTGGAGGAGTAGAATATACTAAGAATACCAACAATGCAGTAACGCCGAGTAGATTAGAAACCGAAGAAGGATTTGTAGGACTCAGAGAAAACTGGACGGAGAGTAGTTTATTGACCAAATACGTTTATTATTATACCTTAAAAGACCATCTGGGCAACATTCGTATCGTGATGAACGATGACCAAGATGCAGAATTAGTACAAAGTAATTCTTACAGTGCCTTTGGACTTTTAGCCTTAGGACCCAATGCAGGAGCGTTAAAATACAATTCTCGTTTTTATAATGGCAAAGAAAAACAAGAAGACACAGGCTGGTTAGATTATGGTGCAAGGATGTACATACCCGAATCGGGCAGATGGCTAACAATTGACCCGTTGGCGGAGAAATGGAATTCATATTCACCGTACTCATATGCTCTAAATAATGGTCTTAGATACATTGACCCAGATGGTAGGGACGTTTATAATATCAATAGTTCAACAGGAGAAATTGATGTTACAAAAACTAAAAATAAGAGACATTCTTTTTACGTCTCCGATGGAGATGGGAATAGAACTTATGTAGGTAGTTTCAAGTACAATAGCAAAGGTTTAGTGAAATTACCATCTTCATTACATTTCAATGACGGTCAAGGAAATTCAGTTGGTTTTGATGTAAAAAAAGGTAATGGAAGTAAGGCTTATGTATCTGGAAATGCTTTCGCATCTCTTACTAGGTTCAGTTGCTCACGCAGGAGTTAATGATTTGACAGTAAATCAATTTAGTAAATCCGATGGAAGTTCTCCTGACCCAAGTAAGTCTCATAGAAGTGGCAAAAATGGAGATTTGAGGTATTTACGCACTGATGGAAGCGGTGGATCCGTTATATTAGGGAACAGTGGTGTAGATGTAAACCGTCAAAATCAATTAAATGATGGACTTCATTTATTTGGATGGAAGGATATGATTTCAGAAAGATTTAATGGTGGTTTACTAAATCACACTTCATCTGCTAAAGAACGTGGAATAAAATCTGACCATTCAAATCACGAACACTTACAAGGGTATTCACCAAATGTACAAGTAAATTATTATGAAGGGGAATTAGCTCCTGTAATAGTTAAACCAAATAATGAACAATGATAAAAATATTTAAGTATTCACTATTTTTCATGTTGGCTTTTACCGTATTAAATAGCCACGCACAGGATAAAGTCTTAATGCTTTATCAAGGTAA
>Ga0209188_1002932_pt1 | contig 12171 bp, 11 predicted proteins | sample C_130625_EF_Meta_FD_187307 | JGI IMG/M metagenome (GOLD analysis project Ga0209188, IMG submission 187307) | Freshwater microbial communities from Lake Croche, Canada to study carbon cycling - C_130625_EF_MetaG (SPAdes) (version 2) | ecosystem: Environmental > Aquatic > Freshwater > Lake...
AAAGCGACTATTCTGGGTATTGTTGGTAATGACGAGCCTGGTAAACGAGTCGTTGAGTTATTGAAAGCGGGTGGTGTCGATAGCCAATTGGAAATGGATGCAGATGTTCCCACGATCGTGAAGTTAAGGGTGATTGCTCGCCAACAACAACTGATTCGTTTGGATTTTGAAGAGCCCCCTAGTGAAAAGGCGCTTGCCCATAAATTAGAGCGCTTTGAGAAACTCGTTGGCGAAGCTGACGTGGTCATTTTGTCGGATTACGGAAAAGGTGCTTTAGGGCAAGTTGCTCATATGATTGAGCAAGCTAGAGCACAAAATAAGATGGTCTTAGTTGACCCTAAAGGTGAAGATTACGAAAAGTACCGTGGCGCTACTGTCTTAACGCCCAATCGTAGTGAGTTACGTCAGGTGGTGGGTAAGTGGACAAGCGAAGAAGATTTGACCAATAAAGCGCAAGCACTCAGAAAATCTCTTGATCTGCAGGCTCTGCTATTAACTCGATCTGAAGATGGGATGAGTCTATATACCGAATCAGGTGTGAGCCATGTGAAGGCGCAAGCACGTGAAGTATTTGATGTTTCAGGCGCTGGAGATACTGTGATTGCTACCTTGGCTGTAGCATTGGCTGCTAAATGGCCTTTAGAAAGAGCGATGGCACTTGCAAACCGTGCGGGTGGCATTGTGGTTGGTAAGCTTGGTACAGCAACTGTTACTTCTGAGGAATTACAGTGACTATTATCGTAACCGGTGCGGCTGGATTTATTGGTGCCAATATTGTTCAGGCGCTCAATGCGCGTGGCGAAAAAAATATTATTGCAGTAGATGATCTGCGTCCTGCTGATAAGTATCGCAACCTCGCCGATTTAGACATTATTGACTATCTCGACAAAGATGAGTTTCTAGAAGCACTCAGAAGTGGGCGTTTTGGTCAGGTGAGAGCAGTTTTTCATGAGGGCGCCTGTTCCGATACGATGGAAACGGATGGCATTTTCATGATGGCGAATAACTATCGCTACACCATGGATTTATTAGATATTTGTACTGCTCAAAAAGTACAACTGCTTTATGCCTCTTCTGCTGCAACCTATGGTGGCTCTGACGTATTCGTAGAAAGCCGTGAACACGAGAAGCCGCTCAATATTTATGGCTACTCTAAGTTTTTATTTGATCAAGTCATGCGTAAGCGCTTTGCTGAAAAAGCCAATACAGCGCAGGTAGTAGGTTTTCGCTACTTCAATGTGTACGGACCACGCGAATCCCATAAGGGCCGCATGGCATCGGTAGCCTTTCATCAATATCACCAATATAAGGCCAATGGTCATGTAAAGCTCTTTGGTGAGTATGGCGGCTATGGTGCTGGTGAGCAAAGCCGCGACTTCGTCTCAGTAGAAGACGTAGTTAAAGTCAATCTATATTTTCTGGATCACCCAGAAATCAGCGGCATCTTTAATTTAGGCAGTGGTCGTGCGCAACCATTCAACGACGTAGCGTATGCAGTAGCCAATGCAATGCGTAAGCTTGATAAAGCACAACCAGCTAGCTTAGCTGAATTAGTCAAAGAAAAGGCGATTGAGTACATCCCTTTTCCGGATGCGCTTAAAGGTAAGTATCAGTGCTTTACTCAGGCCGATTTAACCAAACTCAGAGCTGCTGGATACTCTGAACCTTTCCTCAATGTTGAGCAGGGCGTAGGAAAATATATTGAGTGGTTGGAGGCAAATTCTGGTTTCCTAGCCAACCCCTTGTAAGCCGTCAACCTAACTTACTCTTCTTCGTTGTAAACGATCCACGCACACTTTGTGTCCGTGGATTTTTTATTTACATCAGGAGAGAAAATGACAAGAAATCTACATTTCGCTAACTTTAAGAATTTAGGTAGAGCTGCAGTCGTGGCGTTGACTGTTTTAGTGTCGAGCGTGGGAATTGCCTATGGTTCCCCCATTAACGTCAATACTGCCACCCAAACTGAGTTGGAGAGCATCAAAGGGATTGGCCCAGCTAAAGCAAAAACCATTATTGCTGAGCGCTTGGATGGTGGGCACTTTCAGGATGCCAATGATCTGCAAAAGCGAGTACGCGGTATTGGCATGAAATCAGTAGAAAAAATGGTAGATAACGGTTTAACTATTGAGGCCCCCAGCTCTTTTCGGGAGCCGAATGGTCGGACTAAAAAGGAGGGCGGTGCCTCTGGCCGACGCAATTCTCGTCATCAAGCTAGCCCTCGCAATCAGCCGGAGCGTGCGGGAGCAGGTCGCAGAAATTAAACCCTTTCGTATATAGGCTTGCTTATGGCTAAAATGGCTTTATGAGCAAACCTTCTTACCTGACTATTTCGCAGACTGTAGGCAATACACCTTTGGTGCGTTTACAACGTATTCCTGGTCTAGAAAATGACAATCGCAACAATGTAATCTTAGGTAAATTAGAGGGAAACAATCCAGCCGGGTCGGTGAAGGACCGACCTGCGCTGTCGATGATCTCGCGCGCACAAGAGCGCGGTGAGATAAAACCTGGCGATACATTAATTGAGGCAACCAGCGGTAACACAGGCATTGCATTAGCAATGACTGCGGCAATGCTGGGCTACAAAATGATTTTGGTAATGCCTGAGAATCAAAGCATTGAACGACGTCAAAGTATGGCAGCCTATGGCGCTGAACTCATTTTGACTGCGGCTTCTGGTGGCATGGAATTTGCAAGAGATTACGCGCTTCAACTTCAAAAAGAAGGTCGCGGTAGATTGCTTGATCAATTTGCCAATCCAGACAATCCGAGAGCGCATATAGAAACAACGGGTCCCGAAATCTGGCGTGATACCGATGGGCAGGTTACCCATTTTGTATCGGCGATGGGTACTACAGGGACAATCACTGGAGTTTCTACCTACCTCAAATCCAAGAACCCTGAGATTCAGATTATTGGCGCGCAACCAGAAGAGGGCTCACAAATCCCAGGTATCCGCAAGTGGGCACCTGAATACCTACCCAAGATTTATCAGGGCGACAAAGTGGATTTAATTGAGTATGTATCGCAGGCGGATGCTGAAGAGATGGCACGCCGCTTGGCGGTAGAAGAGGGTATCTTCTGTGGGATTTCCGCTGGAGGCGCTTTGGTAGTGGCGCTACGCATTGCTTGGCAAGTTGAGAATGCCACGATCGTCTTTATTGTTTGCGACCGTGGTGACCGCTATTTATCTACAGGGGTATTTCCAGCTTAAGTAGATTTAGTTTTTTTCTTTGCGCTCGTTTTCTTAGTTTTCGACTTTTCAGAAGAGCTCTTGTTCTCACTACTTTTCACTGTATTTTCTACGGGCACTATGCTTTGGTTTTTATATCCTAAAGCTTCAGCAAACTCGGCGACACTTTGAGCGTAGAAGTAACTGCGGTTGTATTGAACAATCGTCAGAAAATTATTTAAGCCTACAAAATATTGCACTTGATCAGCACCATCTTTATCAGGGTAAGGTAAATCAACGATAAAGGCTTTGCTTTGAGGCTCTACACCACCGCTTTGCAGATCTCCTTGTTGCTTGCTAAGAATGCCTTTTCCAATGAGCTCTTGAACTGTGTATTTGAGTTGCGGCTCACCATCAGCTAATTTCTGCGCTTCGGGGATGGAGCGAGCTTGCACTGGGAAGGAAATCGGCATACCTGTTTGCCAACCGTGTTTCTTCATGAAGTTAGCAACGCTAGCAATGGCGTCTTTAGGGCTTTGTTTGAGATCAATTTGCCTATCTCCGTCACCGTCTACTGCAAAACTACGAATACTGCTGGGCATAAATTGTGGTAGGCCTATGGCACCGGCGTATGAGCTGTTCTGATTGAGGCAGGCACTAAAGCGTGCGCTATTGACATCTTGACTACTATTTTTGGCGGGCAGTTTACCGCCCGCTTCGGTCCAGCACATCAGAATGAGTTCTTTGAGCTGATCCTTAAAGAGTTGCTCTCTAGCTGGTTTATTGGGAGTGTCAGGGTAACTAAAGGCAAGAGTAGATAGAACGTCCTTCACCCGGAAATTACCAGTTTGGCGGCCATAGATGGTTTCGATGCCGATAATGGCCACAATGATCTCTGCAGGCACTCCATAGTCTTGCTCAACTTGCGTTAAAAAGGCCTGATTCTGTTCCCAAAAAGCCCTCCCAGCCTTCAGGCGAATGGGTTCAATAAAGCGTTTACGGTAAGCCAACCAATTTTTCTTGAAGGTGCCCGATGGGGGTAATACCAATTTGCGAATGGAGGGAACCGTTTTAGCATCTGAAAAGCCCATTTCTAGGGCCGGGAGCGGGATTTCTTGGGTTTGGGATACTTGCCCCAGTAGTTCGCTGAGGTTTTGGCTGAAACGTGCTTCGGTGACGGCATCATCAGTCTGGTTTACGATGGGTTGTTGCGCTGGGGTTGGTTGTATTGGAGTGCTGGAGCACCCTGCCAGAGCAAGCGTAAAAAGCAAGAAGGAGATGCGAAAGTTCATGCCTAAGTTATTTGTATTGGTATTGGTATTGGATTTTCGAATGTTGAACACGTTTTATCAGATTATTAAAATAATAAATTTGCTATTAAGGATTTTGAGCAATGACAACAGGATACATAACTCATCCAGACTTTCTGAAACATGAGATGGGAAGCCATCATCCTGAGTGTCCAGAACGAATTCAGGCGATCAACGATCAACTAATCCGCAGTGGAGTAGATCGCTTATTACATCATTTAGATGCGCCATTGGCAACCGAGGATCAGCTTGAGCTGGTGCATAGCCCAGATCACGTTTCATTTGTGCGTGATCGTGCTCCTGAGAGCGGGTATTTTATGTTGGATGGGGACACCATTATGAATCCTCATACCTATAGAGTGGCACTCAGAGCTGCCGGCGCTGCGATTGCCGGTGTCGATGCGGTGATGAAGGGTGAAGTAGAGAATGTCTTTTGCGCGGTAAGACCACCAGGACATCATGCAGAGCCAACGCGCTCGATGGGATTTTGCTTATTTGACAATGTGGCGATTGCGGCACGCTATGCCATGGAAACGTATGGCATTGAACGTGTCGCCATCATTGACTTTGACGTTCATCACGGTAACGGCACAGAGGCTGCTTTTTTCAATGACCCCAATGTGTTGATGTGTAGCTTCTTCCAGCATCCTTTTTACCCCTACAGTGGCTTGGATCATGCCAACAATATGGTGAACGTACCTTTACCAGCCGCCACTCGTGGCGATGTAGTGCGCTCGATTGTAGAAGAAAGATGGTTACCTGCCCTGCGTAATTTTGAACCGGAACTCGTCATTATTTCAGCGGGCTTTGACGCGCATCGGGAGGATGATTTGGGTCAAATGGGTCTGGTGGAGGATGATTATGCTTGGATTACTAAGCGTCTCAAAGAAATCGCTAATGAATACGCCCAAGGCCGCATAGTGAGTTGCTTGGAGGGTGGTTATAACCTCTCGGCATTAGGTCGAAGTGTTGTGGCTCACGTCAAAGCCTTGGCAGATATTTAATGCAGTCAATGTAAATTAGTAAAACAGAAATCGAAAGCTGAAGATGGCAAATATTTATGAACAAGGTTTGGATCGCAATCCAGCTAATTACACTCCCATTTCACCCCTGTTATTTTTAGAGCGCTCAGCAGAAATTTATCCCAATAAAACGGCCGTCATTCATGGGAAGTTGCGCCAGACATGGAGTCAAACGTATGAGCGTTGCCGTCGCCTAGCGAGTGCATTGCAAAAACACGGCATTGGCTTAGGAGATACAGTGGCTGTGATGTTGCCAAACACGCCTCCTATGGTAGAGGCCCATTTTGGCATCCCAATGTCAGGCGCAGTGTTGAACGCTTTAAATACCCGTCTAGATGCAGAGTCAATTGCATTCATGCTCAATCATGGTGAAGCAAAAGTAGTCATTGTGGATCCCGAGTTTTCCGTAGTGATGAAGAAAGCGCTGGAGATTGCCAAGAAAGATTCTGGACGTGAATTTTTAGTCATCGATGTAGAAGAAAATGAGTTTGATGTCCCTGGTGAAAAATTGGGCAAATTCACTTATGAGCAATTACTCTCCGAAGGCGATCCTAATTTTGCATGGCAGGTGCCTGCGGATGAGTGGCAAGCAATATGCTTGAACTACACTTCTGGCACCACTGGCAATCCCAAAGGCGTGGTGTATCACCACCGGGGTGCTGCAATCAATGCCGTTTCGAATGTATTGGACTGGGATATCAATAAGCATCCTATCTATCTCTGGACTTTGCCGATGTTCCATTGCAATGGTTGGTGCTTTCCATGGACTATTGCCGCACGTGCTGGTGTGAATGTGTGTTTACGTCGGGTGGATGCGCAACATATTTTTGCGGCCATTAAAGAGTATGGCGTGACTCACTATTGCGCAGCTCCTATTGTGCATAACTTGTTAGTCAATGCGCCAGATGAGATGAAGGTAGGAGTGCCCACTGGTGTCAAAGGTTTGATTGCGGGCGCCGCTCCTCCCGCCTCCATTATTGAAGGTATGGAAAAGTTAGGATTTGATTTAACGCATGTCTATGGTTTAACTGAAACCTATGGCCCCGCAGCTGTGTGCGTCAAACAGGATGAATGGAATGATGTAGATATTGGTGAGCGTGCTCGCTTAAACGCTCGCCAAGGTGTGCGTTATCACCTGCAACAAGCCATTGCTGTTTTAGATCCAGAAACCATGCAGCCAGTTCCAGCTGATGGTGAAACCATGGGCGAAATTATGTTCAAGGGGAATATCGCTATGAAGGGATATCTCAAGAACGAAAAGGCAAGCCAAGAAGCATTTGCGGGTGGCTGGTTCCATTCAGGGGATTTAGCAGTGATGAATCCAGATGGTTATGTGAAGATGAAGGATCGTAGCAAAGACATCATTATCTCTGGTGGAGAAAACATTTCATCAGTGGAAGTGGAGGATGTGCTCTATCGCCATCCAGCAATCAATGCAGCTGCAGTCGTTGCTAAGCCTGATCCTAAGTGGGGCGAGACGCCTTGTGCTTTTCTGGAAATTAAGCCAGGAGTTGCTGTCACGGCTGAGGAGATTATTGCGCACTGTAAGCAGCATTTGGCTGGCTTTAAGGTTCCCAGAGCGATTGTGTTCTGTGAGCTGCCAAAGACCTCGACGGGCAAAATTCAGAAGTTTGAGCTACGCAAGCAGGCTGGATCGGCTACTGCTATTGATGTCTAGGGATTGATCCGCAGGGCGGATAAAATAGATCATTAACCATTATTGAGAATTCCAAATGAAAATCTTAGTAGCTGTAAAGCGCGTTGTTGATTACAACGTCAAAATTCGGGTGAAATCAGACAACTCTGGTGTTGATTTGGCCAATGTCAAAATGAGCATGAATCCCTTTGACGAAATTGCAGTAGAAGAAGCAGTGCGCTTAAAAGAAGCAGGTGTAGCCACTGAGATAGTAGTGGTTACTGCTGGCGCAACCCAATGCCAAGAAACTCTACGTACTGCATTAGCAATTGGTGCTGATCGCGCAATTCTGGTGGAAACCGATGCAGACTTGCAGCCTTTAGCGGTCGCAAAGATACTGAAGGCGCTCTCCGATAAAGAGCAATCTCAAATCATCATCTTGGGTAAACAAGCCATTGATGACGACAGCAATCAAACAGGTCAAATGCTGGCAAGTCTTTTGGATATTCCACAAGCTACCTTTGCATCTAAGGTTGTGGTTGCAGATGGCAAAGCGACGGTGACTCGCGAAGTGGATGGCGGTCTAGAAACAATTGCGCTTTCATTGCCGGCAGTGATTACCACTGACTTGCGCTTGAATGAGCCACGCTATGTGACTTTGCCCAACATCATGAAGGCCAAGAAGAAAACCATTGATATCGTGAAACCTGAAGAATTAGGTGTCGATATTGCTCCCCGTCTGAAAACACTTAAAGTGGAAGAGCCGCCCAAGCGCTCTGCTGGTGTCATGGTTGCTGATGTAGCAGCCCTGGTAGAAAAACTCAAAAATGAAGCGAAGGTGATCTAAATGGCTGCACTTGTTATTGCTGAACACGATAATCAATCTTTAAAAGCAGCAACACTCAATGCTGTAGCAGCTGCGTTGCAGTGCTCTCCAGAAGTGGATGTGCTCGTCGCTGGTAGTGGCGCCGATGCAGCCGCAACTGCAGCAGCTCAAATTGTTGGCGTACGTAAAGTGATTCAAATGGATGCACCTGCATTAGCAGATCAATTGGCTGAACCTTTAGCTGCGCAGATTCTCTCTATTGCGAATGGCTACAGCCATATCCTTGCGCCAGCTACTGCTAACGGTAAGAATGTATTACCTCGCGTTGCTGCCAAACTCGATGTTGCTCAGTTATCTGATATCACTAAAGTGGTGAGTGCCGATACTTTTGAGCGCCCAATTTATGCGGGTAATGCGATTGCAACAGTACAAAGTACTGATCCTGTAAAAGTGATTACTGTTCGTACGACGGGTTTTGATCCAGTAGCTGCTTCTGGTGGTTCTGCGGATATTGAAAAACACGCTGCTGCTGAGTCTGCTGGTAAGTCATCCTTTATTGGGCGCGAGCTCACTAAATCTGATCGTCCAGAGCTCACTGCTGCCAAGATCATTGTCTCTGGCGGTCGTGGTTTAGGCTCTGGCGAAAAGTATCAAGAGCTCATCGCGCCGTTGGCGGATAAATTGGGTGCAGCCCTAGGTGCATCACGTGCAGCGGTAGATGCGGGCTATGTACCAAATGATTACCAAGTTGGTCAGACCGGCAAGATTGTTGCGCCACAACTGTATATTGCTGTTGGTATCTCAGGCGCCATTCAGCATTTGGCTGGTATGAAAGATTCCAAAGTCATTGTTGCCATCAATAAAGATCCTGAAGCACCGATTTTTGGTGTTGCTGATTATGGTTTGGTTGCGGATTTGAATACTGCGGTACCGGAGTTAACAAAAGCACTTGGTTAATAACTGATTGAGTATTTGATTGAATAAATAGGAGTTGTAATGCCATACGTAGCCCCAGTGAAAGATATGCTGTTTGTCATGAATGAACTCGCTGGACTATCGGATGTTGTTACCTATCCCTCCTATGCTGAGGCTGGAGCTGATGTTGATTTGGCCCCGGCCATCCTGGAAGAGTCGGCCAAATTTAACCAAGACGTAGTTGCACCACTCAATTGGGCTGGTGATCAAAAGCCCAGCTCCCTAAAAGATGGGATAGTCACCACGACACCCGGTTTTAAAGAGGCATTTGAGCAATTTGGAGCCGCGGGTTGGCAGGGTGTAGTGCACCCAGCAGAATTTGGTGGGCAAGGTTTACCCAAATTGATTGCAACCGCTTGTTTTGAAATGGTTCACTCAGCTAGCCTGTCATTTGCCTTATGCCCTATGCTCACTGATGGTGCGATTGAGGCACTCCTCACAGCTGCAGATCTAGAACTTCAAGAGCGCTTTGTGCCGCAGATGATTTCAGGGGAGTGGACTGGCTCGATGTGTTTGACTGAGCCACAAGCAGGTTCTGACTTATCGATGGTTCGTTCTCGCGCCGTACCTGAGGGTGATGGTACTTACAAAATTTTCGGCACCAAAATTTATATCACCTATGGTGAGCACGATATGGCTGAGAATATTATCCATTTAGTGTTAGCAAGAACACCTGACGCGCCAGAAGGCGTGAAGGGTATTTCATTATTTCTAGTACCGAAGTTCCTGGTGAATCCAGATGGCTCATTGGGTGAGCGTAACGATGTTCATTGCGTATCGATTGAACATAAGCTGGGTATTAAAGCGAGCCCAACAGCTGTTTTGCAATTCGGTGATCATGGCGGTGCCATTGGCTACCTCGTTGGCGAAGAAAACCGTGGCCTTGAGTACATGTTTGTGATGATGAACGCAGCTCGTTTTGCGGTGGGTATGCAAGGGATTGCAGTAGCTGAGCGTGCCTATCAAAAAGCTGTTCAGTATGCTAAAGACCGTGTACAAAGCCGCGACTTGGCCGGCTCTCCTGGTCCTGTAGCGATTATTCATCAGCCTGACGTGAAGCGCATGCTGATGACAATGCGTGCCTATACCGAAGCATCACGTGCACTAGCTTACTATGCGGCATCTGCATACGATGCGCAGCATGCTGCACCAGATGAAGCGGTACGCAAGGCTAATCAAGCGATTTATGAATTTTTAGTTCCTATCGTCAAAGGCTTCTCAACAGAAATGTCGATTGAAGTTGCTAGCTTAGGCGTTCAAGTGCATGGTGGCATGGGCTTCATTGAAGAGACTGGAGCCGCCCAGCATTACCGCGATGCCCGTATCTTGACGATTTACGAAGGTACCACGGCTATTCAGGCAAATGATCTCATTGGCAGAAAAACTGTGCGCGATGGCGGCGCGACTGCAAAAGAGCTTTCCCAAAGAATTGCTGCTACTGAAAAAGACTTGGCTGCAAGTGGCAGTGATGATGCTAAAGCAGTGCTTAAACAGCTTATATTGGCGCGTGCTGCATTTGAGCAGGCGGTTGCTTATGTCGTGGCAAATGCAAAAACGGATATCAAGGCCGTCTATGCAGGCAGTTTTGCTTATCTGCGTTTGTCGGGCCTCGTATTGGGCGGCTGGCAAATGGCTAGAGCACTTTTAGCCTCGGAGCGTTTACGTGACGGTGATCCAAAATTCTATGATGCGAAGATTGCGACAGCCCGCTTCTTTGCTGAGAACCTGATGCCTCAAGCACAAGCCCTCGCTACCTCAATTGTAGAAAGTGGCCATTCCACTAATGCTTTAGAGGTAGAGCAGTTTTAAGGGTAAGAAGAGAGTAAAAAAACCGCTCCTTAGTGCGGTTTTTGCAATAGTAAAGCTATCTGCAATTATTGAGATAGCTTTTTTGCTTCATGGAGTTGCGAAATGAAGAATTGCTCAAATGAGATTGCTAAAAAAGTCATCATCACCCCAGCGCCGAGGACGAGAGAAAAAATCACAGTCAATATTACTGGCCAGCCAGAGCGACTACGTCGATGTTCTTCAATTCCAGGATTAAATTGCGCATCCCATTTTTCATCAAGGCGAAGACCAAAGGCAATAGTAGTAAGCCAACTTGCTTCGATAGCGATAAAGCCAAAAGTGATGAGCACCCATCCAGGTGCTGAATGAAAGTGTGCGTCTTTGAGTATCACCCAACCAGCTACTCCGCCTATCAGTGCAAATAGTTGAACCCATGCCCAAAATGATTTAAGTCCTTGTAGATAAAAACAATTCAGGCCGCTGCCGGGAAAGAATAATCCGAGTGCACAAAAAAGAAGTTTGGATTTTTTCATGAGAATTTCTATAGAGTTACTAATGTTTATTTCTGTTTATTTTTTGTTTATTTATTTGGTTTTTGGGTAAAGCTCAATACTTCACGATCGGTGCCAATCATGAGTAACTGATCGCCATTACGCACAATGCTGCGGTAGTCATTTAATTGGTAAAGAAAATCATTTTCTAGTTCCATCCGCTGTGGGCTGCAAGCCATCTTGGTGCTGGCGATTTGTTTGAGAGAAAAGCCACGAGCGTCTTCATCCAGTGTTGCAGTAAAGCGATTGCATCCTGTGGAGCCGCTGAGACGTTGTCCATTGACGTCAAAAATGATTTGGATAGGGTTGCTGGCATCGCCCTGGGGAATCTGGCGAGTACGTACCTCACCGTTGCTGTTAGGGGGCAAGTTCCAGCGGGTGAGTTCCCATTTGGTATTTTTGAGTTCGCTACTTGGTGGGCTGATTTTGGCGCTACAAGGGGGGATGACGTTGGCGCAGCCACTTAAAAGTCCAAGACCCAGACAAGAAAGCGTTAGAAAAAGCGTATTTAAATGCTTTTTGATGAGGTCGGAAAGGCTCAATTTATGGAGCATATTTATCTAAGTTATTGTTTTTAATGATATTTTTATTAATACGTCTGTTCTATTCTACTGTCTTGCTTGCTTAAATAGGTGGAAGAAGTAGGGGTTTTCGTCTAGAATATGAGGTTTTCCGCTCTACCGTATCTTTATTTGGTGAGCTGGAGCCCAAGATTTTGTAGAAATTTCATTGGGTTGTAATCAACCTGTTTTCATTTTAGATTTTAAGGAATAAGTATGGTCGTCATTCGACTGGCACGCGGCGGCTCTAAGAAGCGCCCTTTTTACAGCATCGTTGCTACTGATAAGCGCAACCGTCGTGACTCGAACTTTATCGAGCGCATTGGTT
>Ga0209188_1002936_pt1 | contig 12164 bp, 10 predicted proteins | sample C_130625_EF_Meta_FD_187307 | JGI IMG/M metagenome (GOLD analysis project Ga0209188, IMG submission 187307) | Freshwater microbial communities from Lake Croche, Canada to study carbon cycling - C_130625_EF_MetaG (SPAdes) (version 2) | ecosystem: Environmental > Aquatic > Freshwater > Lake...
GGGGCCATGTAATTGGGGTCAGATACCAATTAATGCCAATTAATTGGTATCTGACCCCAATTACATGACCCCAATTACAAAACCATAAAACTCACGCCCGGGTTTAACATCAGACAATCACACACACGGACAACCGGAGCATTCATGGCCAAGACCGCATTCCACTGGGACGATCCTTTGTTGCTGGACCAGCAACTGAGCGAAGACGAGCGCATGATTCGCGATGCCGCGAATGCGTATTGCCAGGACAAATTGCTGCCGCGCGTGACCGAAGCTTTCCGGCATGAAAAAACCGATGTCGCGATATTCCGCGAAATGGGCGAACTCGGTTTGCTTGGCCCCACCATCCCCGCGCAATACGGCGGACCGGAATTGAACTATGTGGCTTACGGTTTGATCGCGCGCGAGGTCGAACGCGTGGACTCCGGCTACCGCTCGATGATGAGCGTGCAATCTTCCTTGGTGATGTTGCCGATTTTTGAATTTGGCACCGAAGGCCAGCGCCAAAAATACTTGCCTAAACTCGCCAGCGGCGAATGGATAGGTTGCTTCGGTTTGACCGAGCCCGACCACGGCTCTGACCCAGCCAGCATGGCCAGTCGCGCGCACAAGGTCAAGGGTGGTTACTCACTCAGTGGCAACAAAATGTGGATCTCCAACTCACCGATTGCTGATGTGTTTGTGGTCTGGGCCAAAGAAGTGACCGAGGCTGGCGTGGTCGGGCCGATTCGTGGCTTTGTATTGGAAAAAGGCATGGCGGGTTTGAGCGCGCCCGCCATCCACAGCAAAGTGGGTTTGCGTGCCTCCATCACAGGAGAAATCGTCATGGATGGCGTGTTTGTGCCCGAAGACAACGCCTTTCCCGAAGTACAAGGTTTGAAAGGCCCGTTCACGTGTTTGAACAGCGCACGTTACGGCATTGCGTGGGGTGCCTTGGGTGCAGCAGAAGATTGTTTTCACCGCGCGCGGCAGTACACCTTAGACCGACAACAGTTCGGCAGGCCGCTGGCCGCCAATCAGCTCATTCAGAAAAAAATGGCCGATATGCAAACCGAGATCGCACTTGGCTTGCAAGCCTGTTTGCGTTTGGGTCGCATGAAAGACGAAGGCACGGCGTCGGTGGAAATCACGTCCATATTGAAACGCAATTCTTGCGGTAAGGCCTTGGATATAGCTCGCATGGCGCGCGACATGATGGGCGGCAATGGCATCAGCGACGAGTTTGGGGTGGCTCGCCACTTGGTGAACTTGGAGGTGGTCAATACCTATGAAGGCACGCACGATATTCACGCCTTGATTTTGGGCCGCGCCATCACCGGCATTGCGGCGTTTGCCAATTAAGCAGACTTGATCGTTGGCACAGCCATCACCGTTAATGTTTCTTTTTAAATGAAGAGGATGCATTGATAACCAGAACAAGGCGGCATTGTCCTTGCCGCCGATAATCAGCGCATGAGCAAGAAGCAGCGTATCGTGGTGGGATTGAGTGGCGGTGTCGACTCGGCTGTCACGGCTTTGTTGTTGAAACGTCAAGGTCATGAAGTGGTAGGCATCTTCATGAAAAACTGGGAAGACGACGACAGCGATGAATATTGTTCATCCAACCAGGACTTCATAGACGCCGCCGCCGTCGCTGATGTGATCGGCATAGAGATCGAGCACATCAACTTTGCTGCTGACTATAAAGACCGCGTGTTCGCCGAATTTTTGCGCGAATACCAGGCCGGGCGCACACCTAATCCAGATATTTTGTGTAACGCAGAAATCAAATTCAAAGCATTTCTCGACCATGCGTTTGCGCTAGGGGCGGACAAAATGGCGACCGGTCATTACGCCCGGGTGCGCCTCAACCCGCGCACTGGTTTGTATGAATTGCTCAAGGGGTTGGACAACAGCAAAGACCAAAGTTATTTTCTGCACCGACTCACCCAGTCGCAGTTGTCGCAATCTTTATTTCCTGTGGGCGAGTTGCAAAAAACCGAAGTGCGTCGCATCGCCGATGAAGCCGGCTTGCCGAATGCGCGTAAAAAAGATTCCACCGGTATTTGCTTTATCGGCGAACGACCGTTTCGAGAGTTTTTAAACCGCTATATCGCCAAAACACCAGGGCCTATCAAAAACGATCTGGGTAGAAAAATCGGAGAACACCAAGGGCTGAGTTTTTACACACTGGGACAGCGTCAAGGCTTGGGTATAGGCGGCATCAAAGAAAAAGGTGTGCAGCGCGGCGGTGGCGATCACGCGCCTTGGTTTGTCGCACGCAAGGACATGCAAACCAACACCTTATGGGTGGTGCAAGGCCATGACCATCCATGGTTGTTGTCGGGGCGCTTGCAGTTTGAGGACGCGAGTTGGACAACGGGATCTGCACCTGTATTGACAGATTGTTTTGCCAAAACCAGATACCGCCAAACCGATGCTGCTTGCTCTTTTTACTCACCCTCTGCAGGCGCTTATGAATTGTCATTTCCCGAAGCGCAGTGGGCGGTGACGCCCGGGCAGTCGGCAGTGTTGTATGACGGCGAGGTATGTTTGGGCGGCGGCGTCATCCTTTAAATGACAAAACCCCGCGAGGCGGGGTTTTGTAAACTGACGTCAGAGGCAGTTTTAAGCTGCAGTCAGCCAATAACCTGCGTTGAATGGGCTGCTCATGCGCAATGCCAGCGGAGACACATCGACCAGTTTGTCGGTCGGCATTTTTTCACCGTCACCGATTTCAATGCCTGTGGGTTCAATGCCGTCTGTGCGCTCAGCCGCTGTAGCCCGTGCCACTGAAAAAGAATAAAAGCAGCGGAATGACACTTTGCGCTCGGCCCAAAACTCGGCGGCTTCACGGAACACGTCCAACAGCTGTTCGCGTGCTTCTTTGTCGAATTTGGCGTGCGCTGGAATGTGTTCAAGCACCAAAATGAAACCGGGTTGCTGACCTGATTTGTAAAGCGCATCGCTTAAGCAGTCAAACAAAGTATCGAAATTTTTGCCGACTTGCTGTGGAAACGTGAATTGCTGAGCTGTCATGTCCAAAATATCTTGCTTGCTTTGGGCCAGCGCCAAATTGGCATACAAAAAGTGATAGCCTAATTGGGATGCAGCAGTTTGCAAATCGGCCACGCGAAATGCGCGTATGGATTGCACGATATTTGTTTTGACTGTACGAAGAGGCATGTCCATCGCCATGGTATTCCTGCAAAATTTGAGTTTGAAACACTGTTTAGCGGTGTAAATGCCGTCAACAATGCCACTTGGCAGCACTGCATTCAGTGTTCAAACTCGGGTTAACCCGAAAATTCGATTCAGCAATTATCCGGCAAACTCGTTAAATATGCAAGGATAGGCTGCTTAACCAGCGTCCAAAACAGTGTCTATTTGTCTAAGTTGGCAAGTGCTCGCTTGCCGCCAGTGCTTTATCGAACTGAGTTTATATCGGCCACAGCAATGGCAGTCATGTTCACAATCCGTCTGACCGTGGTGCTGGCGGTCAGGATTTGCACTTGCTTGGCTGCCCCTAGCAAGACCGGGCCGATCGCAATATTGCCGCCTGCAGCGGTTTTCAGCAGGTTGTAGGTGATATTGGCTGCATCCAAGTTGGGTAAGACCAGCAAATTGGCATCTGAATGCAAAGTGCCATTTGGCATCAACACTTGTCTGGCGGCTGTGTCTATGGCCACATCGCCATGCATTTCGCCGTCAATCTCCAGCCAAGGGGCGCGTTGCTGCACCAATGACAGTGTGCGGCGCATTTTCAAGGCAGTCGGATGGTTGCTACTGCCGAAATTCGAATGCGACAACAAGGCCGCCTTGGGCTCTACACCGAAGCGCTTCATTTCCTCTGCTGCCATGATGGTGATTTCGGCCAATTGTTCGGCGCTGGGGTCGTAATTGATGTGCGTGTCAACCAAAAACAGCTGGCGTTCGGGCAGCAACAATGCGTTCATGCAAGCGTAGGTAGTGACGCCAGGACGTAGACCGATCACCTGATCTACGTAGTACAAATGGGAATCCGTCGTTGACCAGGTGCCGCAAATCAGGCCGTCGGCTTCACCCTTAAGTACCATCATGCAACCGATCAATGTCAGGCGACGACGCATATCTATCTTGGCCAGTTGTTGGGTGACGCCTTTGCGCTCGGTCATGCGGTGGTAACTTTGCCAAAAGTCCCGGTAGCGGTGATCGTCCTCTACATTCACGACTTGGTAATCAACCCCCTCGGTCAGGCGCAGGCCAAAGCGCTCGATGCGTTGGCTGATGACTGACGGGCGGCCGATCAAAATAGGTTTGGCGAGTCCTTCGTCGAGCACAATTTGCGCGGCGCGTAACACGCGCTCGTCCTCACCTTCGGCATAACAAATGCGTTTTTTACTGCCGCGCTTGGCCGCACTGAATACCGGCTTCATGGCGGCGCCAGAGGCATAAACCAGCGATTGCAATTTTTCGCGGTAGGCGTCCATGTCGGCGATGGGACGTTGCGCCACGCCGCTGGCAATCGCCGCTTGCACCACGGCAGGCGCAATCTTCATCATCAAGCGCGGGTCAAACGGCTTGGGAATCAGGTATTCGGGGCCGAATGCCAGGTTTTCGCCTGCGTAAGCAGCGGCAACCACTTCACTTTGTTCTGCTTGTGCCAGTTCGGCGATCGCGTGAACTGCCGCTATTTCCATTTCAGATGTGATGGTGGACGCGCCTGCATCGAGTGCGCCGCGAAAAATATAGGGAAAGCACAGAACGTTGTTGACTTGGTTCGGGTAGTCGGTGCGACCTGTGGCCATGATGGCGTCGTCACGCACCTTCAACACCTCTTCGGGTAGGATTTCCGGTGTTGGATTGGCCAGCGCCAGAATCAGCGGCCGCGCAGCCATGGCTTTCACCATCTCCGGTTTGAGTACACCGCCTGCAGACAAGCCCAAAAACACATCGGCGTTTGCAATGACTTCGCCGAGTGTGCGAGCCGAGGTGGGTTGAACAAACGCGATTTTGTCTTCGTCCATCAATTCGCTGCGACCTTCGTAGACCACGCCAGCCAAATCAGTGACCCAAATATTTTGGCGTGGCATGCCCAGTTTCACCAGCATGCCCAGACAGGCCAGTGCTGCCGCGCCAGCGCCGGACGCCACCAGTTTGACCTTGGAAATATCTTTGCCGACGACTTTCAATCCGTTCAATATGGCGGCGCCGACCACGATAGCAGTGCCGTGCTGATCGTCATGAAACACCGGAATCTTCATGCGTTTTCGCAATTGGCGCTCGACATAAAAACAATCTGGCGCTTTGATGTCTTCCAGGTTGATGCCGCCGAAAGTGGGCTCTAAAGCCGCAATGATGTCCACCAGTTTGTCGGGGTCTTTTTCGTTGATCTCAATATCAAACACGTCGATGCCGGCAAACTTTTTGAACAATACGCCTTTGCCTTCCATCACCGGCTTGGCGGCGAGTGGGCCAATGTCGCCCAAGCCCAGCACAGCCGTGCCGTTGGTGATGACCGCAACCAAGTTGCCTCGGCTGGTGTATTTGTAAGCGTTGTTCGGGTCTTTGACGATCTCTTCACAAGGCGCGGCTACCCCGGGCGAATAAGCCAACGACAAGTCATGTTGGTTGACGAGTTGTTTCGTGGCTTGGATAGCGACTTTGCCAGGTGAAGGGAACTCGTGGTATTCGAGTGCTGCGCGGCGCAATTCGGCGCGGGCTTGCGGGCTGGTGTGGTCGGCCGCTGGCGCTTTCTGATCACTCATGCTTTTCTTTCGATCAATGCGGGTTCAAAATTTGTAGCTGTATTCAACAATATAAGCGTCGCTGTCACGGACATTGGTACGCGCAACCCAAGCTCTTTCCCAACGCAATTCGAGCGCATGTTGTTCAGCTATGTCAATACGGGGACCGACCCATATTTTGTTGAGATCATGGCCGCTGCTGTTATCTAAAGCTCTTTGCACACGCAGACCCGATGAAATACCCAACGCATTGTGATCGTAGTGCAATGCAGCCTCGCTGTAGCCGTAAAAATACTTGTCACTGCTGCCGTGAACCCGACCGGCCAGAGCGCGAAAACTCATGCTTAGCTCGCCTTGTAAGGGAACATTTTTCAGCGCCCGCAGCGCTAACCTTTGCACATGACTGTAAGACGAGGTGTTGCCACTGGTGGTTTTATCCCGCTCTACATTGACCAGCAAATCGATGCGGTGAACCCCAGCGTCTTTGAAACTTAATCCGGGCATCAAGGTGATGGATTGGGCGCGGCTGATTTGATCGGACATTTTTTCGTATTCATACGCCATACCCAATGCCGGGCGCCCGCCCCACAGCGTGACTTCTGCTTGCACGTTGCCACTCACTAGGCCTGCCAGCAGGCAAGCCCATAGGCTGTGGAGGCAGGAGAAAGAAAAGGGTGAGCTAAAGCAATGCATTGCTCAGAGCATACAACGAACAAATCCACAGGTTTTGGGTCCCATAAGAAAGCATGGGCTCACGGTACCAGCCATTGCAAAGCCTTGCTGCGCTGCGAGGTTTGTTTGCCAGCCAATACAAAACCTTGGCACTCTGCGGTCACAGCCATGAATTTCCATACGCCCTCCTCCAGCAGTTGCCATTCTCCGGTGACGCCCGGTGCGGGCGGCGCCAGCAGCAACGGCAAATCAGGTGTTTTGACTGCCACCGGCATGACAGGAAATACAACCTCGGTCTGGGTCCCGGCCAAGCTGGCGCCGAGTGCGCGTGCAGCCGTCATGATGGGCATCACATAGGGCAGCAAGCGGTTATTTGCCGAAGCGTACTGCGCCACATCGCCCAGCGCGTAGACGTGCGGATCGCTGGTTTGCAAAAAAGGGTTGACCAGCACGCCTTTGTCGCATTGCAGACCCGCGTCTTTCAACCAACTGATTTGGGGTCGAAGTCCGATGGCACTCAGCACCAAGTCTGTATCGATGGTTGCGCCGCTTTTCAATGTGGCTTGCAAGGCGCCGCTGTGTTTATTCAGACCGATCACGCTGTCACCGAAATACCAAGCCACACCCAAGGCCGTCAGCGCTTGCTGCAATTGCAAACTGGCTTGCTCAGGAAGCAAGGCGGACAGTGCGCGAGAAGCAGGATCGGCGACCTGAACCTTGAAACCCGCGCGGCCGAGGTCATTGGCGAACTCGCAACCGATCAAGCCTGCACCCATGATGAGCACGCGCATGCCCGGGTGTAAGCGTTCGCGCAGCCGTGCGTAGTCGGCAAGTTGATTCACCGACAAAACGGAATCGGCGGCGTCACCCTCTAGCGGGATGCGAATCGGGTCTGCGCCGTTGGCCAGTACCAATCGGCTGTAAGCGAACACACCTTGGTCAGTGTGCAATTCTTGCTTGGTGAGGTCTAGGGTCAAGGCGCGTGTGTGGGTTTGCAATTGCAGGTTCAAGGGAGCTGCCAATTCGCTGGCCAAGCCGTTACGCAACTGTGCAGGCAATTTGTTTTGCGCAAATGCTGTTGACAACGCGGGTTTCGGGTAGGCATCCCCTGCATCAGCGGTCAATAGCATCAGCGGCGTCTGCGCGTCATGCTTTCGAAACTCCTTGATGACCGTCCAACCGGCCAGGCCGCTGCCCAGCACCAACACGGGTGCGTTGCTCATGGCTTAGACCTCAACCATTTCAAAGTCAGACTTTGACACGCCGCAATCTGGGCATGTCCAATCGGCTGGCACATCGGCCCACAGCGTGCCGGCTGCAATGCCGTCTTCGGGTCGACCGGTGGCTTCGTCATAGGTAAAGCCGCAAACAATACAAACATAGGTTCGGTGGGTGTTGCTCATGAAAACTCCTGCGTGATTCGTTAATGATTAAGGGTGAGTATCGCTAAATCCTGTGCTCAGGCTGTGACCAAGGCCAGACGTGCTTTGTAGTGGTTGGCGTGCCGTTCTTCCACGGTGGCCAAAGCCGCAAAGCGTTTTTGAGCTTTTAACAATGTCGCTTTGAACTGTGCCGCGTGAACACGGGACTCTTCGATCTGCTCGTTCATCTCGGCTACTGCTGCCGCGTTGCCCTCGGCCTCGGCAGCTTGTCTGAACGAGGGGTACATCTCTGTGTACTCGTAGGTTTCGCCATCGATGGCGACTTGTAAGGCCTTAGCTGGTGTCATATCCGCTTTGGGGTAGAGCAAATCCAAATGACCGAAAGCGTGGTGCAGCTCCTGCTCGGCGGTTTCCTCAAACGTGCGGGCGGTTTCTTCATCCCCCATGGCGCGTGCAATGCGGGCGAAATAACGGTATTTGGTGTGCGCCATGGATTCGCCAGCAAAAGCGGCCTCAAGATTGGCCATGGTCTTGATCTCGGGGCGTTGGTTGTTGCTCATAAAGACTCCTGTGATTGATGAAATGAATCGGTACAGGAAGAATGATAGAGGCTTTCGATAAATAAAGCCAATTGATATAAGCTAATTGATTGATAGCCTCTATGATGTGAGAGGACGACGGCTTCAGCCTCGCATCAAAGCTTCAATTTCATCCGCGTCCACAGGCACCGCGCGGCTGATCAACTCGCAGCCGCTGGCCGTGACGATGGCATCGTCTTCAATGCGTATGCCGATGTTCCAAAACTCTTCGGGCACGTCCTTGCCTGGGCGCACGTACAAGCCTGGCTCCAAGGTCAGCACCATACCGGGATGCAAAACCCTGCTCGGGCGCGGTTGCACCATCAGGCCGGTCAACGGATCGGCTTTGGCGGCCTCGGTATTCTTTTCGCCGGGCTCGACATAACTACCGCAATCGTGAACATCCATACCCAGCCAGTGGCTGGTGCGGTGCATGTAAAACGGGAAATAGGCTTTCTTCTCCAGCACATCATCCAGCGAGCCGTGTTTGTCGTGCGACAACAGGCCCACATCCAGCAAGCCTTGGGCTAAGACTTTCAGTGCTGCGTTGTGTGGGTCGTTAAAACGTGCGCCAGCGCGGGTAGCGTCTGCTGCAGCGTATTGCGCGGCCAGCACAATGTCGTAGAGCCTGCGTTGAGGAGCAGTGAATTTGCCATTCGCAGGGAACGTTCGGGTGATGTCAGACGCATAGCCGTCGAGTTCGCAACCGGCGTCAATCAACACCAGTTCGCCGTCATGCACGGGTGCGGCATCGGCGCGGTAATGCAGCACACAGGCATTGGCACCGGCGGCAACGATGGACGTGTAAGCAGGGAATTGCGAGCCGTGGCGTCGAAATTCGTGCAGCATTTCAGCGTCAAGGTGGTATTCGCGCACATCCTGCCCGTCGCGCAGCATGCGTGCGCTCAATTGCATGGCGCGTACATGGGCAGCGGCGCTGATTTGCGCGGCGCGGCGCATGGTGTCTTGTTCGTGCGCGTCTTTGACCAAACGCATTTCATCCAGCAACACGCACACATCTTGTTGAACCGAGGGACAGGACACGCCCAAGCGAACACGGGCGCGAACTTTGTTTAACCAACCATCGACTTGGGCAGACATTCCATCGTGCGTGGCAAACGGGTACCAGACCGAGGCCTGGTTTTCCAGCAGCTGGGGCAATTGCGCGTCCAAATCGGCCACAGAAAACGCTTGGTTCACCCCTAGCGCGGCTGGCGCGGCTTCAGGACCTAAGCGAATGCCGTCCCAAATTTCACGTTCCAAATCTTTAGGCTGGCAAAACAAAGTGCTGCGTCCGTTGGCCTCTATCACCAACCATGCATGTGGTTCGGAAAATCCGGTGAGGTAATAAAAATAGCTGTCGTGGCGAAACGGAAAATCCGCGTCGCGGTTGCGCACGCGCTCAGGCGCAGTCGGAATCAAAGCGATGCCGCCAGCGCCTAATTGGGCGGCTAAAGCAGCGCGGCGGGTGGAGTAAATGGAAGTCATAGAGCCATTGTAGAAGTCGGTTTTGGCGATTGTCTTTGTGGTTGCTATAAAACCTTTAAAAGACTGTATTCAGTCGACGCATTTCGCTCACTCAATCAAACCCATCAGCTATTTGAAAACCTACTCGGCGCAACTGCTGGCACACATCGCCGCATACCGCGTGCCCTTGGTGATTACCCAAAATGGCGCCGCGCGGGGCGTATCGCAAGAGGAGGCGCTTTATGAGGAAACGTTCAACTGCGCCAATCGCTCCGGCGTTCCCACATCCACCCATAGGCCGCTGTACAACGACGCGGTCACCCAACCCTCGTCCATGGCACGACGCAGTAAGGGAGCCAGCGGCGCTTTGACGGATTGCGGGTTGCCTGCGGGAATGCCACACCGGGCTTCGCTGAAAAATGTTTTTTTGTACAGTGCAATGGTGCTGAAGGTGTAACGCGGTGATTCATCTGAAGCAGAGGATGCACCCGCACCAGTCAATGAACCAGTATTTGCATCCGCAATGTGCTGGGTCGTTGTTGTGGGACGCGGCAGGTTCAAAGCCAATCCCTCGGCGGACAAACCAAAGTCGCCAGCCGGGTTGTGTGCCGGATTGGGCACCAGCCAAAGATGCGCCAATGCATTGCTCGCTTTGAAATTGTCGTAAACCTCCGTAGAAAAATCAAACCCAGGCGCAAACACATCGCCTGCCGCCACCCAAAACACGTCTTTCAACAAAGGCAGGGCACGCACAATGCCGCCCGCAGTTTCAAGTGCTTCACCTGCACCACGTCCTTCGTGCGAGTAAAGCAGGCGCATAGGGTGGGTCGAAGCGGTAGTTGCAACAGGCGCAAAAGCCGATGAATATGAATCCAAGTAAGACCCGAAAGCCGGTTCAATCTGATCGCCTAGCCAGCCAGTATTGATCACCACCGATGAAACTCCGGCGCGTGCCAAAGCACGCAATGGATACTGAAGCAACGGCAATCCATGCACTTGAAGCAGTGGTTTAGGGCAGGTGTCGGTGAGCGGGCGCATGCGCTCGCCGCGACCAGCGGCCAAAACCATGGCCTGGGCCGAACCTGTAAAAGTGTTTGCGTGCGTGTTCAAAGTCACAGTGCTGCGAGTGTAGCCAGCCAAGCCGTTGCTGCAGCCAGCGAATCGGTTTGAATGACTGTTGCCTGTGCTAACCGCTGGTCAAAACCGCTGCTACGGGCCACACAGCCGCACCCAGCCGGTTTGGTTAAAATAATAGGTTCCCCTATTCACACCCCTTTTACGGAGCCTTTCATGGCGAACCACCAACAAATGGCCAGTGCGATTCGTGCATTGGCAATGGACGCGGTACAACTTGCAAATTCCGGTCATCCCGGCGCGCCCATGGGCATGGCGGATATCGCAGTTGCACTCTGGGGCGAACACCTCAAACACAACCCAACCAATCCGCATTGGGCCAACCGAGACCGCTTCGTGCTGTCCAACGGACATGGCTCAATGTTGATATATGCGTTGCTGCACCTTACTGGCTATGACTTGCCGATGAGCGAGTTGAAAAACTTCCGCCAGTTGCACAGCAAAACCGCTGGTCACCCCGAGGTCGGTATCACCCCCGGCGTGGAAACCACCACCGGCCCGCTCGGCCAAGGCATCACCAACGCGGTGGGCATGGCGCTGGCAGAAAAACTGCTGGCTGCCGAATTCAACCGCCCCGACCACGACATCGTTGACCATCACACCTATGTCTTCTTGGGCGACGGCTGCATGATGGAAGGCATCAGCCACGAAGCTTGCGCTTTGGCAGGTGCCTGGAAGCTCAACAAGTTGATTGCGCTTTATGACGACAACGGCATTTCCATCGACGGCAAGGTCACGCCTTGGTTCATCGACGACACACCCGCGCGTTTCAAGGCCTACGGCTGGAACGTCATCACGGTCGATGGCCATGATGTGAATGCGGTGTCTCAAGCCATCGCCAACGCTAAACACAGCGCAGACAAGCCCACCCTCATCGCTTGTAAAACACACATTGGCCAAGGCAGCCCCAATCGGGTCGACACCGCCAAAGCACATGGAGAGCCTTTGGGCGCAGACGAAATCGCGCTGACCCGAGCCGCCATCCATTGGCCGCATGAGCCGTTTCATGTGCCTGCTGATGTGTACGCCGATTGGGACGGCAAGTCCAAAGGCACGCAGCAAGAACAGGATTGGAAGCAGTTGTTCCAAGCGTATGCAACCGCACACCCCGCACTGGCTGCTGAATACAAACGCCGCATGGCAGGGGAGTTACCTTCCAATTTCCACCAAACCGTGGTCGATGCCGTGGTCGCAGCCAATACCAAAGCAGAAACAGTCGCTAGCCG
>Ga0209188_1002937_pt1 | contig 12163 bp, 15 predicted proteins | sample C_130625_EF_Meta_FD_187307 | JGI IMG/M metagenome (GOLD analysis project Ga0209188, IMG submission 187307) | Freshwater microbial communities from Lake Croche, Canada to study carbon cycling - C_130625_EF_MetaG (SPAdes) (version 2) | ecosystem: Environmental > Aquatic > Freshwater > Lake...
AGTTTTGCGAAATTCTTCTAAGGTATGCTGAGGAGTCAGTTTATGATAGAGATTTTTATCAGGATAAAAGTTTTGAACACACCTGTATTCATTCATCATGTTTTTAACAACCATTACAGTCATAGGATCGCCTTTGTTTAGGTCAGTCCACAATGTTCCGCCTAGGAATACAACACCCTCATATTCAAACATTTCTTTTTCAAGTATGGTAACATTTTCAGGTAACATGCTTTTTAGCAATTCGTAGGTCTTATGAAACTTACCGTGATAGTGTTCGTGGTTACCCATTACGTAAAAGACTTTTTTATATTTTGCACACTCGTGATAGAAAAAGTCATATGCGTTTAATTTACCGCCGCCCGGAGTATAAGGCAATACTTTTGTGCTGTGAAATTCTTTATTCAATGATCTTGCTTCACAGATATCACCAGCTAGGATTAGAACATCACCTCCGGGTAGAGCTTGATATCCAAATTCAGTATGTATGTCAGAGACGAGATTTATTATCATACATTAATTATAACAGGAATTACCTAGAATGTCAATGTGAGCGAAGCTCACATGCGATATCACCTATCGGCTCATCGCATTTTTAGAGCGAAGCATTAATACTCATCTAGATTCAATGGTCGTACTTTGCCCTAATTGGGCAAAATTACATCCAAATCTCATCTGAGTTCTTTAGAGTCGTTAGTGCTACTGCATTACAGAGGCGGTCAGCCGGTACCTCGAGCAGTGTTCTTATCCTGACGGCGGGCAAATATACAAGCACTACCTTATATATAGCCGTGTGAAAACATCCACGTCTTTAGCCTTAAAAATTCGTCCTATTCAAACAATCAAATCAGTTTTACGAAGGCGTATCTGATCTACATCCATATGGGTAGTGATTGAGTACTCTTTTCAACCAAAGAGATTTACTGTCCCAGCGACGCTGTCGTCCTGTTATTAAGGCACACGAAATTAGCCTGTGCAAGCAATATAGTTGTTATCTAACTAGTATAAAGACCTGTCCAAAAATGATCAATCGATAAATAATCATGAAGGGTTATATATGCACAAAATAAAAAAAGCACTGTGGTTTTCAATGGGAATTGTGTTTCTTGGTATTGCCTATCTAGGAACCATTATACCCGGACTACCATGGAGCACACCTGCGCTAATTGCTACTTGGTGTTTTAGTAAAAGTAGCGAACGTTTCCATAATTACATGTTGAATCATAAATTGTTTGGACCTTTTATCCATAATTGGAGTGAAGGCCGTGTATTTCCTACATTAGCCAAATGGGCCATGTTCTTAAGCATGGACTTTAGTTTGATCCTAATCTACTGGCGAACTGGTAATTGGAAATTATGCTTGGGACTAGGTATATTATTTGCTTTGATCATACTGTGGGCCAGCAGATTACCGGGTAGTAGAGCAGAAGCTGATCGAAGAAAAGCAGCTGGCGAAAAACTAGGCTGGTTTAAATAAATTAACGCATCATAAGATCGTCAACAAACTCTGACAACAGATTATGATGACGGCCTTGGTGCCAATGAGAATTGATATATTGCCAAGGGGTCTTATACCAGTATTCGAGACTTTCGGGATGACATCCAATTATTCCCACTGTATTTTGTATGATAGCCATCGGTTCGTTGTTGGCATATCTAGCCACAGTGGTAAACTTACTTTCGTCTCCAATTAATGCACATCCGTCATAAAAATACATGTTTTCAGATTGACCTTTCCATGTAATAGGAGCCACTGTACCGTAACTACGTTTAATATCTGCTGTGGGACGTTTGATATACTGTTCGGCATCTACACTATCTAATATGTCAAAAAAGTAGCTGCCCGCCCAATATGCGCCCATACATATTCCCAAATATCTTCCGCCGTTGGCAACAAAGTCTGCTACTGCATTTTGTGCACGGCGCCTAAAAAATCTATCATAACTAGTGGCATCTCCGATACCTCCGGGAAATGCTACAATGTCTACGTTTTTAAATGTCTTAGAATTACATTCATTTACACCAAACGTTTTTATATTATAATTTGTAGATAAGGATTGTGTCATTCCATCTACACAATCTTGAGAACATTCTGGATGATTTAAGAATAAAGCAATAGTTGGTTTTGTCATAAGCACTCTGTTAAGTGCTAATATTTATTTGTATAATTACCGCATCAAAGAAAAAAGGACTTAAAGTCCTTTTTAGCTGGTTACGCAAATCCAGCGACACGCTATCTTGTGCCCGCAAAATTATTTATCACTTAACTAGGATTTTGAATTGTAAAATAGGGTGCTATTTTAGTTTCAAAAAATGATGTAAAATCTTTGATGTTAGGATCTCTAAAGGTATACTCATACCAGTCATCGTCATACTGATTTAAAATAAGATACGTTGGACCGCCTTCTTGACCTTCTTTCTTTACATGTTTCCTTAAAAAAGCTAATGTATCATGCGGTATAGGCGTATTTGTGCGCTTAACATAGCGTCTTGCAATTAATCTAGGCCTATACTTAGCAGCAGGCATTGAGGTCATTTCGTAAAATCTCATGCAGATATTTAGTCAAAAGAAAAGGACCTTTCGGTCCTAATCTGCTCTTTCGAGTTATTACGCAATGACTGCGTAACGTGGATTGTTTAGAGTCTGCATCATTACTGATGTAGGATCTAATTCTTCAGCAGCTAATATGCTTTGTAGAATAGCAGGGCTAAATCCGCTAACCAGTGCAGTACCTTTCTTGTCAAACTTGACTGGACTTTGACCTGCCTTAGCACTCAAATTCCAAAATACAATGTTTGGCACAGTGTAACCTGCTTCGGCATACTTGCGTTCGATCATTTCCATTGCAGAGTCATCGTGACGAGCACATTGATCAAACTGCATGTCTGACATGATCAAGATATACTTTGGCATATCATTTGCACTAACTCTACCTGCCTTAGCAACACGCAACACTTCTTCAAATGCAGCGTTCAAGTTAGTGTTCATGTCCCAGTCGCTCTTTTGCAACTGAGCCAACTTGCTTAACAAGTTACCCTTTAAGATTTCAATCTTGCTCTTTGCAGAGAAAGTCAAAAACATATCCTTGAATGGACCAGTGTTCTTATCAGCAAGGTACAGGCCCAAGCTAACGCAAACATCCATACAGGTCAAGTTAGCGTTTCCACCAACTGGGCAGCTCATAGAGCCCGACACGTCACACATTGGCAACACCAGTTCATCACCGATGTAGTTTGGCAATGCATCCCACTGAGCTTGAAGAACAGTAGCGTCGCCACCGAACTTGTGACTCTTGATCACATCGTATGGGTAAACTGCCGCAGCGTTTACCTTAGCTTCACCGGTTGCCAACTTGCCCTTATAGGCTTCGTAACCAGCTGGGTCGTGCTTCTTAAAGGCCTTTTGGTAACGTGCTGCTGCAACACTTGGTACATGGCTGTATTCAATGTTGGTCCAATCGTTTGCACACATGTTCTGTTCAACAGTCTTGCTTAACTCGACCAGGCTCTTACGATAGAACTTTGGGCTCATACCAAAGAAGGTGCGGATTTCTGCAGCCAATGCACCCTGACGAGGCATCCACTTAGCAGCCAATCCGTTCTTTGCACGCAGTGCATCGCCGATCATAGTGAACGCCTGTGCCTTGATTTCTTTCGAAGTAAAGATCAACAAGTCGTCCCAACGACCAAACTCTGCCAAGTGTGGCAAGATACGAGCCAGCGCCTTAGGGTTGGTCTTTTCAAGATTCAAAAGAATCTTACGAACAACTTCACGTTCACCTGCACCACCGCGCACGTCACGAGCCCATGCAAGCATACGCAATGCTAGGGTTTCATCTTGTGCAAGGGCACGAGCAAACTGAGTGCTCAAATCTTTACCACGGCTTGCACCAATGGCAAAAAACAAATCTACAAGATCACTCTTGCTAGATTCAAAAGTCTTCATACCGTTTTCGGTACGAGTGATAGTTGGTACAGTCTTAACTGCTTCTACAAATGCGTTCATTTTATTTTCCTTCAGGTTACTTTAATTTAAAAATTGCTGTATATAACCTATACAAGCAGGATGGGTGTGCCAATTTGTTTATTTTCTGGTCTGACCAATTATAGCACTCAGACCCTATCAACATTCATGTTGCCTAGTTAGTAATTGTGTCTGCTACTAACAACATAGACTGTCTTTCCAATCTGTCGTCTATTCCGTCATTGCTTAGTTTCCTAAGAGTGTTACCACTGTCCTTCGACCAATTTCTATAGCAGTTAATTAAGTAGTTTAGTATGCTGAATCCATCCTAGGATTTAACAGGTTAGTTGTTGACTGCTTTTATTCAACTCAGGCCATCACTCTGAGCTTGCTAGTCTATTTCAATAGAACCCTTCACAGCACTCCGGCGAACCTTATGCTCCAGTTTCTACCATAGGGTCTAGCAGTTCATAGTATTATGAAGTTTGCTGCACCTAACCTTATAACTTACTGTCTATGCATTAATTATATATGCTTTTGTATCTCTTGTCAAGCAAATTCTGAATTTTATTTGCCAATTTTAATCTAAAACTTTCAATTGATTCTTAAACACTTCAAGTTGTTCAATCAATTGCTCACAGCCTATTTTAGTCATTGTAAGTGTAGTATGACCCATGATGAAAGTCATATGTGTGCCTTGATCAGTTACACCAATGCTATATATTGTTACTGCTTCTTTTTCTTGAGAAGGAGGATCAATATAAGGTGTAGTAACTTCGGGCATTTTATAATCTCTACGTTTGCCAAGCCAATCAAACATTTTTATATTACTGCAATTCAATTGGGCTTACAATAATACGCGGCTCAATGAACACAGGCTTAGCCTTGCCATCTTTTTTATCCACGCACAGGACCCATGTGCCATCTGCACTTGCTGGGCTGTACAATCCGTTTGGATCTGCTTGTGGAATAACTTGACTGCCATGGCCTTGATCCCACACCACACGACTTGGGTTAGTATACTGAGTAGCGTAAGGTAAGCCGTAGCCGATTGAGTTGCAAACTTTAGTCAATTGATTATTCATACCAACCAAATAAGTTGTAGTGGCCACATTCTTATCGCGCAGTTCCAAGATGTCCTTCATCATGCGCTTTTCAGCAAAGTTGACAATGGCTGGCATACCAACTTGTGTTACTGCCTGCATACTAAGTTCTTCTTGCTTACGGCGCTCAATTTGAGTTGATGTTGGTGGCTGATCACATGCTGCCAACAGGGCTATGATGGGCAATACCAATAAAACTTTTTTCATCTTGATTTCTTTCCAAAAAATTTACCAAATTTAAAACAAGCAACTCCTAAAACTACACCTGCGGTTAATAGTCCGAGAGCTATCAGGATTTCTACTACGATCATTTTGCGATTTTAGGCAGAGGATATGGTACACGGTTTAGTGGAGCGCACACACCATCTTCGCTGGCAAATGGTTTGGTCTTAAAGTCTGCATCATCCAAGCAACCTGTGTTACCACTAACAGTAGAACACTTGGCTTTGACCAAACGTGTTTTTTCTGGGTTTACCAGTTCCATTGTGGCCCAACCATCTCCCTGCGGACAAGCATTAGACTGTGTAGAATCACCTCGACCGATAATGTCCCAGCCCTTGTATAGGATATTGCTTTGACGATACATCTGTGCGTTGAACATGGCGTTCTCACGTGCAGTGCCTTTGGCTTCTTCTAGTGAAGCAAATGACACTTCTTGTTTTTCATTACATGCAGTCAATGCGACTGCGGCCAATACTGCTGACAAAATTACGAGTTTTTTCATTTTAGTTTCCTGCTTTCAAAGAGTTATAAAAATTACGAAGATTTGGAGGCATTTTATCCTCGGGATACACACTGAAACGGTGTAGGGTAATAGCACGTAGAGAATCTTTTTGCTCTGCCGTTGCTTTAATATATTCAATTTGGAGATTTTCCAAATCACGGATCATGCCGTCGTTATACTGTTCACTTTGTTTGAACACTTGATTATCTACTGCACGATATTTAGGTGCAAAGAATTCATAGCTTTTGAAGCCTAAATAACTAAGTCCAAACAGTGCAGCAATACCGATTGCGATTGCCATAGTGAATGCCATTGCATCTTTAAACATAAAATTTCCTTATACAGTTTCTTTAAATAGTTTTGCTCGAGCCTTAACACCTTCTGGATCACGTTCAAATTCTACCATCATTTCACGCAATGCGTTATTGATATACTCGTTAAGAGTAATATTTTGACGATGTGCGTTCATTGCAGCTTCCAACAATAAATCGTCGGGCAAGTCCAGTGGAACACTAATATCAGTGCTGTAATCTACGCCAGCTTTGATAGCCTTGCATTTTTCCATAAAGTCATTGTCTACTTCCAAATCAACATAGTCAACATCGTCCCAAGCTTCATTTAAGTTAACACCACGTGATTCAGATTCCTCACGATGCTTTTCACGCTTATTTTCAGCAATCATACGATAGGCACGATTGTTGGTATAATCGGACACATTTACTTCAAATACACGTTGACTTTTGGTGCTAAACACAATGCTAAAACTGTAGCCGCCAGCGCCGTGAATACCATTCCAACTGTCAAGTGTATATGCATGATTGCCATAACACTGCCAACCATAACTACTACCTTCGGTAATTTTATAGTCAACTAGCTCCATCCATTCTTTCATTGTAATCATCATAATTTCCTTATTTTGGCATTGGCCATGCACCCGGCACGCCGTTAACAAATACTTTTGCCTTGGCCGCCGCGCGAGCTTCGCGCTTGCGAATTGCATCTTTGGTCATACTCAATGGTCGACCACGATTGTCATAGTCTTGAATAGCATCACGTGCTGCATTGGCTGCATCAACTGCTGCATTGACTGTTTCGAGAATATCGTCAAACTCAGTATCTTCTTCGTTTGCATAATCTTGCACAGGTGCAGTAAATGCATCTTCAGCATCAACATTCAACTCGCCAACAACTTCATACCGACAAGTGCGACCTTTGGCATCATTGTAGTCACTTGGAATACTTACGACGTCAGCTGGATTGATCTTGACAATCACTGTGCGCTCGCCACCGAAGCATGACAAGTAGCTCATACCGCAAAAGTGCAAACCTGTAGAACAAGTATTGTCCTTGTTATCGTCAACTTGATTACGTTCCATTTCAAGAACATTACCTGGACTATTGTCCATTGTGCCGCTATGCACATCAAGGAAGTTATCACGAACTTTCTTGTAAGCAAGGAAATGACCGTCTGGAGTAATAGGCAAATTGTTCTTTTCTAGAAATCCATACAGTTCAGTAACTGCTCGCTTGCTGGGATTCTTAAACAAGTTTTCCATAAAGTTAACCATGGGCTCAATTGGAAAACCTTCTTGCAACATGGTAATCATACGAACTGCCAAACCACCGTTGAGCTGTTCTCCCTTCCAGTAGAGTGTTTCGCCCTGCACAGATACATTGCCTTTGCCATAGCTAAGGACAACTTTCTTAGGATCAACTACTTCTTTAACCAAATCCCAGTCCTCTGCTTTAATAGCATCAAGAACCTTTTGATAGGTAATGTGTGTTTTGCTAACTGTGTAGCTCTTATTACCAATTACAACAACGATGTTGTTACCTTGAATGATATACGGATATGCCATGATTAAATTTCCTTCTTTATTAAACTAGATTGTATGTTTTTTCAAAAATTTCTCGATCACAAATGTAGAGCTCGCCGTCGATGCCTTTCATGAGATAATCTCCTGCTTTACCTTGTTTGTAATTGCCTTCGAGTGTATTGACTCGAAAATCTTCACTAACTTGTTTAGTGTGAACCACAATGGGTTTTTTCATACAGGGCAGCATATTGTCAACTGCTTCAAATGTATCAAACGTTTTCATTAAAGGCCTTTCTTTGTGTCGATGAGATTAATATACTCTGCAATATCGCTTGCGTTGTTGCGGTAGGTACCAATTTCTTTTAACAACGGGTACCTACGTTTTACGTTGTTAATTTCTACCTGATACTTGTTTACTAGTGCATCCGGGCTAAAAGCTGAGTTTGGAGCAAATTTTTTAAACAAGTTTTCAAGATTATAAGCATTGCCTGTAAATTTGGTAATATTCTTGAATACTGTTGCTACCTGTGCAAAAGGACTCTTAGGATTAACCTGATTCACTACATCATTATTATAGTTGAGAATGTTGTCGCTGTCAAGTTTAGATTTAACCACACTCAACAAAAAGTTATTGTTCTTAACTGTGATAACTGATTCAATATGGGTTTCAAGATTAAACCAGTTTTTACGTTTTTTAACTTCTTCGATATCGCCTTTACGAACTCCATAGATTGTACCAGTAAACAGCCCAGGCAACGAAGTAATCTCGTCGTATAGTTGTTTTCCATCTGTATAGCCTTTGGTACTTTCCATTATAAATCCACTAAGTGGAACATAATAGAATTTAGTATTCTTATCAAACGAGTCAATGTTGCCGGCTGCACGCCATACCATATCGTTATCGCTACGGCGATATCCGCTACCACCGCGACGCTCTAGTGCCATGATAGTAACATTTTTACCAATACCTGCACCTGTTTTACGTGGTTTTTCAGTTAGGCTGCTGGCTTTGAAAATACGGTCTGCTGGCGGATAATGCAACATTGCAAAGAATTTATCTGACTCGATAGCTCGTGTTTTGTCAGCAGCTTCGATAATGAAAACATTCCGTTGATAGACATCCATTTTAGTTTCACGATAGTGATACTTGGATCTTTCTAATGCACCTGTCTTCAAATCGTTAACAACAAAATGGCTATCTGAATCAACACCAAGGGTCCATGCCAGGTATGTAATATAATTGCCTGCTGAATTCTTAGCATGACCGGGCGCATATTCTACACTAGTCTTCAACAAGTTGATACCTTTAGAGTGACGACTGCGACAAAATCCTTTGAGGACAATGTTGTAATCTTTAGCGAGGTCTTCAACCTTTAGTGACCATCGAGTAAGTGAGTTGTGACCACTGTTTGCGTATGTTACTAATTTCGTATCAGTGGCGTATTTTGCAGCAGCCGCACTCCACAAAGAATGCTGACGTTTATTATTAAGAAAAATAGCTCGATCCCAAAGATTAGTAATAGCATCTGCTTCTAAGGCCAATACATTGGCTAAAGATTCATTTAACAATTCCAACTTGTGTTTGATAGCATTGATGGTCTGCGGAATGTAACTTAGCCCTTCACGAGAAGCTTGGAAATCAAGTTCACCGATACCAAAATGGATTTCAAGACCACAGTTGAGAAGATTGTTCAATTCTCCCATTGCAGTAGACGATTGCGGTACATCAATCGGATATGCAATATTACCCATAACGGCAACACTGCTACCACGATGACTAATACTGTGGACACCAGGAACAATGTCCTTGCGTTCGTATGCAATATCAGTAAATTCAAATCCTGCACATCCGCTAACTACTGGACGCAGAGTAAAATATGTATAGACTGTCTGTGCTTCATTACGAAACTTGCCGTATTCATAATAGTCATTGACAGAAAATTTAACTTCGACACCACTTGGCTCGTCGGTTTTTTCTTGCATCATTAATGCAATACTAGGCACACCTTGCTCATTGATAAATGCTGAGTAGATGCCGCGAACACCGTCTTTGATAGCAGTCACTGTAAAGTTGTCAGTGTAGCTAAAAGGACTCTTAGAACCCAGACCTAATGCGCCAATAAACTCGTTACTGTTAGTCTTAGTTGATTCGAAGTAAGTAGTATAGATTTGTGTAACTTGATCGTGACTCAGTCCAACACCGTAGTCACGGATAGAAAAATGCGGTTCAAGTTGATTAGGAAGATGCACATCGAATGGTACATCCTGTTTGCCTGCGGCTGCATGACTGTCGACTGCATTGCAACTGAGTTCGCGAATGATAGCGCGAATCTTATTTGCATACAGGCCTGAACTAAGAATGCTAAATGCCTTAGCACTGTTACGAATGCGGAATTCACCAATTTCAGATACGTTAGAAACAATTGCTTCATTAACTGGAGCATTGGTAAGAATCATAAAAACCTTTCAGTGTGTGTTTGTAATGTGTTAATTATACACAAACTTTTAGGTTTTGTCAATAGTGTTATTCAAATAATAGTGCCGAATACACAGGAATCTTTTTTGAATTATCTATTACTGCATCCGGGACAGTTATTCCCCATTTGACAGCAGCATTTTTCCAAAGCTCGACTAGCTCGCTAGGACTTACTGATGGATTGAGTGCTGTGTTAAATTTTACACTATCAAAGTCAATAGATTTAAAAATATCTAATGTATCTTTATGAATTTGACGAATGAAATAATTGCTTAGTTTACTGTAGTCTTTAAAATCAACAGTTCTAATTTGTCCAGCACGCCCGCCAACTCGTTGCACGGCAAAATCAGCATCAATGGGTTCTACAATTTCAAACCATTCCTTAACATCGGATAACTTATAAGTTGGAATGACAGCACGATTTGTAGGTTTTCTTACCCAAATTTGTGCACAACACCACACATCATATGGCTTGTCATTGAATATAAAACTGTTATCGGGACTAGTCGAGTCGTAGACCAAATGAAAGTCTCTACTCAATCTATTGATAATACTGGTTTTTCTAAATGTGCGCGGAATAATAAATGCAATAGCATCACTAAATGATGCAGCATGATTAAAGAATTTTACTGCAAGACTTGAATTTTTTCCAAACGGAGGATTACCTATTGTAATAACTCTCTCAGTATCAGCAGGTGCCCATGTAAAGAAATCTTGTTGAATTATTCCTGCATGTTTTGGTTCTAAATCTAGACCTAAACGTTTTGCAGGGTCCATAATATTATAGAAACTGCCTGAACCTGCAGAAGGTTCTAATAGAATAGTGGCATCATCTAAATCTAACGTAGCTTTAATTACATCATAAAATGATTGTGCGTATAAAGGATTAGTATAGAATTGATCCAATTCTCTAGAACGTTCGTGGTCTGCTTTCTTGCTCATATGGTAGTGTTATCCCTTTGTATTCTATATTATATTTAACAACAGGTATACTAACATCAATCATATCCTGTATATTGATTGAACATTGTACTCTACGTTGACTCTTACTATCTATTTTAGCATCAATTCTAGCAATTCCCTTACCGTGTTCATCATAAAGATCATCTCTTTTAGATTTCCATAAAATTTTATTAGCCGACTGTCCTGCTTTACCGTGGGGTATACTTTTTACATAATCTACAAAATCTTTTAAATTACTAGGTGTTAGTCCTCCCCACAATTCACCATAATATATTGGATCCATGCTGAATTCGTATACAGCATAAATTTGTTTTATATCAGATGTAATTTGAGACCATGCGCCTACTGTAATTTTAAATGAATCATTAAGGCAGTGTTCAGTAAATCTCAATATGTCGCCGCAAGCAATTGTTTTGCCGTCTTTACTTGTTTTGATAGAATAGTTATAATCGCTCTTATATCCTTTATGTATATCCATAGATGAGGTATAACCGTTGGTTAAGGATGCCTGATATTGTATCTTAGGCATTCCTGTAACATTTTGAATTACCTTGTCTTCGAATACTAACCCGTGATTTTGAACTTCCATATTAAAAAGAGCCCCGAAGGGCTCATTACTTAAAAATCGTAATAGTTATATGCTTTCTCTTTAACACGAGTCAGCACTACTTTGATTTCTTTACCAACACCAAAGGTAAACATACCTTTAACACTGTCAAGGTGCACTAGATCAGTAGACTTAACCTGTTCGCAGTTGTAATCGTCGTCGTCTTCACGATCTTTAGAAGGTGTGTAGTAATCAACTTCAAAACCTTTTGGTCCCAAAGGATTACCACGGAATTCATCTTGTTGAATTTTATCTGCTGGAATTTCAACATTGTTCTTAAACAGCTGAATGTTGTATTTGCCACCTTCGTCAAACTCTGGTTTAGCATTCAACATACGAATTGCTTCTTGCGGAGTTTCGTCATAACGATTCATTTCCTCGCACAGTGCTTTGAGCATGTCAAAGTTAAATTCACCAAACAGAGTAGCAATCTTGCACACACCTTCTGAGTAGTGCTTGTTCTTCAAGTTGTCCATGCAGTATTCAAGAATAAAATCTTGATCCAATCCTTT
>Ga0209188_1002939_pt1 | contig 12159 bp, 5 predicted proteins | sample C_130625_EF_Meta_FD_187307 | JGI IMG/M metagenome (GOLD analysis project Ga0209188, IMG submission 187307) | Freshwater microbial communities from Lake Croche, Canada to study carbon cycling - C_130625_EF_MetaG (SPAdes) (version 2) | ecosystem: Environmental > Aquatic > Freshwater > Lake | place...
AGCAGGTTTATTAGGAACATTTGGTATTGGCGGAGCAACCAGCGGCGGCGTCGCCCATGTCCCAACAAAAAGTTCATTTATAATAGAACTTGTACCGATGTACAGCAGAGATAGTGCCCGCAAGTTTAGTCTTGATAGATTTGTTACAGGCGGATACTTAAACAACCCATTTGGATATATTTAAACATGTCTGCAATTTACTCAAATACAAGTCCTTGGTACACAACTAGTATTAAGCAAGACTATCTTGACATTTTAAAAATACGGCCAGTAAGCGCCGAACCTGACGATTTTTTATATACTATTGAACCACAGTATGCTTACCGTCCTGATTTATTAGCATTTGACTTATACGGCGATGTAACCCTGTGGTGGGTGTTTATTCAAAGAAATCTTGACGTGTTACAAGATCCAGTATTTGATTTTACCATTGGAAAAAAAATATATATTCCTAAAAATAGTAGTTTACAAACAGTGTTAGGATTATAAAATGGCAATACCTGATAGTGCTACTGCTATTCCTAACGCAATTAATTCAGCAACGTCTGTGTTAACAGGCCCTGCATCTGCGTTGTCATCAATAAAAGATTCTATTAGCGGTGCATTTAGCGGATTTAGTAAGAATTTTGTTAAAACAGGAGCAAGATTACCTTTACCTAATCCGTTGTTTAAGTACGCTAGTTACACATATGTATTTGGTGTAGGTTGTTTATCAGCAGATCAACTAAACAATCCAGATACTACATATCGCAAAGGTCAAAAATTAAAATTAATATGTAAATCTGGTAGCATTGATCCAAATAATCGAGTTAAAACCCCCTATGGAAAATTTGAATTTTATATAGACGATGTAGAAATTAAAAGTCTAATAGGATTTGAAGAAGGTAATAATACAAATGCGCTTAAAATAAAATTTAAAATTATAGAACCTTATAGTATGGGTTTGTTTATGATTGCTTGCCAGCAAGCCGCTCAGGAACTTAAACATCCTAATTATTTTGAAGCACCCTATATATTAACAATTGATTTTAAAGGTATAACTGAAACTGGAAAAATTGAAAGTATTCCGGGTACTAGTAGACAGATCCCATTTAATTTTACTATAGTAAGTATGACCGCTGACGAACGTGGCAGCATGTATACCTGTGAAGCTATACCAGTTAATCAACAAGCATTACTTGATGATAATGTCAGATTTAAAAGCGATATAAGCGCCAAAGGAACTACAGTACAGGAAATCCTACAAACTGGCGAAAAGAGTATACAAGCGGCAGCAAATCAATTTTATCAAAATCAAAAAATCAAAAAAATAGTTAACGTTCCCGACGAAGTGTTAATCTTATTTCCAAAAGAAACAGCATCGGATCCAAGTTCATCAAACTCTTTAAAAGAAACTGAAAACAAGGGAGGAGCTACTACTGCACCAACCCAATCGGTTGACGATGCATTATTAAAAAAATTAGGTGTAACTAGAACAGGCTCAATTGGAGCTAATCAAAATATTAATCTTGTACAAGATACAGGAGAGTGTAACGAACTAGGTCGAGCTAGCATGGGTTATAACGAATCTAAAAAAGGTGATGTATCATCTGCTAAGGATAATGCACAATGGGATTCTACAAATAAAATTAATATTAGAGCAAACAATCAGACACTTTATTCAGAAGGCGAATTAAAATTTAGCCAAGACACTGATATTGTAAACGCAATAAATCAAACTTTATTAAACAGTAAATTTGTAGATGAAACATTTGAACCGTCAAAGTTGTCTTCTGAAGGTTACAGGGGCTGGTGGAGAATTGATGTACAAACATATTATCTTCCTATTGATGAAGAAACATTAAAACAAACTGGATCTAGACCTAAATTATTTGTTTACAGAGTTGTACCATACGCTGTTCATGTTAGTAAATTAATGCCCCCTAATACTAAAGCACCTGGATTTGATGCATTAAAAAAACAAGCGGTTAAAGTTTACAATTACATTTATACTGGAAAAAATGTTGATATTATAAGTTTTAATATTGACATGAAACTAGGATTTTTACAAATGATGGCATCTGACGGTCTTGAAAAATCTCAAGATGTTGTGTTAGCAGAACAAGAAGGTAGCGGGGATGAGAAAAAAGAACGAACTGCACCGTTAGTAAATGGAAATACTCCTAGTACTAAATTAGGAACATTGCCTACTGTTGTAAAATATGCCGGAACAAAAACTAACTCTGACAGGCAGGGAGGCGGCGGCCCTGATACTGAAGGTACTAGAGCCGCAAGATTATTTCATCAAGCGTTAACTGAAGGTGCTGATTTTTTAAAGTTAAAGATGAAAATAATAGGAGATCCTTATTATATTGCTCAAAGCGGTACAGGAAATTATACAGCTAAACAAACTGAATATAGTAATCTAAATGCTGACGGATCTGTAAATTATCAAAATGGTGAAGTTGATATACTAATTAATTTTAGAACTCCTATTGATATTAACCAAGGTACTGGTTTATATAATTTTGGAAGCGGTAATAAAAGTGCACCAGTAATGCAATTTAGTGGTCTATATCAAGTATTAATAGTAACTAGTACTTTTAGAGACGGAAAGTTTGAACAAGATTTAATTGGATTTCGCAGAGACGGCCAAGAACTAGAAAACGAAGGGAAACCATTTAGCTCAAAGAATCCACCAAAGGCTCCAGAGGAACCAAAGTAATAATATGCCAGATATTAATAAATCATCATTCCAGCAGCCTAAACCTAGGCCTGGACCGTACTTGGCTAAAGTTATTAGCCATCAACTTTCTACATACATGGGTCAATTAGAAGTTGAAATTTTAAGACCAGTTGGCAGCTCGGGTGGCGAAACGACTCTACATACTGTAAGTTATATGAGTCCCTTCTTTGGACAAACTAGTGTATCGCATATTGGCACCGATCCTGACGACTATAATAATACACAAAAAAGTTATGGTATGTGGATGATACCCCCAGATTACGGATCTACTGTAGTTGTATTTTTTATTGACGGAGATCCTAAACGTGGATATTGGATGGGGTGTGTACCTGATGAAAATATGAATTTTATGATGCCTGGAATTGCAGCCACTGAGCAAGTAGTTGAAGGGGGCGGACGAATTCCAGTAGCAGAGTATAATAAGAAAAGAAATTTAGCACAAACAGATAGCACACAATTTAAAAAACCTCGACATCCAATTGCAGATGTATTAGAACAACAGGGGCTATTAAAAGATGATACACGAGGAATTACTACCAGTAGTGCTCGTAGAGAAACACCTAGTATGGTATTTGGAATTAGCTCCCCAGGCCCAATAGATAAACGAGCAGGTGCAAAAACAGGTAAGATTGGCAAAAAAGAATATCCGATCAATAATGCACCTGTTAGTAGATTAGGCGGAACAACATTTGTAATGGACGACGGTGATGATAAGTTTTTACGTAAACTTCCTGCTCACCAAGGCCCTCCTGAATATGTAGCTGTTGAACAAGGTGAAACTGGCGGTGATCCTACATTACCTCACAACGAATTATTTAGAATTCGTACACGAACTGGTCATCAAATATTATTACATAATACAGAAGATCTGATTTATATTGGTAATGCAAGGGGCACTACTTGGATAGAATTAACCAGTTTAGGTAAAATTGACATTTATGCTAAGGATAGTGTTAGCATACACACAGAGAATGATTTAAATGTTACTGCTGACCGAGATATTAATTTTACGGCTAAACGTAATATTAATTTAAATGCTAAAAATATTTTTGCAGAAAGTTCTGATAACGTTGAAATTAAAATTGGTAAGAATGGGAAAATTACTGCCGGACTTAATATGAATCTTAAAGCATCCGGCGGCAACGTTAATATCCAATCAAGTATTGATACTAATATTAAAGCTGATGGAAAAATTATACAAAATGCCGCAGGATATTATTTTATACCTGGCGCAGGCGGGGTAAGCCCAGTGTCGTCAGTGGCTGATGTAGCTGATAGTGCTCCAAAAGCAAATAGAATACCGTTAGTTGAACCATGGGCTGGCCACGAACATTTAGATCCTGGGTTTTCTCTTGCAGATTCTACAGAAGCGTCTGCAAGTCCATCACAAAGAGAACCAAGCATGTTTAAAAAGTATACTACATCAACTGATACTTTTAGAAAAATTAAAGGCGGACAATAATTATGAGTTCAAACGCAAATCTATACACTAAGGTAACTTTACCTGCGGTAAAAACTACTGATTCTATTGAATCAAAGATGTACAATGGCTTTAGTTCTGTAAGCACATCTACAGAAAATTTTAAATTATACGACATTGAATTGGTCAAACAAGATATACTAAATCATTTTTATGTTCGTCAAGGCGAACGACTAATGCAACCGTCGTTTGGTACTATTATATGGGATATGTTGTTTGAGCCGTTAACTGAACAATTAAAAAGTCTAATTTTACAAAATGTAAATGATATTCTTAATTCTGAACCAAGAGTAAGAACAACTCAAGTTATTGTATCTACTTACGAAAGCGGTATTCAAATTGAATGCCAATTAACTTACTTGCCCTATAACATTAGTCAAGCATTACAACTGCGGTTTGATCAGGCTAACGGCCTACTTACACGATAAACTACCCATATAATTTTATTCAATAAATACTAATAATAGGACATACTATGAGCGCAATTGATAGACAAAACAGATTATTAGTAGCAGAAGATTGGCAAAAAATATATCGATCTTTTCGCAATGCAGACTTTCAAAGTTACGATTTTGAAAATCTACGCCGTACAATGATTGAATATATTCGTACAAACTACCCTGAAGATTTTAATGATTATGTTGAGTCTAGTGAATACCTTGCCCTAATCGACCTTATTGCGTTCTTGGGCCAAAGCATAGCTTTCCGCGTTGACTTAAATGCCCGTGAAAATTTCTTAGAGCTAGCAGAGCGTCGTGAAAGTATACTAAGACTGGCTCGATTAATTAGTTATAATGCTAAGAGAAATACTTCTGCCCAAGGTTTATTGAAATTTTCAACTGTACAAACTACACAGAATGTTTTAGATAGCAATGGTAGAAATTTATCAGGACAGGCAATTACATGGAACGATCCTTCAAACCCTAATTGGCATGATCAGTTTATCAAAGTATTGAATTCAGCAATGCCAGGTACACAACAATTTGGCAATCCTTCAGACAAGGCAACAATCTACGGGATTCCAACAGAGCAATATAGATTTAATACAGCTAATTCTGATGTACCTGTATTTGGATTTAGTAAGTCAGTTGCTGGCCGAAGTATGAATTTTGAAATTACTAGTACAAGTTTTTCAGGGCAAAGGTTCATATATGAGGAACCACCAAAAATAGGAAATAGATTAGCCTGTATATATAGAGATGACGGCCGCGGCGCAGGCAGTCCAGGTTCAGGATTTTTTCTAAATTTTACACAAGGAACACTTAATCAAGGAACTTTCACAATTACACAACCTAGTACTAGTGAATCAGTCGACATAGACAGTCAAAATATTAACGATACTGATGTATGGTTATACAAATTAGATCAAAATAATCTTGAATCAACATACTGGACTAAAGTATCAAGCACAGAAGGCAATAATATAATTTATAATAGTCTTAATAAAAATATTAGAGACATCTATGGAGTTACTACTCGAGTAAACGATTCAATTAGCTTAACATTTAGTGACGGTACATTTGGAAATTTACCTCTTGGAACATTTCGAGTTTACTATAGAATTAGTAACAGTTCAACTTATACAATAAACACTCAAGATATTAGAAGTGTTTCTATGACAATTCCGTATGTGTCTAGTCAAGGCCAATCTGAAAATTTATCAATTACTTTGAATTTAGCAACTTCGGTATCTAATGCATCGTCCGCTGAAACAAATGCTAGTATTAAAACTAATGCTCCGCAAACATACTATACACAAAATCGTATGATTACTGGAGAAGATTATAATATTAGTCCGCTTTCAGCTAACTTATCAGTAGTTAAAGTTAAAGCAGTAAATCGATCAAGTAGCGGTATTAGTCGATATTTTGATCTTATTGATCCTACTGGCAAGTATTCTAGTACTAATCTGTTTGCTGATGATGGAGTACTATATAAAGATGAATTTAAATCAGAAACTAATTTTTCCTTTTCAAATAAAACTGATATTGAAGGGGTAATAAACAATACAATTCTTAGCATTATTAAACGAGATACTATTAAGAATTTTTATTATTCACGATTTGTAGATTATCTTAGCGTTAGTCTTAATACACAATGGAAACATGTAACTTCAGACATTACATCATCTACTGGATATATTACAGATGTAATTGATAATACTATCTATAAAGTATCGTCATTTACAGCAACTGATTTAAAATATTTTTCAGCAGGGGCACTAGTAAGATTTTCTGCTCCAACAGGGTATTATTTTGATACGAAATCAAACAACAAATTAACACTAGGGTCAGTAATAACAACTGGCGCAACGTCATATATATGGGCCGAAGTAGTGTCTATAATTAGTGATGGTACTGCTTCTGGTACTGGTGTGTTATCTACAGGTTACGGCCCAATAACACTTAATCAAAATATCCCTACAGGTGCATTGGTATCTCAAATAATCCCAAGATGGAGAACAACTATTGATCCTAGCGTAATCTCTGTCATGGTTGAGTTAATCTTTACAAACAAACCTTTTGGATTACGATATGATGCTGTATTACAAGCATGGCAAATTATATTTGAATCAAATTTAAATCTAATCAGTGATTTTTCATTAGGTAAAGCAGGCGACGCTACAAACAAAAATCAAGACTCAAGTTGGTTTTTATTGTTCACTACAAATAATGAATATTATACTATAACTAGTAGAGAAATTAGATATATTTTTGAAAGTGATAAACAGATTAAATTTTATTTTGACAATGACAGTAAAATATACGACAGTAAAACAAATGTAGTAGTTAACGATATAATTAAAATATTAAGCGTTAATACTAAACCAGATTCTACATTGCCGTTTACTTTAGACAACACTTGGGAAGTTATTTCTAGTTTTAATGGACTAGATGGATACGTAGACAACACAAAAATTATCATAACATTTGCTGATTCTGATAATAACGGTGTAGTTGATGATCCTGAGCTATTTCTTAATATTGTTAGCCCAACTGTAAATTCGTCAAAAAAATATATTATTCAACAAAAGTATTCTATTAGTACAGGTCAAGAAGATTATCAATACGTATCTAATGATAAAAATTTAGTAATAGTTAAATCAACTGATTCTTCAAATTCATTAGGATCATTGATACAGTATACAGACGGTCAATATTTCTATTTTGAAGATACAAAAGTTGTAAAAAAATTAAATTTAGCAACTTCTAAATTAATACCTACTTTAGATTATAAAGTATATGTTGGCCGAGATAACTTAAAATTTCAATATATTCATAGTGCCAATTATGAATCAAGAATTGATCCTGGGTCAAGTAACATTATAGATATATTTGTATTAACTAAAGGATACGACACACAATTTAGACAATGGTTAGCGGGTGCAGATATTAATAAACCTCTTCCACCAAGTAGTGACGAGCTTTATAACACATTATCGTCTAATTTAAATTTAATTAAATCAATTAGTGATGAAATAATTTATCATCCAGTATCGTATCAAATTTTATTTGGAGCTAATGCAGATTTAGAACTTCAGGCAACTTTTAAAATAACAAAAACTCCTGGATCAGTAGCATCAGATAACGATATTAAATCAAGAGTAATAACATCTATAAATCAATTTTTTAGTTTAGATAATTGGGATTTTGGGGATACTTTTTATTTTACCGAACTATCAACTTACATAATGAATCAACTAGCACCAGATATTTCTAATTTTGTTATTGTACCAACATATGCTGGTTTAAATTTTGGAAGTTTATTTGAAATTAAATCAGCTACTGATAAAATTTTTATTAACGGGGCAACGGTTAATAATATAGAAATTATTTCTGGTATTACTTCAACAAATATAAAATCAGTAAGTGGGACAGCTACTCAAACTGCTACAGCATCGCAACAAATAACAAGTTCAACATACGGAGCATCTAATGGCTGATAACACTAATCCAGATGCAAATAATAGCCTAAGTTCAAATCTTTTACCAAAATTTTACAGAACAGATAGTAATAAGAAATTTCTTCAAGCAACCCTTGATCAATTAGTAACTCCGGGAACTGCTAAAAAAATTAATGGGTTTGTTGGTCGTCAAAATTCTAAATCGTCTACTGGTAGTGATGTTTTTATCAAAGCGGCTGACTCTACTAGACAAAATTATCAACTTGAACCAGCATTGACAGTTAATAGTACATTAGGTAACACTACCTACTTTGGTGATTATATAGATTATATTAATCAATTAAACGTCTTTGGTGCTAATACATCTGATCATAGTAGAATAACCCAACAAGAATTTTATAGTTGGGATCCGCACATTGACTGGGATAAATTTGTTAACTTTCAAAACTATTATTGGTTGCCTTACGGCCCGGATGCTATTAAAATTTATGGTCAACCTAATGGTGTGACTAGCACATACACTATTAATCTTCAGGTTAACGGTAATTCAAATGTTTATGTGTTTACTCCAGACGGGCTAACTTCTAATCCAACAATTAAATTGTACCGAGGTCAAACATATCACTTTGAAATTGATAGTGTAGGAAATCCTTTTAGTATTAAGACTAGCAGATCTGCTGGACTTACTGATTTATATGTAAATCCTAATTTATCAAATAATTCTATAACTAAAGGAACTATTACATTTACTGTACCTTTTGATGCTCCTAATATTTTATATTATGTTAGCCAAGCTAATGTTGATCTTGGTGGAGTTTTTCAAGTTTTATCTATAGATAACAATACTAGTATAGATATTGAAAAAGATATATTAGGTAAAAAAACATACACGTTATCTAATGGCACTGCCCTTAGTAACGGAATGAAAGTAACATTTGGCGGTAATGTTACCCCAGTAGAATATGCTTCTGGATTTTTTTATGTTGAAGGTGTTGGATCAGCAATTAAATTAATAAATGAGTCTATACTAGAGATAAAGTCAACATTTTCTGATCAAAAATCAGTGCTGTTTGACGTTGACCCATTTGACAAATTACCGTTTGGTGATGCAACTTCGTACGCCGGTAATGTTGATTATATTACTGTTAATAGGGCTAGCATTGATCATAATCCTTGGAGTAGATACAATCGCTGGTTCCACATAGATGTAATTAAAACCAGTGCTATATACAACGGAAAAATAGCAGATATTAATCAAACATCTCGAGCAGTTCGACCTATTATAGAATTTGAACCTAATTTAAGATTATTTAATTTTGGAACAACTGCAATTGCCGATGTTGATCTAATTGATACACATACTACTGATGTATTTTCAACTATAGAAGGTACACTAGGTTACAATATTGATGGGATTAATGTTGCAGACGGTCAAAGAATTTTATTTACAGCAGATACTGATAGGCTAGTAAGAAATAAAATATATCGAGTTAGATTTATTAATTTAACATTAACCAGCGTTAACGGTGTATTGCAAAGACAAATTCATTTAATAGAAGAATCTCTTCCTAAACTTGATCAAGTAGTACTAGTTAAAGAAGGTGTTGCTAATCAAGGATTAACTTATTGGTTCAACGGCACAAGCTGGATAAAAGCACAACAAAAAACTTTATTAAACCAAGCACCATTGTTTGATATTTTTGATGATAATGGAATAAGTTATAGTAATATTGATGTATATAACGGTTCTACATTTTTAGGAACTAAACTATTTTCTTATAAACTTGGAACCGGCACAGCTGATAAAAATTTAGGGTTTCCGTTGTCTCATAAGAATATTAATAATGTAGGCGATATTGTTTTTAATTTTAACATTGCTAACGATACTTTTCAGTACAGAATTAATTCTAATATTATTACAGAATCTACAAATGTTGGATACTTATCTACATTAGATTATTCTAAAAAAACAACGTATGCCAACGGTTGGAAAACATCATTGGCAACTAATGTACAAGCCGCAGTTCGCATTTATAAAAATTCAAATAAAACTAATAATTTTTATGTCGACGTATACAATAATATTAATGATTTACAAGATCTAGTAGTTAAGGTTTATGTTAATGGAATTCGATTAAATTCCGTAGCATGGAAATTAGTTAATGATATAACTTATAAAAAAGTTGTTTTAACAACTCCAGTGGCATTGACCGATGTAGTGACAATTAAATCATATGCTAGACAACCTATTAATAGCAACGGCTATTATGAAATACCTATTAATTTACAAAATAATCCATTAAACGAATTAGTTACTGAGTTTACTCTAGGCGAAGTAATTGATCACGTAGGATCAATTGTTGATAATTTAACAACGTTTGTTGGCAATTTTCCCGGAGCCAACAATTTAAGAGATTTAGGAAACATTACTCAGTATGGAACAAAATTTGTACAGCATAGTGGTCCAGTAAGTTTAAGTTTATATCATATTACTAATCAATCAAATAATGTTCTTCGTGCTATAGAAAAAAATAGAGAAGATTATGTTAAATTTAAACATAATTTTATAGCAACATCTAATATTTTAGGAATTGATACAGAAATCTCTGCTCAAGTTAATTTAATCTTAGAAAAGATAAACAAAGACAAACCAATTACTGCACCGTATTATTTTAGTGATATGGTTCCGTTTGGTGCAAATTTACAAACAGAGTTATCGGTAGTTGATTCTAGAATTAAAAATTATCCATTGTCTAATGTTTTTAGTTTAGATAAGTTATCAAATAAAGCAGTTATTGTTTATCTTAACAGTAATCAACTATTGTATAGCCGTGATTATACATTTAATGATCAAGGGTTTGTAGTTATTTCAGCAAAGTTGACTAACGGTGATAAAATTATTATTCGTGAGTACGACAGTACTGACGGATGTTTTATTCCAGAAACTCCAACTAAACTAGGCATATGGCCAAAATATGAACCCAAAATTTATGTTGATACTACTCTAGTTACTCCTCAAAAGATGATACAAGGTCACGACGGTAGCCAAACATTAGCATACAGTAAAGTTGGTGAAGCTGACGATTTTAGAGATAAGCTAATACTAGAACTTGAAAAGCGAATTTTTAATAATATAAAAGTACAATACGATCCAACAATTTTTGACATCTATGATATTATTCCTAGTTATAATAGAACAAATGCATACAGTCGAAAAGAATTTAATGAAGTGTTGTCGCCTAATTTTTACAAATGGCTAAGTTTAGTAGGAAAAGATTTTACTAAACCTATAAACTATAATAGAAATAATAGTTTTACATTTAACTATAAAGGACATACTGCGCCTGACGGGAGAGAAACTCCGGGGTATTGGAGAGGTGTATATCAGTGGATATTAGATACTGATAGACCAAACTTATGCCCATGGGAGATGTTAGGTTTTACTATTGCGCCTAGTTGGTGGACTAGTTTATACGGCCCAGCACCATATACTAGTGATAATTTGATAATGTGGCAAGACATTGCTAATGGATTAGTAAAAGAACCGGGAAAGCCGCCAATAAAGTTAGATAAATTTGCTAAACCATTTTTATTAAATTATCTACCAGTTGACAGTGAAGGCAATTTAGTTAGTCCACTGTTTTCTAATCTTGCATCTGGGATTGTAACTCCTAATATTTCAAACGAATTTGTTTTTGGAGATGTTAGCCCAGTAGAATCAGCATGGAGACGAAGTAGCCATTATCCGTTTAGTGTAATATTAACATCAATGATTCTAACGCCATCTAAAACATTTGGTGTTTTATTAGATAGATCTCGAATTATTCGAAATAAGGCTAATCAACTAGTATACAGTGATACTAAATTACGAGTCACTCCAAAAAGTATTGTATTTCCAACGATATCTACAAGTTCTTCACGGGTGTACACATCTGGAATTATTAACTATCTTATTAATTATATTTTAAGCGATAATTTGAAATCATATTCAACTTACAAATATGATTTAACTAATATGGCAATTAAACTAAGTCATCGCATTGTGCGTTT
>Ga0209188_1002944_pt1 | contig 12131 bp, 14 predicted proteins | sample C_130625_EF_Meta_FD_187307 | JGI IMG/M metagenome (GOLD analysis project Ga0209188, IMG submission 187307) | Freshwater microbial communities from Lake Croche, Canada to study carbon cycling - C_130625_EF_MetaG (SPAdes) (version 2) | ecosystem: Environmental > Aquatic > Freshwater > Lake...
TAAAAAAGTCTAATTTAGGACCTTGGAAGTTGGTAACTGCGGCGTTAGCTAAGTTACCAGATTGTGAAGGTGCTCCATTGAGTACGTCTGTTGCGAATACCGGTTGTGCGCCACCGGAAACTACGGTTATATATGCCATTTTAAATCTCCTTATGTATGGACTCTAAGGTCCTACTATTATTTATGCTCCAGGGCAAAAATCAGCGTTTTGGTACAGATTCTGGATTGTTTAAGGCACGATTGGCGCTGGTAAATCCACCAGCCAGACGATTCACTGCCTTGGCCATGCCGCCTGCAGTGGCCATGACCCAGCCTTCTTGGCCTGGATGTTGTAGATCCAGCTGGCGCAATATATCCATTTTGATGTCATGCAATAGGCCCCAGGCTTCAAAGGCCGCGGCCATACCTTCAAGATTACTGCGTGGACTTTGTAGATACTCCACAATATTGGCAAACTTTCTTGGGCTTTGTGTGCTTTGTAACCAAGGACCAAACCCAGCTACCAGGTCATCAAAGTCAGCGCCTACTCGGCTGTTGATATAATCAATACACAGCTTGGGCAAATCGGTAATCTGCAGTGATCTAAGTTCGGCAGGATTAAACAGTCCGTCAATGGCTGTGCCTGATGCGTTGTATAACTGTCGCAAGGCAGTTACTAAATTTTTATTGGGGCGTACATTTTCTTTGGCATACACTGGCTCCAACAACAACAGTCCCGGAACTGATTTGAAATCTACAGAGCCAATGGGCTGTTTTGGTGCGCCTGGTTCCTCATAGCGAGTGTGCATGGCTATGCCAACTTGACTTTTTGCTATACGTTGCCCAATGTCACTGGCCACAGGAATACGGTAAGTAATGGCGTTGGGAGTAAACACAAAATTGCCAGTGTCTTCAGGCGGGCGATTGGTGTACAACAAATCACCTTGTACATACCCGCGGAATGTTCTCGGCAATGCGGCGCTCAACAAGGGCCATAATTTTTCATAGATAGGACCAAGATACGCCACACGTCCAGCTGGTTTGCCTTTGGCCTCAGCATCCTGGTCACGTTGTGCCAGCAGGTCAATGGCCTGACGTGGCGAAGTGAACAGTCCATCATAGCCCTTGGCTGTAAAGCCTGACACATCGGTCAACACAAAAGTTCCTGTTTCATCGCGGCCAAATATCAGGGCTGGTCTGCCATCCCATTTGACTGTGGTAGTGGCACCGGTATTGGCAGCTGTGTGTCGAACTATGTCCATGGCCTTTTTGATGCCGGCACTGCCGTTGCGAAACACATAGTCTTCCAGGTGTTCAATGCCCTTGGCACGCCCACCTTGCACTTCGCTTTCAATCAACTTTTGCATGCCTTGGTTCACAATACGATCTCTAAGACGGGCCAAAAAGTTCACGTCATTGTATTCAATGTAGGGGTTGGCGCTTTCCATAAACGGCAGGCCTTCACGTTCCATGTGTGCCCGGAAGTCAGCCAACTTGACATCACGTTTGGGATCTGAGCTGAGTGCCTGTAACATGCTTTCCACACTGGACAGGTCCTGACGTGTGGCTTTGTTGTTCAACAGCAGTTTGGCAACACGATCTGGATCGTCGGTAATCAACTGATTGGTAGCACGATCTGCAATGCCAGCATTTTGATTCAGTTTGTAGCCCATACTTTTGGCAATGCTGTTCATCATCACATTGCGTTCACGGCCCTTGTAGCGACTGTCAGCCGGCATGGCACCCAACACAAACTTGCTCCAGGGCACATTGTTCAACAACATAAAATCAGTTTGTACATATCCACGGTCGGGTCTGCCGTTGATGGGCGTTTTAAAATGCACCGCAGTGCCAGATTTTTTGACCCATTCTTGTGGCTTGAATCCGTGACTGACTGCCCACTGTTCCAGTCTATGTTGCAGTTGTTCTTTGGTAACCCGGTTGGCATCTACAGCAATATCCAGGTCACCTGATGTGTCTTTGATCCCAGTTGATCCCAGGGTATTGTTTTGTAAATCCAAGCCTGGCAACAGTTCTTCCAACCAGGCCAGGGTAGGCTTTACGTCGGCCTGATTGATACGCTGTGTAAGAGCCCGTCCATCAGCGTCTTTGAATACGTTACCACCTTCAAATAGATTCATTTGTTTAGCGCCGCCAATGATTGTTGTATTACTGTATCCCAAAAATTATTACCGGTACTGGTAGGAGTAGTGCCTCCAGCCTTTACTGCAGCCTGACCCAGTGTTTGTAATTGAATTGGTGTAAGACCGGTTTCTATTGGTGTTGATGGGGTATTGGGCTTTGGGCGTGGAACACCACTCAGACCATACTTGCCTGATATGCGTTGTTTTGCTTGTAGTATATGATTGGCAGCTACTGCAACAGAGAAAAAATCGTGTACTAATTGTTGTTGTTTAGGTTCATTGTCGTGTGATTTTACAATTTCGTCGATCAAGGCTTTAAGTTTTTTTGCTACGTCAGGGTCTGACGCTTCCAATTGTTCTATATTAGTTGTTCGTAATTGGTTGTCAACCCAATTACGAAACACAGGTGTATAGACTTGTTTACGTTGTTCGGTTGTATCTACCGAAGTTGCAACAGGTGCAACAGGTGCTTGAGCTGTTTTGGCTCCGCTTGGTACTACTATTCCGCCCGGGGTAGTGTACTCGGGAGCTTCTTTGATTCCTTGCTTTGCCATGTCCTTGCGTAGCTGTGCTTTAACTGCTGGCCATTGTGCAACTACGCCGTTGATCCATTGTTGAGCGACCGGGTTTGATTTTAGTTTGGCTATAGAATCTGCCAACGTTGGCACCTTTAGATACCCTTTTTCTTGTCCTTGGGCTATTGCCTTGGCCGCGTAATCCTGATATCTTGCTTGTTGGGCTTCTCGATCTACAGCAGGATCCCATAGACTTTTGCCACCGGTCTTCCACGCTGATTTGGCCTGGCTAAAAACGCTGTCAGGTCCAACCCAATCCACTTCATTCAATTTGGATTTTCTGGGCTGTGATATCTCATGAATTTGCATCTGTTTTCCTTACTGTTCTTGTAAATTTGGCAGGATCTCTCAGTCTGATAGCATTGATCAATTTGCGCTGTAGATTTTCAGCCTGCTCCGGAGTATAACTTGAATCTATTTGTTCCAGCAGTCGTATGGCCCCGGCTATGACATTTGCGGCACGATTTTCAATCACATGACGTTGATCTCGTTCGGCGTACAAGGTTTCTAATTCTTCGAGGATACTGCGAGTTTTCTTTTGCATATGTGCCAGAACCTTTTTATTATTTAGTGGATTTGAAACTAATTAGTTCCAAATCAACCAGTTTTGATTTGTCCAAGCAGTTGCTTTAGTTTGGCACTTTGTACATCGGCTGTGATCCGGCTGACTTCTCCAGTTTCTTGATCCACCTGTTCTGCTGGTGACACACGGCTCTGAGTCTTGATAGTTTCATAGATATTGGGCTTTTTGAAGCTGGTGGCCTGTTCATCCTCGCCGGGATCTGTAATACGCATGGTTTCAACGTTGTAGTCCAGATCAATTTTCATGCCCACGCCTGTACTGCTACGCGACTTCATGCATTGTATTTGATATTTGCCACGCTCTCTCATGGCACGACTGGTAAAGATACCAAACACATTGTCTGCGGTATTGATTTTACTGATACCACCCGATATGTGACTGTGGTCAAATTCAACTTCTTCCACTGCACTACGATTCAACTGCGAAGCAGTCACAAACAACACGTTCAGCTCCTTGGCCAAGTTGCGTAGTTCTTCACTCACATACTTGTCCTTGACAAACAGGTCATTGGGGCTCACTTTGGCCGACACCGGCATCAACAGGTCCAGGTAGTCGCACATGATAAAGTCCACACGTATGCCGGTTTGCACCTGCACTTCTTTGATGTAGCTGCGAATATCGTTGATGTTGCTCTGTGCTGGCAAGCCTTTGATACGATACTGTCCAGCTTTTTTGCCCAGCAGTTTGACCTTGAGCTCAGTTTGATCTATGTCCTTGCGTATTTCTTTTGTGCTCATTCCGGCCAACATGGCATCGGTTCTCAGGGCACACAGTTCCTCACTCAATTCCAAGGTCACATACACACCACTGAGTCCTGTCTGCAACCAGCTTAATGCTATGTTCATCATGACCAAGCTCTTGCCAGAACCTGAGCCGCCAGCAAAGATGTTGAGTTCGCCGCGACTGAATCCACCATACAAGATACGGTCCATCTGCGGCCATCCTGTGCTTACCTGTCCACCTGAATTAAAGTATCGATCAATTCGAGCTCGCGGATCAGCCCAGTAGTCTGTGCCCATGTCCTTGGTCAGACTGATTTGCACTGCATCCTTGATCAGCTTCTCCACAGGATCATACTCACCTTTTTCCAGCAAGTCTGCACTCTTTAGAATTGCACGTTCCAGTTCTTGACGACGTGTAAATGCTTCAAACTCTTCCATGAACCAGTCAAAGTGTCCTTCGGTCAGATCCGGGATTGGTTCAAGTCGAATGCCTGTGGTGGCTGTGATCTGCGGTGCGGACGGCAGAGTTTTGTATTGGTTGCTGTGTTGGGCAATAAATTCAGCAGCTGGTCTTAGTGTGCGATCAAAGTTTTCAGGGTTGTAAATGTTCTGCACACGCACGTAACTCTCTGCATCTTGCAACATCATTTCTAAAAACAAGCGTTGTACATCAAGTCCGTAATCTTTTAACAAGTTGTCGTTTCCTTAGTTCAATTTTGATTCTGCTGGTCTCTCGAGACTGCATAATAGTTAGCAAAGTGGCCAATCGACCCATGCAAATTACTGCATCATTTGCATCTTTAACACCCTCAGGCCAGTTGGGCATACTCACACTCCATCCCAGTTCAACAGCACGCTCTACCAGGCGCATGCCCGGCAGGTCCTGATCTGGAACCACAATGATGTCTCGACCCAGGTTGCGTATCAGTTGAGCCTGTGCATCATTGATGTCGGCATGCAACACTGCCAACCCGTCGATGCTGAGTGCATCAAATACGCCTTCGACCACGATAGCTGATTGCCAGGTATTTTTTTGCAGATCTGTACCAAACACATAGCCTGGCGGTGTACAATTAATGTACTTGGGGCTACGAGTGTCCAGGTATCTGGTGGTGTAGCCCACAAGTCGTTGATCGTGAGTGAATGGCACAACAATTCCAGGTCTAACAGCCACCACAGCATCAGCTGGAGTGCCTTGTAGCCCGTAAGGATAGTCCAAGGGCAGGCATCTTTGTTGCAAGTACTCCCAGACTCGGGGAGTATTTTCATCTGCTATGATAAAGTTGTCTGGCAATTCTACTTCGTCAAACGTGATGTTGGCCAGCACATTGGCCACTCGTTGACGATCATCCAGGAGGCCTTCAATGCTACGATGCCGCATACTTTCTAAATTTACCCGTTCAATTTCTTCAGCCGGCACTCCTATCCAGCCCAAGAATTGACGAGTCCGGTATCCAAGATTGCGACCAAGAATAAAACTGGTAGTAAAACCACAATTGAAGCAGTGAAAGCTCCAGCCTTTGTCTGTGATTTTGATGCCGCCACGTTGTTTACGATCAGCAGTTTCGCCGTTGTGCGTACAACAAGGGGCGTTGAAACTGATCCAGCCACCTGAAGTTTGTTTGCGTTTACCGGGTAAAAAAGAAATTACATCAATCATGTTACAATTATAACATGTTTTTTGGCTGTCTTCAACACTAATTGGCTTTATCTATACAGCAAATCCACTACATAGCCAGTGCTGATTATGACCATGGCACCCTGATTGTTGGGTGGCACTGGATAATAAGGTGTGTTGATTCCGGCATTGGGCACAAGCCAATAACCTGATCCACCGTTGGTCACTGTGATACTTGCTATTGCACCGGTGCCGTCAATGGTGGCTTCAGCAGTGGCGCCAGCTCCTTCGCCCAGGATGTTGATTTTTGGTGGAGCCAAATAACCACGTCCAGCATTTTGTACGTTGATGCTGGTGACCACGCCGTTTTCACATATGGCATAGGCCTGAGCCGGTATGCCATTGCCGCCTGGCACTGCAAAAATGCTGTTGTTGAAACAGACTCTGACCAAGGGATACCAGCCAACAATGTTGAGATATATGGTACCGGTATGATTGAGGTAAGTGACACTTTCGGTCACGTTGTAGGGCACAGCTTCGTAGTCGGCTGCTGCCTGAGCCTTGATTGTGCCAGTATAGCCGTCCAAAGTCATCTGCACTGTGGTCACTGCCTGTATGGGCTTGACAAAACTGCTGAAAAATTCAGTTATGGCAAAACTGTTCCAGTAATTGGCCCCGTTGGGATTGCCATTCCAGTAGTAGTCTCCACCGCCGTAGTTGCCAAAACCAGTGCCATCTGCAGACCCCTGAGCCGATAGTTTGATGGTGGGTATGGTCAGCGGACGACTGGGCAGGTACTGTGGCAACACGCTGTCGACCACAGCAAGTGGCGCACGGCTACCGGATTGGGCGTCAACAAACACTGGTTCTGTCAAATTACCACTGGCTCGAGTTATGGTGTAGTAGGCCGGTTGGGCCAGCAACTCCAGCAACTGTTGGGACTCCAAGGTTACCTTGGCACGTCCTGTGACTGCATTGAGCGTGACCATGGGTTGTTCCAGCAGTACCCGGGTGCCTTCGGTGTTGATCACACGAAACACAAACTGGCTACCAGTGATGTTGACTGGTTTTTCATTTTGATTAACAAACTCAAACAACAACACATTGTCGATGCCTTTGTTTATGGTTAGAACTTTTGCGTACACTGGATTATACCTGTAGGTGAATGTTGTACCGTCCGCGGTATCTATGGACAGGACCCGAGTTACTTGCTGATATAGATATAGAGTGGTTGAGTACATACATATTATTTATGGATTTCATGACCTGTATTCATTTTGACCAAACTGATTCTTTTGGTAAATATCACGTGATCAATTTAATATACAATATTTATGGGTAACGATATCTTTACCAAACTGGCTGAAAAATACCCTTTTATAACACTGTGTGTGTATGCCAGCACTGAGTATGTGGGTATCGTACAAAACCAAGACGAAATTGTGACCACAATTTACGACTTTGGCAGCGTGCTGGATCTGGAAGACAAACGACGTTTTTTAGAGTTGGCCAACTGTTGGTGGTGGGAAAGCAACAGACAAATACCCATCAACATATTTCTCAAGAGTGAATGGGATCAGTTCAGGCCCAGTTTACGCACGTTTATCAACAAAGATCTAACTGTGTTGCATGGCCCAGTGTGCAGTCTCAGCGAAATGGCCCGTAAAAAAAGCAAAAGAAAAAGCATTACCCTGGTACGTCGGCTTGACTAAGCAGGTTCATATGCAACGACACCAGGCTTGCATAGCCGACAGCATGTGCCTTTTTAAACACAAAACCTCGACTGTCATCACCGTCCCAAACTGATTCAAACACTTGATCCCATGGTTGATTTTGCAAGTGTGCTTTGCCGGGTCTGATGACACTGATAAATGCCGCCATTCTGGGAATTGAATCAGGCCGCATGGCGTTCAACAAGTGAGTATAGTTGCCCACATGCACCAATTGTTGTGCCCAGGCCTGGTCGGTCCATAGTCGTGACCAGTCTGGAGTCTGATTCAGCAGAGACTGGTAGTGTGCAGGATCGCGAATCTGCTGATACACTGTCATGTTCAACAGGTCTATTTTGAAATAGCCTCTCTGCTCGGCAGTTTCGTAGTCTATGGCCGCACAGGCGTTGACTGGATCGTAGGGTATGTTGGTCACATACACACCTGAGTTGTGCCTGCGCACTTGGCCTTGATGCTGTTGCCGTGCTGTGGTACTGCGTATCAACTGCAACAACAGATCTCGGTTGGCCAAGTCAATGTCAATATCTGCACTCATCACCAACCAGCCTTTTGTAACATGTCTCTGGCATACTCCTGATCGGCCGGATAGTCTTGGAATTTTTTCTGCCAGGCATCTGTATCAATGTAGGGCCATATCATGGCAACCTGTGTGGGATCCAGTTGGCTCAAAAACTTTTGTCCTGAGTCACTGTTGTAGATCACCCAGGGGCTTATGCGACCAGCAGTGACAGCGTAGACCATGCTGTTGGTATTGCCGTAACGCAAACAGTGTTCCGGCGGATTGCCTGTTTTTTCATTCCAGTCCAGCCCAAACTCCAGGGCACGAGTCAAGGCATCTGTGACATTTTCAACCTGCAGGTGGCTGATCAGGTATTCTGAATACACGCTGTCGCGACACCAATGATCAATCTTTTTGTTTTGCTTGAGTACCCATTCTACAAACCTGGCTGGGTTGACAGCACGTATGTCTACACAGTAACGACCAAATTTGACAAATGCTCGATAGTAGGCACTTTCAGCAAAGTTGTCAAATGTCTTGGCTCGTGCAGAACCCTGTGTGAGCTCGTAAAACTTGATGTAGGCCTGAAAACCCAGTCTGACTCCAGCTTCGTTTTGTTCTTGTCTGCGACGACGTGGCTCGCAACTGTGTACTGACAGACTTGCTTCTTTGACAAAGTTTTTTTTACAGTACTGACAAGTATTCATTCGCTTTGCTGGTGGAAATGTCTTGTTAGGTTGTTTTGTTCCAGGTAAGGTTTGATATCACGACTGTGCATGCTGGTACCAAACACCGGAGCCAACACTGCCAATTCGTAAGTGGTGATATCTGGCGTTGGAGCATAGCGCCATCCACCAAATGAAATTACCTTGTGTTCTGGATACCTGGCTGGCGCCGGCACCTGTTTCTTTTTAAAAAATCTCATCATTTCTTTTTCTCCTGTCCTAATTCTTGTAAGTATGCGTCAAGTTCTCGTTTGGTGGTTATTTCAGCCAGCAGGTCCAGCTCGTCATCTCGATAGTGAGGAAACAGCTCAGCCAGCTGTTTACGAACAGTGCCGTTGGCTGATTCTTTTTTGCGTGGCGCAATCCAGTTGTGTCTGAATACCCCAAGCCCGGGGCTGACTGTGGTCGACATCAACCACTGTAGCTTTTTGTGCTGAGCGGTATTTATTGCAAAAAACTGTTTGTTCAATCGCTCGTTGGTAGCGATCAAATAAAATTCCTGCAGATCTCTGCTGCCCGACACTGAACTGCCGTAGCGTATCATGAGAAACGGGCTGAACTTTTTGCGTTCTTCTTCTGACAGCTCATCAAAGAACTGTCTGTTTTTGTTGTCGAACTGTGCCATTTCGTTGGCAATACTGAGTTTGTCTGTCATGTTTTTTTGATTAATTGATATATTATCACGCACTGATCAAGAGCCTCTTGCAGGGCTGTATTGGTCTTGGCGGCTCGTCTGATTTCTCCCCACAGTTGGGCTTCCTGTAAGTGATCCCGCAACGATTGCCCATCGCTGATGCGTGGATCCTGCTGAGGATTGCCATGATCATAGTCCCATCCTACTACTTGTCTGGTACTGGGATCAGCACCAAACTCTCGGGCGTAGACCACGTTGTCCACTCGTTCATGAATGTATGTTGCACCAGGTTTGAGTTCGTCCATGTTACCAAGCCCGATTATAATCTACTATTTCACAGTTACGACTGATGTCCTTGACAAAGTACACACAGTCAGGCCGGTCACCGTCAGTCACAGGCACACACAGCATCTGTCCGTTTTTGAGCTTGGGTGCGTACCAGGCCACTTCTTGATAAACATCAAGAATTTCAATGTCTAAAAAACTTGGACGAAAACTGGTCAGCGGGTTGAACTGAAAAGCCTTGAACCCGCGATCGTTTATGGCTGTCAACGGCAACACTTCCAAATCGCCCAGGTCAGGTTCACCAATCAAGATTTGCCAATCCACAGGCATGCGTATTCGATTGTTGCCTATGCGCAATACCAGGGCCGGCGCATTGAAACTTTCCAAAAAGATCAAGGGTATGTAGTGATAGTCGGGCTCCTGTGTGTTTGAATTGTCCAGTATGGCAAATCTCATATCATCTACTTCTTCGGGCAAGTGATCAAGATCAAACGGTTTGTTGTCAAGGGTCAAAATACGCAGAATGTTCTCCTAATGAGATAAATAAAAGTGTCGATCGCGATGTTGGAAGCATCCATTGACTCTAATGCCATTAAGGAACAATCAGCAAATGTATTTACAAAATAAGTATTCATGTTATTATTATAGCATTATCAACCGAGCAAAGTCAAGAGAATTGTCAAGCGACACATACACTGAATCTCATCATATCATTCCAAAAAGTTTAGGAGGATCAGACGATTCAAGCAACTTTGTAAAATTAACTGCAAGAGAACATTTTGTATGTCATTTACTTTTACCCAGAATGCTTACAGGTATAGCAAAAAGAAATATGGCATTTGCTATATGGTCTATGCTCAATCGAGATCATTCAAAACAACGATCAAGACACAAAGTAAATTCTCACACATACCAGCGACTTAAAATTCAAGTTGCAACAGCATGCTCCCAATTACACAAAGGCAAAACTGTATCTACAGAGACAAGAGAAAAATTATCCAAATCTTGCCAAGGAAGGCCTTCTCCAAACAAAGGCAAGGCAATGTCAGAAGATCAAAAACAAAAATTGTCAGTTGCTCATACGGGGAAAATTATTACTCCTGAAACAGTGGCTAAAATTCTTGAGTCCAGGAAACACTATCGCCATTCTGAAAAAACTAAACAAAAAATAAGTGACAGTAACAAAGGCAAAATAGTTGTTGTATCTGAAGAAACTAAGAAAAAAATATCAGAATCTTCAAAAGGAAGATCTAATACCTGGTTAACAGGAAAGCCAGCACATAATCGAGGAATCCCGCATACCAAAGAAACTGTTGAAAAATTAAAAGGTCCTAAATCTAAATATCAATGTTTGCATTGTAATAAACTAATAGGAGGAAAAGCAAATTATAATCGATGGCACGGAGATAACTGCAAGACTATTTTTTCCATTCCAACTTCTCCTGTGTGAAGTTGTATTTAGCTTCCTTGTAAAACACCTTGCGCTTGGTTAGATGTCGTTTGGCAAATTTGCAAGTGCTGGTCACGTCCCAGATTTCCACATGGTCTTTGTCTTCTGCTTTACGAATTCCACGACCAATGCTCTGGATGACTCGCACAAAGGATTTGCCCGGTTCAACCAGCACAAGATTGAATATGCGAGGGATATTGATACCAACAGCAGCAATGCCGTAGGTAGCAATAATAATCTTACCACTACTGACGCTAATTTCATCGTATTCATCTTGTCGATCCTTTGCTTTGGTTGCACCTGATACAAACACAGCTGATTCGCCCAGCAACTCGGCCAAGGCATGTCCAGCGGCCACACGGTCTACCAGGACCAGGGTGTTGCCAGTGGCGTTGACCTGTGCTATCAAACCAGCCATGGTGCGTAAACGGTCTGGTTCCTCCAGCAGAAATTTCAACTCGCTTTGGTAGTTGGAGAACTCTGCATGGTCTACCAACTGTACTATATTTACATGACACTGTGCCAGGACTCCGCGATCTTGCAGTTCGCTGGCACTGAGATGATTGATAACTGGTCCAAGACTGCACTTTAATGCTTGGAATTCGTAAGGTTCTTTGGGCACTGTTCCTGTGAGTCCCCATCTCAGAGGTATACGACTCATGACACCGGTCAACAAGGTTTTTAGTGCGTCGGCCTTGGCCATATGCACTTCGTCGACTATGACACAGACCACACCCTCAATAAAATCCTGGATTGTGATGTCGGCTGATTCTTGTTTGCCCTGGCTGTTTTTTAGCAACACATTTAGACTTTGCCAGGTACAGATGGTGTGTTGACGCCCATACTCTTTGCGATCGCCAAAGAACACGCCCACGTCCTGTTGCATGTTGACATAGTCCCGTTCGGTCTGTGTCACCAGGCTTTTGTTTGGCACAATAATGATTGATCGTCCGTGTGGTGCCACTGCATTGCTCAACGCAGCTGTGATCACAGTCTTGCCAGCACCGGTTGCAATCTCCTGAATGCATTGTGGATTAGACAAGAAGTTGTTGATCACTTCAACCTGATAGTCACGCATCTGCATGGGTTCACCTGCCATGGGGTGACCCGTGGGCCAGACAATGTGAGCAAAGGTGTTTTCGGTCACGGACTGAAATTCAAATGTGGTACTGTAGTCTCGTTGGTCA
>Ga0209188_1002955_pt1 | contig 12110 bp, 3 predicted proteins | sample C_130625_EF_Meta_FD_187307 | JGI IMG/M metagenome (GOLD analysis project Ga0209188, IMG submission 187307) | Freshwater microbial communities from Lake Croche, Canada to study carbon cycling - C_130625_EF_MetaG (SPAdes) (version 2) | ecosystem: Environmental > Aquatic > Freshwater > Lake | place...
GCTTTCAATGGACATAATTCTATTGAAGCAGGCTCAGGTGATGACAACATCAGCGTCAACGGCTATGGTGCTAATACCATTTACGGTGGCGATGGTAATGACAGCATTTCTTCTACCACCTTTGGCCAAAACTCGATTGATGGCGGTGATGGTAATGACTACATCTCTAGTAATGCCATGGGTTCTGACACCCTTTTAGGTGGCGATGGCATGGACACCATTATCTCTGATGGTGTTGATGCCTCCATCAATGGCGGCTCAGGTGCTGACTTGATTGAGGTCAATAATTCAGAATCAGATGTTACAGGTGGAGATGGTACTGACACCATTGATATCGCTGCTAACAACATTACTATTAATGACTTAGGTTATGGTGGCACTGATAGCTTGATCGTTGAGACTGGTTACAGTGTTTCTGCAAACCTTGGCGACGATTGGACCGCAGGTTCATCTACTAACAATATGGGTAATGCCACCATTGTTACTAATGGATACAACCTTGATCTGACTGGTACCCAAAGTGGTAGTAATGGCTTTACAGTCGATATCACTGGTTCTGGTGGAAGCACTATCGTTGCAAGCATAGGCGATGACACTATCACTAGCACCAATGCTGGAAATGATTCCATCGATGCCGGCTCAGGTAATGACTCCATCAGCATCAACACCTACGGTTCTAACACCATCCTTGGTGGTGAAGGTAATGATTACATCTCTTCTTACAGTGAAGATGGATATAACTCGATCAGCGGTGGCAGTGGTGATGACGAAATCAGCACCACTAGCTTTGGCCATGACACTATCTTGGGTGGCTCTGGTAGCGATACTATTTTTATCGCTACTGCAGGCAATAATCTGATTGAGGGTGGTGCTGGTAACGACTTCATCTCTACATGGAGCGATGGCAGCGACGCCATTTACGGTGGTGCTGGTAACGACTCCATCTCTACATGGAGCGAAGGCAGCGACGCCATTTACGGTGGCGAAGGTAACGACTCCATCTCTACCAATAGTGGTGGTGATGACACCATCTTGGGCGGTTTAGGTGATGATTCCATTAGTGCCTACAGCTGGGGCCATAACACTATCAATGGTGGTGATGGTAATGATTACATCTCTGCTTACAGTGTAGATGGTAATACCTCCATTAATGGCGGCGAAGGTGCTGACACCATCAGATCTAACAGCGAAGGTTATGACACCCTCTTAGGTGGCGCTGGTAATGACTACATTTCTGCTTATAGCTGGGAGGGCAACACCTCAATTGATGGTGGCAATGGTAGTGACACGATCTACTTGGAGGGCGACGGCTACAACACTGTCTATGGCGGAGCAGGCGATGACACCATTAGAGTCCATAGCTGGACTAGCAATAACTTGATCGATGGTGGTGATGGTAATGATTACATCTCTACTGGTGGTGAATCTTCCGCTTCGTGGGCTGGTCGTGACACCATCTACGGTGGCGAAGGTGATGACACCATCATTGCTAACACCTACAGAGGTCATGACTCTATCAACGGTGGCGACGGTAATGACACCATCACGATTTTCAGCAACTACTCGACAGTAGCTGGTGGTGCTGGTGCTGATACGATTAATGTCTATGGCATCAGTACTGAAGTAGTGGATTTCACAAATGCTGATACCTTAATCATTGAGACTGGTGCAAGCGTCAACGTGCATTTGACAGCGGACTATGCTTCAAATGGTCTTGAACTTGCTTCTGGCGGTAATCTCATTAACTACGGCACGCTTGCTTTTGCAACCGATGGTTACAACATTGATCTGTCGCTCACTACGAGCGGTAGCAGCGGCTTTGCGATTGAGATCACTGGCTCTGGTGGTGCTTCGATTACCGGTAGTGCTGGTAATGACACCATTTACAGTGGTGAAGGCGAGGGTATCAACAACACTGGCTGGTTTGCAACCAATAACACCATTAACGGTGGTTTTGGTGATGACACGATTAGCATCTCTAATCAGGGCTATAACACCGTCTTAGGTGGTAATGGCAATGACTACATTTCTGCTTATGTAGATCAAGGTCATAGCTCAATTGATGGCGGCCTCGGTGATGACTACATTCTCGTAGCGAGTGAAGGTAACAGCGGTGGACACATCACTGTTACGGGCGATGAGGGTAGCGACACGATTTCAACCTGGAGCGGCACGGGCCATGATTTGATCGGTGGCGGCGAAGGTGCTGACATCATCAGAGTAGCTAACCGTGGTGGCCATGACACTGTCTACGGTGATGATGGCAATGACTACATCTCTGTATGGAGTAATGATGGCTCTAACTTCATTGATGGTGGTGCCAATAACGATTCCATCTCTCTATTCAGTGCTGGTGGCGATACCATCTTGGGTGGCGCTGGTAATGACTACATTTCTGCTTATAGCTGGGAGGGCAACACCTCAATTGATGGTGGTGCTGACAATGACACCATCTCTGCTTACTCAGAGCAGGGTTATATGACTGTTGGCGGTGGAACCGGTGATGACACTATTAGCGTCTATAGTGAAGGCAGTCACAATATCATCAACGGCGGTGAAGGTAGCGACACTATTTCAGCCTATAGCAAGTACGGTCATGATTTGATCAGCGGCGGCGAGGGTGATGACACCTTATCTGTTCGAACCGATGGCGGCAATGACACTGTCTACGGTGATGATGGCAACGATTTCATCTCTGTCTACAGTGGCGAGGGCTCTAACTTGATTGATGGTGGCTCTAATAACGATTCCATCGTTGCATTCGGTGCTGGTAGCGATACCATCTTGGGTGGCTCTGGTGATGACACGATTGATATCAGCACTTGGAATTACTGGAGTGGCGGCTATGACTCGATCAACGCTGGTGATGGTAATGATGAGATTTATGCTTGGGGCCGTGGTCATGACACCATTTATGGTGGCTATGGCAATGATTCCATCTCTGTTTACAGTGATTATGGCCACACCTCCATTAATGGCGGCGAAGGTGATGACACCATCAGATCTAACAGCGAAGGTTATGACACTTTCTTAGGCGGTGATGGTAATGACTACATTTCTGCTTATAGCTGGGAGGGCAACACCTCAATTGATGGTGGCAATGGTAGTGACACGATCTACTTGGAGGGCGACGGCTACAACACTGTCTATGGCGGAGCAGGCGATGACACCATTAGAGTCCATAGCTGGACTAGCAATAACTTGATCGATGGTGGTGATGGTAATGATTACATCTCTACTGGTGGTGAATCTTCCGCTTCGTGGGCTGGTCGTGACACCATCTACGGTGGCGAAGGTGATGACACCATCATTGCTAACACCTACAGAGGTCATGACTCTATCAACGGTGGCGACGGTAATGACACCATCACGATTTTCAGCAACTACTCGACAGTAGCTGGTGGTGCTGGTGCTGATACGATTAATGTCTATGGCATCAGTACTGAAGTAGTGGATTTCACAAATGCTGATACCTTAATCATTGAGACTGGTGCAAGCGTCAACGTGCATTTGACAGCGGACTATGCTTCAAATGGTCTTGAACTTGCTTCTGGCGGTAATCTCATTAACTACGGCACGCTTGCTTTTGCAACCGATGGTTACAACATTGATCTGTCGCTCACTACGAGCGGTAGCAGCGGCTTTGCGATTGAGATCACTGGCTCTGGTGGTGCTTCGATTACCGGTAGTGCTGGTAATGACACCATTTACAGTGGTGAAGGCGAGGGTATCAATAACACTGGCTGGTATGCAACCAATAACTTCATCAACGGTGGTGCAGGTGATGACACGATTAGTATCTCCAATCAAGGCTATAACACTGTCTTAGGTGGTGATGGTAATGACTACATCTCTGCTTATGTAGACCAGGGTCATAGCTCAATCCATGGTGGTAACGGTGATGACTACATTAGCGTATCTAGTGAAGGCAATGGTGGATACAGCACTATCACCGGTGGTGAAGGTGGCGACACGATTTCAACCTGGAGCGACACAGGTCATGATTTGATCGATGGTGGCGAAGGTGCTGACTTCATCAGCGTAGCTAATGAGGGTGGCTATGACACTGTCTATGGTAATGATGGCAATGACTACATCTCTGTCTGGAGTGGCGAAGGCTCTAACTTGATTGATGGTGGTGCCAACAACGATTCCATCTCTGTATTCAGTGCTGGTAGCGACACCATCTTGGGTGGAGCTGGTGATGACACCATTTGGACCGCCACTTGGGGTCAATGGTCTGGCGGCTATGACTCGATCAACGCTGGATCTGGTAATGATGAAATCAATGCCTGGGGCCAAGGTCATGACACCATTTACGCTGGAGAAGGTAATGATTACATCTCTGTTTTCAGCGCTTATGGTCACACTTCCATTAATGGCGGTGAAGGTGATGACACCATCAGCTCTCTAAGTGAAGGTTATGACACCTTCATAGGTGGCGATGGTGTTGACTCCATCCGTGCTTATAGTTACGATGGGCATACACTCATCAACGGTGGTAATGGCGATGATTTCCTCGTAAGTACAAATGGTAACTATGTCACTATCACTGGTGGCGATGGCAATGACCACATCTATGCCAGCTCAGGTAACCATGCTTCAGTTTCTGGTGGTGACGGTGCCGACACTATCGAAATCTACACTACAGACTCCTCGATCTATGGTGGCGCAGGTGCAGATAACTTCTATATCTACGGAAATAACAATACCGTTCTTGATCTAGGTTATGGCGGTGGTGCTGATGGTTTGGTTGTGGGTAGTGGCTATAGTGTGTCTGCAACCTTGGCTGATGATTGGACTGCAAGCTCTCTCACTGAGAACCGAGGCACTACAGTCATTACTACTGCAGGCCATAATGTTGACCTGAGTGCTGCTCATACCGATGGCTATGATCATGGTTTCACGGTTAACGTCACTGGTCTCAATGGACAGAGAGTGGTCGGTAGTAACTTGGCCGATAGCATCACTGGCGGTGCCGGTAACGATACCTTTATCAGTGGTGGCGGTAATGACACCATCAGAGGTAACGGAGGTTCAGATACAGCAATCTACCAAGATGCCGAATTCTATGCCTTGACCGTGACTCAAAAAGCAACCATTGTGGCTAATCACTTTAGTTTAGGTAATGGCACGTTGACCATTTCTGAGAATGGGGCGAATAACACAGTTGATACTCATCACATTGGTGGTGGTATTGATACGCTGTACAACGTCGGCTCTATCCAGATTGGTACGGACATTACTGGCTATCAAGACGTGCGGATTGTGGGTGCGGGTGCTTACAACAGTATTGCAGCCGCCAGCGCTGGTGCGGGAGCTGGTACGATCATCTATGTATTAGATGACAGTCTTGCCTCTGGCCTAATCGCAATGCCGGGCTCTGGTGCTCTGAATATCGTGATTGCCAATGGTTCAAATACAGTTACGATGACTATGGCTAATGCGGGTACGATCAATGTTTATGGTACGCATACCTTTACCTTGAACGGCTCGTCTGGCAATGACATCATTCATGACTACACTAATGACACAACCAAGACTAACGTGATTAACGGTAACGCTGGTAACGATGTCATCGTGGCTCATGGAATTGGCGCTGACATTATCTACGGCGGCGCTGGTAACGACACCATGATCGGCGGAACATCAGATCAGTTGTATGGTCAAGATGGTAACGACACCTTGCTGGCATTCAATGGCGCGGCGTATCTGTCAGGTGGTGCTGGTAATGACATCTTGGTAGGTGCGGATGTGCAGTTGACTCGTCAAGCAGCAACCGTGATGTTAGGTGGTACTGGTAACGATACGTTTATCTTGATGGGAACCAACGACACTGTTGCTGGATCTGGTGCATCTGGCGGCCATATCAACGCAACGATTAGTGATCTGGCCACGGGCGACAAGATTGATCTGTCATTCTTGGAGGTGAGTGGTGCTAACGCAAACTCTTCTAGCTTCACTGGTAAGGCAGCATATTCCAGTGCAGGTACGACGATTAACTTGTCTGGCTTTGATGTGAGCTCTTCAGATGCGCCTGCTTCAGTTGGTACAAATGGCAGCACACTCTACGATGTACAGAGCCATTTAGCCACTGGTACTGCTGCCACTGGTTCACAGTTGTTGGTATCGAATAGCACCACAAGTGCGACTTCTACTGCAATGGTGAATGGTTTCTCAAATTCAACACTAGACTTTAACCACTTGTTTGGTCAGTTAACCGATACTTACCATAACGCTTAATGCTAAAGCTGGTTCGTATTTAGTTGTTGTTTGAGAGGTAATCCTAAATAATCACCGCGATATTCATATCGCGGTGATTATTTTTTTTATTGAGCAAGAAGGTTGGGTAGTCACATTAAGATTTTATTTATTCACCAAAATTTCCCTGGGCAATTTGTGCATCTGTCACGTGAGATGGCGGAGCGCGGACACGAGGTTCGAGCGCTAGCGATTACCGGACGAGAAATTAAAGGCGTCAAGTTAGAGAATTACAAACTACTGCGAAGTAGTACGAAGGGGATTCATTCTTTAGCAGGTGACTTTGAAACCAAAATGATTCGCGCTGAATCTTGCTCGCAAAAAATGGTGCAGTACGCTAAGGAAGGCTTTATCCCAGACTTGATCGTGGCCCATCCGGGTTGGGGCGAGTCTTTATTTTGTAAGGATATTTTTCCGCAAGCGAAGTTGGTGCACTTTGTTGAGTTCCATTATGGCAAATGCTTAGACACCAATTTTGATCAAGAATTTAAAAATACTGATCCTAATGTGATCTCAGATTATTACTGGCGCATTCGCTCCAAAGACGCAAGCAACTTGATGGCTCTGGATTCAATGGATATGGGTTTAACGCCTACCAAATGGCAGCTATCTTCCGTACCAGAATATGCCCAGAAAAATATTGAAGTGGTGTTTGATGGCGTAGATACTGATGCCCTCAAGCCTGATCCAGAAGCATTTGTGACCGTTAAAAATGCTGCTGGCAAGCAAGATTTAAAGGCGGGCGATGAGGTCCTGACATTTATTAATCGAAACCTAGAGCCCTATCGGGGGTACCATAGCTTTATGAGGGCGTTGCCGGCAATCATGAAGGCTCGCCCTAATGCAAGAGTGGTGATCGTTGGGGGTGATGATGTCAGTTACAGCTCTAAGCCACCCGCTGGCAAAACCTGGAAGCAGCTCTTTTTAGATGAAGTGAAGGATCAGCTGGATATGTCCAGGATCTACTTTGTTGGCAAAATACCTTATCCGGTCTTTATTAAGTTGATGCAAGTTACCCGTTGTCACTTGTATTTAACCTATCCATTTGTTCTGTCCTGGAGCTGCGTTGAGGCGCTCAGCGCTGGTGCCTTAGTAGTGGGATCGAGGACCCCTCCGGTTGAGGAGTTCATTCAAGACAAGAAAACAGGCCTTTTGGTGGACTTTTTTGACTACCAGCAGATTGCTAAGGTGGTAATTGATTGCTTGGCCAACCCGCAAAAATACGACGCTATTCGTAAGGCAGCGCGCCAATCGATCATTAAAAACTACGACCTGAAAACGGTTTGCCTGCCACGACAGCTCAGTTTGCTCAAAAAGCTGCTGGGCCGCACTATTTAAGTGATTTTAGTAACAAATTGCCAGTGTTATTTCGGCTAATACCTAGTAAAATGTGCCAGTGAACTTTTCTGATGGAGTGCCTTATTTTGGGCCTCCAAAGCATTTCTTGTTGGCATCTTTTATCGTGTGCTTGCTCTTGATTGATGGGCAGGGGATTGCTAGCGCACAGGATTTAACTCCCCCAAATGCGCTTTCTAAGGATGAAAATGCGTTAACTAAGCCACCTGTTTTGATAGCACCTCCCGTTAAAGGGGCTGAAAAGAGCAAAAATACCCAAGAGGGTGTGAGCTTTAATGCCTGGAATCAAGAGCGTGAGTTAGCGGAGATACCAGATCCCGTAGTGACTGATGAGTCTACTTGGATGCGAATGGAGGTCTCTCCCGACTTACCCCCAAGAGTGGCAAGCTTAGGAGAGGATTTGATTGGGGCTGTGGCTAAACAGCTCCCTGCTGCCAAGAAAAAGCGCGTCGCGATGCCTTTTGATGAATTTAAGATTCGTGTACGAGACGCCGTCTTAAACTATCCAGACGTCGGTATTGCTGAAAGCCAACTTGGCTTTGCCCAGGCTGGCCAATCTGCTTCTTTTGCACCACTATTGCCTCAGGTTACTGGTTTTAGTGATAGCGGTAAACGGAAGGTGGGGGCGGATTCCTACATCGGAACACCAGCCTACAGCCGTGATGGCACCAATTATGGCGTTTCAGTGCGTCAGGTGCTTTTTGATTTTGGCGCAGCCATCTTTGGATTTAATGCTGGTAAGTCCAGAGCAAGAGCTGCGCAAGAGCTCGTGAATTCTAAACGCTCTGAGCAGGCCCTCACTTCAGTAGCTAGCCTCATTGACCTAGAGCGAGCCAGAGCCTTATACCTTTTAGCAAAAGAAAATGCGACTTCGCGTCTCTCGATTGTGAAGTTAGTCAGAGAGCGATATGAGTTAGGCGGTGGCGCTAAGCCCGATATTATTCGCGCCGAGTCTCGTTATGCAGAAGCGCTTGCCAATATTTCTACGGCGGAGAATGCCTTAAAGGCTGCCGAGGCCGCTTATCGTCAAGCTTTTAATGCAAAACCGGTGGGCATTGTCAATGGACCTAATTTTGAAGTACCCGTTGAGGGCTTGAATAAGACGCCAGATGAGTATGCAATCAACTACCCCGCCTTATTACAGTTAGAGCAGTTAAGAGACGCCGCAGGCTCTGATGCCAGCGCAGCTTACAGCAAGATGTTGCCAAGCCTCAACTTCGCATACGATAATATTCAAAATGGTATTTCTGCTCCTTTAGCCCCGAGTCGCTCGATTAATGCACTGCTGCAGTTACGCTACAGTTTTTATACGGGCGGAGCTGATACTGCTGCCAAAGATCAAGCCCAATACAAGGCTAAGCAAGCGGAATACGAGTTTCAATCAGGTTTGCGTCAATACGAAAAGGCATTTTCTCAAAACCAAGAAGAAGTGCGTAATAGTGATGGTTTGCTAGCAGCGCGCAAAGTGGCAGCTATTTCTGCGATCTCTTCTATGCGGGCAGTGCGCGAGCAGTTTGCTTTTAATAAGGGATCCTTATTGGATTTGCTGACAGTACAAGAAAGTTTATATAACGCTGGGCGAGATTTGGTGAACGCCGATTTTGATCGTCAAATTAGTCGCTATCGTTTTATCCATTTAACTGCAGGACTTGATAAGTTGTTTGATCTCTCTGAGAAGCAATCAGAAGTAAAGAATTAAGAAAGAGGCCCTATGGAAATTAACATTACCCCCGCATCTGAAAAAGTCAATCAAGCACTCAAAGACCCCATTGAGCAATGTGTACTTTGGGTATTAGAGCGATTTGATAAACCGATGTCCGCTGGTGCCTTGCGCGCTCGAGTTGCTAGGTTACCTGGGCCATGGAGCATCAATGAGGCCTTAGAAGCGATTGATAGCTTTGGTATTCGTCACGATCAAAGTAGCACTCCCTTGTCTGAGTTGCTAGAGGGGCATCAATTGCTCTTCATTCAGACTAATACAGATCAGCCCGCCGTAATCATTCCCCGCACAGATGAGCATCCAGCCCAAATCTTATTGCCCCAGAAATCGAATCGGGTACAAGAGTTAACACCAGAACTGCAAGAGGCTTTATCTTCATCTACGATCTATGTTTTAGTTCCGCCTGAAGCTATTTCTGCGGGCGACTCCAAGACCCACCATGGCCGCTATGGGCATTGGTTTTTTGGCCCCATTTATGCCTCCCGGAAAATATATAGCCAGGTCTTGTTGGCTGCCTTACTTACTAATATCTTTGCTCTAACCACTTCTGGATTTTCCATGATCGTGTATGACCGAGTCATGCCGAACGGAGCAACCGATACTTTGATTGCATTGGTATTTGGTGTTTTCTTAATATTTATTAGTGATTTTATTATTCGTACTTTGCGAGCCTATTTCTTAGATACTGCTGGTGCGCAAGCCGATATGATCATTGCCGATACCTTGTTTGAGCAAATGGTGGATATGGAGCTCAAAGCTCGTAAAGGCCCAGTAGGATCGGTTGCCAATTCTCTGCGTGAGTTTGAGACCCTCAGGGAGTTTATGACCTCGGCAACTATGACGACGTTCATTGATATTCCTTTTTCGATCATCTTTTTGTTGGTGATTTGGGCCATTGGCGGACCGATTGTGTATATCCCATTAGTAGCTATTTTATTGGTCGTGGTTACTAGTCTAGTCATTCATCCTAGGATTAAAAACCTCACGCAAACCAGTTTTGAAAGCGGCCAAACTAAGCATGCCATTGCGATTGAAACTTTGCAGGGTATTGAAACGATTAAAGCGATGGGCGCAGGATCGATCATGCGTCGCCGTTGGCAAGACGCTCTTGCGCATCAATCTGTAGTGGGCTTAAAAACACGTATGCTTGCGCAAGTTTCCGGAAACGTTGCCAACTTCGCTAATCAATTTGTATGGGTAGGTACAGTCGTAGTTGGTATTGTCTTGGTAGAGAGAGGGAATATTGCTCAGGGTGCGATTATTGCCTGTTCAATGCTAGCGGGAAGAGCAGTTGCACCGATGGCTCAGCTCTCACAACTGTTAACTCGCTTAAACCAATCATTGGCAAGTTACCGTTCTTTATCAGCGCTGATGCAACAGCCGCGTGAACATCGCAATAATGCCGCTTACCTCAATCGGGAAGTGTGGCAAGGTAGCATCGAATTTAAAGATGTTTCATTTCGTTATCCTGACCAAACGCATGGTGGATTACAAAATCTTTCCTTCAAGATTAATGCTGGTGAAAGTGTGGCGGTCGTGGGTAAGGTTGGCTCTGGAAAAACAACCGTTGCCAAACTGATTCTAGGTCTTTATCAACCCGATTCTGGTGCCATCCTGATTGATGGTATTGACACCAGACAAATTGATCCAGCGGATTTAAGAAGAAACATTGGTGTGGTTATGCAAGATGTTTGGCTGATGACCGGTACCGTTAAGCATAATATTGGAGTAGGGGGTCTGAACCCGACCGATGAAGATATTTTAGAAGCATCAGAAATTGCCGGAGTGCATGAGTTCATTGCACCTCACCCCGATGGTTATGGCTTGCGATTAAAAGAACGCGGTGAAGGTTTATCAGGTGGCCAAAAGCAAGCCCTTGCGATTGCCCGCGCACTTGTTAGTCGTCCCCCGATTATGCTGATGGATGAGCCTACCAGCGCGATGGATATGGCTGGCGAAAAAGTGCTCATTGATAAGTTAAAGCGTCACTTACTCAACCAGACGATTGTGATCATTACGCATCGCGCCTCCATTATTGAGTTGGTTGATCGTGTGATTGTGATTGATCAAGGAAAGCTCGCTGCACAAGGTCCTAAGGCGGATTTCATGAAACCGCAACAGCCAACTAATCCTAATCCTGGAGGCGCTGCACCACAAGCTAAAGCGCCAGTACAACCAAAGCAAGAGGAGGTTGCTAGTGCTGTTGCCTCAGCTTCTCAGGCTAAGGAAGGGGTAAAAGAGCAAGATTCAGTTGAGCAAGCGCCAGTAGAAGCAAAACCGAAGTCCAAGCCAACAGTGGCTAGGAGTAGCCCGTCTTCATTGGCAGTGACTAGTGGTGTGACGATTCAGCCTTTTAGAGATAAAGATGGAACCAATGGATGAGCAACAGTAATTTAAAGGCCTTTTTCACCAAGGCAGTAGACACCGTTAAAAAAGGCCTGTTGTTTTTACTAAAGCAAATCTTTTTTGCTTTGAAGTGGATCATCATCCAAATTCGCATTGCGTTGAGATGGATTACCCATTGGATTGGCCGTGCAATTAGTTGGGCTGTACCAAAAGCGTCTGAGTATTATCAAAAAGCGCTCGATTGGTATCAAAATTCGCCCGAAATGCAAGATTGGCATACAGCTAAAAAGAACTTTGTTGAGAAAACAGAGCATGCTTTTATTCGCCTGTTTCGCCTAGAGCATCTTGATCTAGAAAATGCCGATTTACATAACCTGCGCATAGGTCGCCCTCATAAGTATTCTTATGTGCTCTTAAAGATAATTGT
>Ga0209188_1002958_pt1 | contig 12098 bp, 18 predicted proteins | sample C_130625_EF_Meta_FD_187307 | JGI IMG/M metagenome (GOLD analysis project Ga0209188, IMG submission 187307) | Freshwater microbial communities from Lake Croche, Canada to study carbon cycling - C_130625_EF_MetaG (SPAdes) (version 2) | ecosystem: Environmental > Aquatic > Freshwater > Lake...
GGAACTCTGGCAGCTCTATTAGGAATTCAATGTACCCTTGAGGTTGATTAACCCATCTTTTGGTTGCCCTGAAGTCAGCTATATATTTGTCTTCACTAAATATACTATCAAATACAGCCTTAACTAAGTTGTCTATATCTGGCTTTTGCTGATGCAGCTTCATATGCATTTCATTCTTCTTATATTCTTTCCATGTCTTGGGAACTGGTATATAAAATATCATATGCACGTTCTGCTCTGGTATAGTAAACCTTTGCTGTTTAACAAGTGCTGAAAGACTTGACTTGTAGTCATTATATTTTTCAAGACGGAGCAATCTACTTAACCCAGCAGGTCTTAGTTTTTCTCTTGGTATCCTAAAGAATATCTTATCACCTTGAGTTGCCCTAACATTAGTTTGTGGTGTTATGTTGAGTGTATATTTCTTTCTTACCATTTCTTATACGTTTTTTTTCTTTTAGTGCTTTTGTTAAAAGGGAGTTGATGATGTAATTTACTGTGCGGTCTTCTTTGCTACATATCTTTAAGATATCAGCATAGACATCATCATGAATTGTGATGCTAAGTCTTTTTGACATTTTTATTTATTTTGGTGTATTGTGATGCACTATTGCACCAGCTTGCACCAAGTTACACCATTTTGAATATATTCTATATATGTATTATTTTGAAATGTTGGCAAATAAAAAACCCCCACTTTCGTGAGGGTATTCTAAGGTAGCATATTAGAATTATTTCTTTTTATGTAACTCAGCAAACTTCCTTGCTGCTTCTACAGATGCAAAGCCCCATGCTTTTAGTGCTAAGGCTTTTCTTGTAGGTTCTCCGTTTGGCTTCTTCATAGCTCCATGCATACCTGCAAATCTTGCTGCGAATGATACTCTTCTTGGGTTAGTACCACCCTTTACAGGTGCTTTTAAATGACCTCCAGTTTCTGCATGGTATGATGCTCTGCCTTTGGCATTTAATCCTCCTTCAGGATTCTTTCCTTCTTTTCTTTGCCAAGCTGCTGAACTCATTTTTCTTTTGATTTAATTTTTTTCTCTTGCTTAAGCATTTCCTTAGTAGGCTTCTTTCCAGAACCTGCGTTAGCTCTAATGTTATCCCAAAGACCTCTCTTTGAATACGAGCCATCCTTGCGCTTTATCATGTCCTTGCTTTTACTTATCATGCCTTCCATGTTGGGGAATTTTATACCAAATATAATAAATTATGAATTAAGATTTGTATGTTCTACATCAAATTCTTTTAACCATTCTCTACACTGGTCTATTCTCTTATATACTCTTTGGATAAGGGCTTCGTCATATGGTACGGGAAATCTTACCACCCTTTCTTTGATAGGGACTTCATCAAAGGTCATATTGTTTTCAAGTTTTGATACTTGTCTAACATATTCTGGGCTATCCTCTGTGGCTGCATTTAGGGCGTAAAATAAACGCTTCTTCTCCGAGTTAATCATCTCCTGAGGCATATTCACTAAGCAATAGCAAACCTGGGCTATTTCAGCCCCTGTGAGAGCCATATAGCCTTGTACCTGATACTTGTACAGCGGATTTAATTGAGAGCCTACATTTGACAATAAAGTAGCAAAATCGTAGCTTGACTTTATATCTATGATAGCGACAGACTGCCCCTTATCCGTTACGATGATGTCTGGCTCACCTGTTAGGTAATTATTTGTAAAACGTAAATCATTTTTTTTGTAAGTTTGGGAATCAATACGGCTCAACATCATAATGCTTTCGTCCTCTACTAGTTTACCTTTCATAGTGTACTTACTTCGTTCAGCACCGCCAACAGCCTCTTTGCCGTATTTGTGGTATACGTACATCTCCTTTAGGTAGGATATGCATGAATCTCCTAGTGATGGTGGGGCATCTCTCTTAGATATAAGAGATAGTAGTTCTTCATCTTGTTTGGGAGTTCGTGACTCTTTGTTTTGCAACTCAGCTAGTTTCTCTGCTTGCTTGTCTGTTAGTACAGAACCTCTGCCTTCTGCCATTATCTTTCCAAGGCATGAGCATCTAAATAGGACTTCGTCCCAGTTTACTTGTGTCATTATTTCTTAGTTTTTAGTGAGCGTAATCTTGTTTCGTAAAGTTCTTGTAGTTCTGTAGGGGAACTCTTGGCGTATACAACCAGTCTATATGACTTTAATTCGTCTAGTGTGTTACAGGCTGCTAGTTGGTTTGCTAGTTGTTCGGGAGTTGCTTGTTCTTCTTCCTTGTGTTCGGGAATTTCTACCTCATCCTCTGTCTTGTTAAGGCTCTTGCCAAATAAGTCACCCATCTGTTTGATGGCATTCTTTACAGCCATTGAGGAAGCCTTAGGCGTGGCTAATTCAAGCATCTGTATGTCTGGGCATACTACGGTGGATATACCCATTAGGGAGCTAATAAAGCCTTCAAATGGTTTGTAATAATAATCTACTACAATTGTTACAGCGTACTTACCAGACCTGTCTTGTGTGATTGTTGGGGAAGAGATGGATGAGATGTAAGCCTCCTCAAAGATTGTCTTCATAGCCCCTTCCATTATGTCTAGGGGAATGGTCTTGTAGGTTTCTGACTTGTTTGACTTGGAGGGAAGCTCTACTACCCATTCAGCAGGTGGTGGTGTAGATTCAATGATGCTTCTTGCAAGTGCATACTTTTCTTGAGATGCTGCCTCTTTAATTTTTTGGAAGATAGGCTCTCCGTGTTCTAGTAGTTTAGTGTTCATAAAAAAAATAACCCCAAGGTGGTAGTGCATGGGGCTTTTTAACCGTTTTTAATGGTTTGAACACCACCGTATTGACTTCTACCACAAAACCAATATGGCGGTGCTGTCACAAAGTTAAGTATAATTGGGACACAATTTGTAACGTTTATCGGATTTTTTCCGATAAATGCATGAATTTTTAATAAAACTTACTATCCTTTGAATAAGTGTGGCAGTTGTACACTTTATTGTACATAAAAATGTCAAGTTTAATGTGCAAAAAACTAAGTATAATGTATGAGATACCCATCATTAAAAAATCAAATCAAGTATTGATTGAAAAAATAATGTAGCATATAATCAACAATTATTGCTGTTTTGTGTATTTTAATACACATTGTTCGCAATATTGTGGGGGAAGATAATCTATTTCGCCTCTTGAATACTTAATCTCATCTTCGGTATATTCAAATCCTACTTTTAAAATAACCCTGCATCCAGAGCATAACAATGCTCCATGTCCTGAATTGTATTTAACTATAAGCCTTTCTTTTTTCATGCTATAAAGGTATAAAAAGCCCAGCATAGAAATGCCAGGCTTACACTAAACTAATTACGCAAAAACTAATTGAATGAATACAATGAGAGTACAAATGTAAGGGAAATTTTGAAATCTTAGCGGCTTATACATTGGACGCTATGGCGGTGGGGGTGGTCGGGCTGTGGGGAACGGGCAAATAAAAGCGTGGGGGGGGTTAACGTTTTTGTTTTCCGTTTTGGTTTTCAATTTCGGGCTGTTGTTCTTATGCGTTCCGTGTGTTCGGGCTGTTGTTGTTTTTATTATGGTGTTTATAGTTTGGTAATGTCAGGGAAGTGTTGACAGGTTAACAGGTGCTGAGGTAATTGGTAATTCCATGCAGTGTTGTTATGTTGGTGTGTTTATTGTGTCTTATAGTGTTTTTTGTTTGTGGGGGGAAGTGATGACACTAAAATGATAAAAATTATTTTTATATTTGTATTGAAATGAGAATTATTATTTCTGCTATAATATCAATTACGCTAACTATAGTTTGGTATCAAGCTAAAAAATATGATAAAGAATTATAGGCATTGTTATAATGACACAAGAGAATAATTCTTATCTTTATGGCGTGGGAATTGCTATATATCCTACGAACCGTACCCCTATAATTTATGCCATACATTTTATGTATATTGTTGCTATTAATGCAAACATTGTCTTCCCAAGCACAATGCAAAGACGTATATGGTGACAAAACCGATTGTCCTACTGACCAAGATAGTCTTGTTATTTACAATAACGCATTAAAAGTTGCTGAATTTTACAGTAACAATAAATCCTATCAATTATTAAAATCTATTGAACTGACTGAAAACAGTCAGAAGATAACTGTATTTGAAGACCTCAAAGAAGCAAGAAGAATGTTTAACATTTTGAGAAGGGAATTGGCATCTATTAAGGATGATAAGTTTTCTGCTGGCAAACCTAATCCTGGATACAAGGATATTAATTATTCACAATATTATCAACTTGTAGATGAAAACAGATTCTATCAAAGAGAACTTGAAAATCAGATTATTAATTCTGAAGCTCCGATGTCAATGTATGATACAAGAGTTTCACCTATTCTTGTCAACTCATATAAATGCATTGATACGAGTTCTGTATTTTTTAACGACCTTGTAAATATCCCTTTGTATGTACCTGTAACAGTAAAACCATTTGGATTACTAACAGAAAGTGAACTTATAATGAGATACAAGGCGTTACATATTCAAGTACCAGATATTACCAAGCCTCCAAAAAGAAAAATGGAAAAAAGGGACTCTACAAATACGATTGTAGTCAAGCAGCTAATAAATAATATACCTAAGGACACTATAATTCATGTAAACAACTTCTATGTAATAAAACCAAATGGGTTGCCTATATATGCATTAAACCAATATGGCAGTGGGGGAATTATTGGGTTCATGGTTGGTCATAAATTCAAAAAATTAGATAAAAAGCAATACGGTGACTATGCAGTTCCTTTGTTTGCTAGGGAATTGCTTGCTAATGAAAGGGAACTTGACAAATACTTAAAAATAAAATTTGGTGCTTATTACGAAGGATTTTATTAATTTTATTGTCGGTAGAAAATAGCCTTGCTTTTCCTACGAAAACCACAAATAAAAGACCCCCACTATTGGGGGTTTTTATTGTCAGTAATTTCTATTAGTTGACCACTTGCCATCAGGTCTATCAGGTCTTCTAGTTGTGCTTTTTGGGAGTCGCTGAAATGAATAACCTTGTCCTCTATTGCATCTAAGAATAATGCATCTCTTATGTCTGAATCAATTTCATTTACAGCTTCTTGTGGAAGCCTATGTCTTATGTTATCTAAAATCCATTTGCATTTTGCTGAATAATTAAGCATTATTTGCTTAGCTCCATATTCATACCCCTTTGCAACATCATCAAAATAATCCATTGCTATTTTTGTATGGTGCAATGCTTTGATTAAGGAGAATGTGCTGTCTTGAAAATGTTCTTTCATTTTTTGTTTTTTATTGTTTGGGAAAATCTAAATAAGAAAATATATAAGCTATAACATCAATAGTCCAGCCATCTCCTAATAGGCAAGCCGCATCATTTCTTTTTAATAAACTTGTATATCCTAAAGGAACAGTTTGAAGTTTTTCTAATTCTAATTGTGTCAATATCCTAATATTTTCATTGTACTTACATTCTTGATTATCAAATACTATATTAATAAATCCTAGTTCACTATATCTTCTATATAATTTATCTTTACTTGCAAGTGGTCTACTTTCGCTCTCTAAAATGCACCTTGCCTTTAATCTATCTGTATACCCATTTTCTAATATACTTTGAAATGAAATTTTTAAATCTTTTGGCTGGGGGATTGTTGAATATCTCATACCAAATAAATCATTATACCCCCCCCCTATATTTGTCCAATAGCTTCTTTGTCTTAATTGTGCTGAAACTAATGAACTATTAATATCAACTGGAAATGTTTCTAATAGATGTGATATTGTGCTATAACTATAGTCATCCATTGCTACGTTTTCTAATAAAAAGTATTTTGGCTTTAGTTCTTTTAATAACCTTAAATATTCGTAAAATAATCCACTTTTTTCTCCTTCTAATCCTAGCTTTTGCTTATTAGCAGAACTAAAGTCTTGACAAGGGCTTCCCCCTATCAGTAAATCAATTTTTGGTAAATCATTTGATTTTATTTTAGTTACATCTCCAACCTGGATTGTATTTGGATAATTATGTTGCGTAACTTTTATTGCGTGTGGTTTTATTTCAGCAGCAAAATACTTATCGTATTTTATATTTGCTTTATTTAATGCTATTTGACCACAAGACATTCCGTCAAAAAGGCTTAATACGTTCATGTGTATGGGAATTAATAATTTATGCAAATAAAATAAAATACTATTATTACTATTGTTACAATTATTAGCAATCCTAAAATTATATCAATAGCTTCTTTTATTATTTTTTTCAATTAGTTTTTAATTTTTGGTGTTGGGGATATTCTTGTTTTCCCATACAAATAATGAGAAATAGTAGAATGATGTACGTTAAAAAATTCAGACAAAATCATATTGCTACATAAATATTTTTCATGAATTATACTGCAAAATATTTTTCTTAATTCACCTATATTATTTCTTGACCTTGAGCTTCTTTTTACAATAAAATCATTTATAGAAACATCATATTCTTCACATAAAATTTTTGCTTCTATAATCAACTCTTCGTGTGTAATAAACTGCTTTCTCATTCTGTCCCTCATTCTATCTTCAATTCTTTGATATTCTTTTTTTTCTTTCTCTGGCTTTATTACAACAAATGGGATAGAGTCACGATATTCTTTTAAATATCCAATGATTCTGTTTTTTGTAAAATCATTAAAGTCATCATCTAGGTAAGTTTCTAGTTGTTTGATAAATTGTTCTTCTGGTTTCATTTTTTAGTTTTGTATTGTTCAATAATTAATTTTAAATCTGATTCTGTTATTTTACCTATCTCTCTTTTTTGGTCTTCCATTTTCTGTACCTCTTCTTCCCCAACAACATCAACAAGAAACCTTTTGTATCTCTGATATGTTAGACCACTTGGTTCTAGGTGCATACTTAAATTACAATGGCAACAACCAGCATGGCAGTTTATTTCATTGAACCTTAAAGAATATGTTCCACGTGAAACAAAGTGCATACATTGTACAACATAGTTGCCAGATGTGTCCTTGTCTTTTAAATTAAAAGTTCCACCACAACATATACAGGTAATATTTTTATTACTATCTGAGTCACGTTTTTTTATCCAATTCCCAAACAAAATATCAGCAATCTTTAAGTAATCACTCTTGGTCTTGTCCTTGGATACTTTATGTAGTTCTCTTGATATTTTACTTAACTGAGCTTTGTGGTTTCTGTATTGTTTTTTTATTTCGCCAGGGAAGTGATGAATGAAATATCCCTTATAACCTAGCGTTGGATATTTTTCACAGTCAGCAGAACACTTGCAATTCTTTTGCGTAATACTTGAATTAAATCTTTTCATATTAAAATGGCATTTCATCATCAATAGCTACCCATTCTTTTTGTTCGGGAATTTCTATCTTAGATTGTTTATAATTAAAATCTAATTGCTTTTCATTAACTGCTTTTTGCAAAGGGTCGCCACCTAAAAAAATATACCTTCTTGTTGGGAAATTCATTTCAAAAGAAGATGCACCCTTTTTACCTACTGTCTTCTGTCTTCTGATTTTCTTTGAGTGAAATTCGCACATTGGGTTCTGTGGGTCTGTTTGTGCTAATGGTCTGTGGTAAACAAGTATGTTATCCATTTTATTGTTCCACATAGCTCCATCTGCTACATCAAATACTTCAGGGCATGGGTAGTTGCCGTCTTGTTGTTTGGGAAGTTTTGTTGGATGTGCTACTATCCAAAAAAACACATCATTCAAAACCGCAAATCTTGAAAAGTCCGTTAATACAAATTCAAGATACTTATCTCTCCCTGCAAAACCTTGGTAGTTATTTGTCATTTGGTTAAATGGGTCAATATCACATCCGTCAACCTTTTCCTTTATAATCAATTCTAAAAAAACTTGCTTAATATATTGAGGCGTAGGTTCTGAATTTTTAGGATAAATGTAAAAGAAATGCTCAGTTACAAAATCATATGCTCTTTGATAAACATCTATATTAGGTCGTCTTGGATTTCTTGGTGTACAATCGCAGCCTAATAAAATCTCAGCAAGGTCGTGGTAATATTCTTCTGGAGGGTTATCCTCTGGCGAAAACGTAGCAAACTTTTCACCATACAAAACAGTTCTAAACACTTGATACCATCTCTTAAACGAAGACTTACCATAGTTACCAATTCCCGTCAATAAAGTAACTTCACCCTTCTTTGGCTTAAACTTATCATCAATATCGGGAACATTAATTCCATTAACCTTAGCAAATCCAAGATTATATAAGTCCATTGCCCTTTCTTTCACATCAATACCATAAATAACATCTTGAGGTCTTATGCTTTCATCAAAGATATCTTGGTTAATCTCAACCTCTTTTCTAGTAACCTTGTCTACTAATACATCTTTTTCAAACTTAGCAGAACCAAAATTTGATGAATTTGCTCTATAAGCAGACTTTATTGCTCTCACACACTCCGTACTGCTAAATTCAGAATTAGTTAAAAACTCAGAAGAAATTAAATTTTCAGCAATAAACTCATCTATCCCAAACCTGCAACAAGAAGATGCAAGCATGAATATAAAATTGTTCCTTTCCCCAGACACAAATGCGTTACCCTTATTTGACATCCATACTAAAAGATTCTTAAATATCTGATAATCATCTGTGTCTTGAACTTTACGTTCAATTATCTTTTCTGTCTTTTTTGTCTTTTTAAAAACTTTAGCTGTTTCGTTTATGTATATCTCAGGGTCATAAGACTCATAACAAACTCTTGAAGGGTTAGCTCCTGATTTGTCTATGTCTGGGAAAAACTCCTGCAAAGAAGAAAAATGCTCTCTATGCTTAGTTCCATCGGCTATCTTTATGAGTGCCTTTAAACCCTTCCCAGACGGACTAACCCAACAAGCATATACAAAATCATGGCTAATTATCTCTGTCTGCTTTTCCCTAAGTTCATAAACATCATCAAAGTCAAGTACTAAAAATCCACTATGCTCTATAAGTTCGTCATCCTTTCTGTTCTTCCCAAACTTACCCGAAAAACAAACTGAAGGCAAGTTCGCTTTTAACTTATTTGACTTTTCCTTATCTATTTGACTTCTAATGTCTTCTACCTTTTGTTTGCTTTTGCCTTGGGAAATTCTAGTCAACGCTTCCCCAACAGAAATGTAATGTGGGTCTTTTGAAAATATATTCTGAAAAATCGTAATCATCGTATTCGTTATTTTAAGGCGATTTAATGCGTTATTTTTTCTTAGTGGTACATACTATCCAAAAACTAATTATCTTGTCTTATTTCAAATCCTAAGTCGTTTATATTTAATTTATTTTGCTTAGCATATTCATTTTTTTGTTTTTCCCACATTTCAGCTCTTTCTGTGCCAGTCATTTGATTGATATTTTTTTCTATTTTTTTTGATGCATTTTTAAATTCTATTTCAAACCAATTTGCAAAATGCTTTTTCAATTCTTTTTCTGATTTAAAATCTTCTCTAAATTCAATTGTTTTTAAAAAAGAATCTGCATACTTCATTATTTCTTGATTGCTTAATTTATGATTAGAAGCAATTCTATAAAAAAATTGTTCAGAATTTAAAAAATATATTTTTTCATTATTCCAAAATTCTGGAATGCCTGTATTATTTTTTATTTCTTCTATTTCTTCTAAACCTTCTTTATATGTGTTCGTTTGTTGTTCATTTGTTGTTCGTTTGTTGTTCATTTGTTGTTCGTTTGTTGTTCGTTTGTTGTTCGTTTGTTGTTCATTATTATTTATTTCACCTTGATAATCTTCATATTTACAAATAGTTATAATAGAAAATTGGTTGTTAGATTCTATTTCTATCTGACCTAATTCTTCAAACTTTTTAATTACTCTATAAATCAAAGACCCATCTATACCTAATTCATCTTCTGCTTTAAATCTCCCAAATAGTAATTGACCTCTATTTATTTCAACAGTAACTTCACCCTTACCTGCTTTTAGTGTGCAAAATGATTTTTTAAAATTAGCTTTTACTAGTAGCCAAATCCATATTTTTAATGAATTAGAACTTGAAAAACAATAGCTATCTAAAATTTCTCTATGTATTTTTATGTATGACATTTTATATTTTATTAAAAATTAAACAATTATTTAATCTCATATTTGAAATCATTGTTTCTAAATCTTGTAATTCAGAATATGGTATTTTAAAAATCGGGCTAATTTCTATTTCATTAATTTTGAAAAAATAAATATATTTTATATTATCTTTTATACATAAAGTTGAAATATGATTTTTTATTTTGCAAGTTGATAATATTTCAGTCTTTTCTTTGAATAATGATTCAACTAATAAATGGCAATGTTTACAATAAGTTATAAAGTTTGAATCATTATAATCCCAAGGTTCTTTTTTAAAATCATAAGTAAAATGATGTACATGAAGTTCTGTTTTTTCATCCAAACAAAGCTGACATGAAAATTCATCTCTTTGTAAAATTTCAAGCCTTTTCTTTTGCCATCTTGGGTCACGAAGTTTTTCTGAATAAGTTTTCATAAAAAAATATAGGTCTATTCCTGCGGCTGCTCAAAAATTAATTCATGATTGCAGGGATGCAATAGAAAGATTTTAACCGCAGGTATAGACCGTTAATAAATTGAATGATTGATTTTAAGGTAAACATATGAACTAATAATTGAGCAGGACAAAAATATAAAAATTTTTGATACAGCCAAAAAATATTTTTAGTAAGCGGTAATTATATTTCCTTGTTCATCTAGAATGGTGACTACGTTGTAGTATGAGTCGTAGTAGTTTGCTACTTTGATGTAGGTTTCATTTAAATCTCTGTTCATTTGTATGTAAACGTAAAACTCCTGCTCAGACAAAAATGGAGTGTGTTTCTTAGGGTTAAACTTCTCCTTGTAGTATTCGTATATTACCTTCATTTGGTTTGTTTTCTTGTTGTTTATGTACTCTTGTTTAGTCATCTTGTTTGGGAATTTGAGGTATACATAGTGGCTTTTCTTTTGTCCATTTTCTATTTACTAAATAATAAACATTATAGAATCCTTTTGAGTTCATTATTTTATTTCTTTCTAGTGAACATCTCTTGCATACATCTTGTGACCACTTATGTCTTTCCATTTCGTTTGGGAGTTCTTGAATTAATTCAGGTATTCCTTCTAATATACGACTGATGGCATTAATTATTTCATCAACATCAAAATGAGTTTTTTCTGGGATATCATCTGCAACTTTGTTTACCCATTCCATATAGGTATCGTAAAGTTTAACTCTGTTTATTTTTATTTTTTTCATATCTTAAATGTAAGTTTTAAACTGACAATTCCCCTACAAAACATAAGTGCGCCTATTTTTCTTGTGATGCACCTATTTTTAATTGTTCTCTATACCATTTAATGGCTAATTCCCATCCTTTATAAAAAGATTCAGAATCATCACTATTTTTTTTATTAAATTCTACCCATGCATTTGTTGCAGCAAATTCTATATCTGTATTTGATATTTCTGTTCGCTGTTTGGGAACTAGATTATTGATGCCATCAAGTTCTGGGTAGTTATCTGTGTAGTTATCTGTGTAGTATTTAGTTAATGCTCTAGCTACTAAATAAACAATAGCAGATATAATAAGTAATGTTGCAACTATAATCATTTTATTTAACTTTTAAATGTTCTACATATTGTTTAGCAAAATCTATAAAAGGTTTTTCAAAGTCAGATTTAGCATCACTTCCCTTACTACCAAATGTTTCTTGATAATAAGTTTCTGAGTCAAATTTAGGAGCATTATTAATATGATATTGGTACTCATACTCTTGACCTTCATCAAATGCTTTTATTATTTCAGCCTTGTGCATTTCTTTGGCTTGTTCAAGCACCCCATTAAAAAGTTGTGATGTTTTAATATCTTGATAGGGTATAATACCATCTATCTGTTCCCATAACCATTCTATTGATGTCATGTTTTCCATTTTATTTAAATTTTGAGATTATTTTTGATAAGTGTTCTTTTTTATCTTGTTCAGTATAACATTTATACCAATTTGGTGATACTTCATCAATTATACTAATCATTTGTTTTTCTAAAATTTGTTCTGCTTGTTCTAATATTACATCAATATCAGTACCTCTCCA
>Ga0209188_1002959_pt1 | contig 12098 bp, 16 predicted proteins | sample C_130625_EF_Meta_FD_187307 | JGI IMG/M metagenome (GOLD analysis project Ga0209188, IMG submission 187307) | Freshwater microbial communities from Lake Croche, Canada to study carbon cycling - C_130625_EF_MetaG (SPAdes) (version 2) | ecosystem: Environmental > Aquatic > Freshwater > Lake...
CATCATCGCCCTTCGAAAACAACGACGCTACGTAGGATGTGTCCGCTTGTCCTACCCCATTAGCTGAGTTTTTTCTCGATTCAATCACATCCGCCAAATCTTTTAGGACTAAGTAGAGTTCTTCGTTTGTTAGATTCAATTTTTTTCCCCAAAACGATTCTGCCAGTGTAAGTCATCGCTGTCTTTTACCAGTGGCTGAAAAAAACAATTCGGCGCACCTGTGTGACAAGCAATGCCACCTACTTGTTCGACGATTAACAAAATGGTGTCACCGTCACAATCTAACAAAATTTCTTTAATATTCTGAAAGTGTCCTGATTCTTCACCTTTGTGCCAGCGACGGCCTCTTGATCTTGACCAATACACAGCTTGTCCAAGTTCAACCGTTTCTTGCAGGCTAGCTTGATTCATCCAGGCCATCATGAGGATTTCTTTTGAAGTCATGTCTTGTGCAATAACCGGGATTAACCCCTGCTCATTAAAGTGCACTTGTGCCAGCCAATTTCCTGTATTTAAAGGTTTCATGCAAACATTCTATTGCATGCGCCAAATAATCTCTAGCGTACGATGATTCCTTGTTGCGCCATATAGTGTTTTGCTTGTTGGACCGTAAATTCTCCGTAATGGAAAATACTGGCGGCCAGGACTGCGTCTGCATGCCCTTTAATAATCCCATCGGCGAGATCTTCTAGACTTCCGACCCCTCCAGAGGCGATGACGGGTATCGAGACCGTATCACTGACCATTCTTACAAGTTCAAGATCAAAACCATTCTTGGTGCCATCCCGGTCCATGCTCGTCAGGAGTATTTCGCCAGCACCCCGCTCACAAACTTCTTGCGCCCAGGCAATCGCATCGATACCGGTGTTGTTGCGCCCGCCATGCGTAAATACTTCCCATCGCTGTGGTGCAGTTTGCTTGGCATCAATTGCTACGACGATGCATTGTGAACCGTACTTAGCGCTCGCTTCAGAGACTAAATCTGGTCTTGCAACTGCTGAGGAGTTCATGCTGACTTTATCTGCGCCTGCATTAAGGAGTCTTCTGACATCAGCCACTTCTCTCACCCCACCACCGACAGTGAGGGGGATAAATACTTGAGAGGCAACTTGCTCAATCATATGCAAGATGACATCACGACCATCCGATGTGGCGGTAATGTCTAAAAAGGTGATTTCATCAGCGCCTTGATCGTCATATCGCTTGGCGATTTCGACAGGATCTCCAGCATCTTTGAGCTCTAAAAAATTAATTCCCTTAACTACCCTGCCTGCTGTGACATCTAGGCAAGGAATAATACGTTTGGCTAACATGGCTTGGATTAATACTCTGGCGGATTTTTTTCATCCGCATATTTTTGCGCTTCAGTTAGATTGATATTGCCGTTATAAATCGCACGGCCGGCAATGACTGCAACTACACCATCATCTTCAATCGCACAAAGTTCATCAATGTCTTTCAAACTGGTCAAGCCACCGCTAGCAATAATGGGAATAGATACCGCCTGCGCTAAACGCAGTGTTGCTTCAATATTAATCCCCTGCAACATACCGTCTCTTCCAATATCGGTATAGACAATTGCCTCAACTCCATAATCTTCATATTTTTTTGCAAGGTCAATCACTTCATGGCCAGTCAACTTACTCCAACCGTCTGTTGCCACTTTACCGTCACGTGCATCTAATCCAACCATAATGTGCCCACCAAAAGCTAGGCATGCTTCTTGTAAAAAGCCGGGGTTTTTGACTGCTGCTGTTCCAATAATGATGGTTTCTAAACCATCATCGAGTAAGCGTTCGATGGTTTCTAGATCGCGGATACCGCCACCTAATTGAACCGGTATCTCATCCCCTACTTCTTTCAGAATCGATAAAATAGCAGCTTCATTTTTTGGCTTGCCGGCAAATGCCCCGTTCAAGTCCACCAAATGGAGTCGTCTTGCGCCCATATTGACCCAATGTCTTGCCATAGCGGCAGGATCTTCAGAAAATACGGTGGCTTTGTTCATATCACCTTGCTCTAAACGAACACAGTGACCATCTTTTAAGTCAATTGCAGGTATTAACAACATTTAAGGATTCCAACGTGTAAAGTTTTGATAAATGCGCAGTCCATCTTTTGCACTTTTCTCTGGATGGAATTGTGTTGCAAAAATATTATCTTTTGCAATCGCGCTGGTAAACAAACCGCCATAATTTGTCGTTCCGAATTCATGAATTTTATTGTCAGGTACTACATAATAACTGTGTACGAAATAAAATCGAGCTTGATTTGGTACTCCGTCCCAAAGCGGGTGCATTTGTTGTTGAAAAACCTCATTCCAACCCATATGCGGTACTTTTAAATGCGTGCCATCACTGTGCATCATGTTTGGCGCAAAGCGAATCACTTTTCCTGGAATGACTCCAAGGCATGGTGTCTTCTCATTGACTACATGCGCCTCATCGCTATGATCAAACAACATCTGCTCGCCAACACAAATACCAAGTAGCGGTTTGTTTTTCATGGCATCCATGAGAGCATCATATAGTCCTGATTCTTTGAGATTTTTCATGCAATCTGGCATTGCACCTTGGCCAGGCAATATGATTTTATCGGCACTTTTGATCTGCTCAGGCTGATGTGCGATGACGACATTACACTCAGGGGCAACTTTCATGACGGCTTGAGCGACTGAGCGAATATTGCCCATCCCATAATCAACGATTGCGATATTAGACAAAGCTCATACCTTATGAATGGTCGATTTACAGACTTCCTTTGGTGGATGGAATGCTTCCCAAAGCACGTTCGTCAATGGCAACAGCCATGCGTAGCGCTCTACCGAAGGCTTTAAAAACTGTCTCGATTTGATGGTGAGCGTTTACTCCGCGCAGGTTATCGATGTGTAAGGTAACGCCGGCATTATTCACAAAACCTCTAAAAAATTCAATGCTGAGGTCAACGTCAAAGGTACCAACCCGAGCTCTAGTAAACGGCACGTGGAACTCGAGTTCAGGTCTACCTGAAAAATCAATCACAACGCGTGATAAGGTTTCGTCTAGAGGAACGTACGAGTGTCCATAGCGCGTCAAGCCCGCTTTATCCCCAACCGCCTTGGCCACCGCTTGTCCTAAAGTAATGCCAATATCTTCTACTGTGTGGTGATCGTCAATATGCGTGTCACCTTTTGCCGTGACAGATAAGTCCACCATGCCATGGCGCGCAATTTGATCGAGCATGTGATCGAGGAAAGGTACGCCCGTATTTAATTCAGCGCGACCCGTACCATCCAAGTTTAATTTCAGTTGGATTTGCGTTTCCGAGGTGTTACGATTTACTTCAACTTGTCTCATTACGTCATAATATCATTCGTTCATCAATTTTCGTTAATTAGAAAGTCTTTTTATGTCTCGTTTTTGGAGCAAAACATTGCAGCAACTCACTCCTTATACCCCAGGAGAGCAGATACAAATCGCTGATTTAATTAAATTAAATACCAATGAAAACCCGTATGGTCCTTCACCGAAGGCTCTCGCGGCGATTCAAAACAAATGTAATGACTCACTTCGTCTGTATCCACCCCCTGGCTCAGAGTCTCTCAAAGATACGATTGCAAAGGTGTATGGTATTAACAACGATCAGGTCTTTGTTGGTAATGGCTCCGATGAAATCTTGGCGCATATTTTTTTAGGTCTTTTTAAACATGAAGCGCCAGTACTCTTTCCGGATATTAGCTATACCTTCTATCCCGTCTATGCGTCCCTGTATGAGATTGATGTGCAATTGATTCCTTTAGACGCTGATTTAAAGATTCAAATCAATGATTACATTGCAGTTCCTAAAAACGGTGGAATCATTTTCCCAAACCCCAATGCACCAACCGGTCAAGGCATTCCACTTGCAGAGATTGAGCGTTTATTACAAGCGAATCGCGATAGTGTTGTTGTTATCGATGAAGCTTATGTCGATTTTGGTGCTCAGTCCTGTGTTGGGCTTATTAAGCAATTTGATAATTTATTGGTGACGCATAGTTTGTCTAAATCAAGATCCTTGGCTGGCCTTCGGGTTGGTTACGCCATGGGCAATGCTAGTTTGATTGAGGGTCTTGAGCGCGTCAAAAATAGTTTTAATTCTTATCCGCTAGATCGCCTTGCTCAAGCGGGTGCTCAAGCAGCAATTTCAGATCAAGCTCATTTAAAAAATACAAGTCAGAAAATCATCGATAGTCGTAATCAACTTGTCCCTGAGTTGGATGCGCTTGGTTTTAAGACCCTGCCTTCACAAGCGAATTTTATTTTTACGTCTCATCCGAAATTGAGTGGGCAAGCGCTTTATCAAGGTCTGCGAGATCAAAAAATATTGGTGCGTTATTTTAACGCCCCAAGAATTGATCAATTTGTGCGCATTACGATTGGATCAGATAGAGAGTGTGCTGATTTGCTGCGCGCTTTGAAAAATTTAATCCCAGCGTAATTTTTTCGCTATCTTATGGCTTCAAGCGCATTACAGCTGCCATGGCATGCGCTTGTAGACCTTCACCTAGAGCTAAGGTGTTCGCAATTTTCCCGAGCGTATTTGCACCCTCTTCACTGACTTCTATCACACTACTTCTCTTGACAAAGTCATACACCCCTAGTGGTGATGAGAACCTTGATGTCCTTGAAGTTGGCAACACGTGATTCGGTCCGGCGCAATAGTCACCTAATGATTCACTGGTGTATTTTCCTAAAAAGATGGCGCCCGCATGTCGGATAAGTGGTAAGTATGCCCGTGGGTTTTGTGCTGAAATCTCCATATGCTCTGGAGCAATTTGATTCGAAATTGCACACGCCTGCTCCATATCTTTAACAAGAATCATTGCCCCACGCTTAGTCAGTGATGCGGTAATGACTTCTTTACGCGGCATTTGCGGTAAAAGTTTTTGAATACTTTGGCTTACAGCGTCCATAAAGCTTGCATCTGGGCAAAGTAAAATAGACTGTGCCATTTCATCATGCTCAGCCTGTGAAAATAAATCCATAGCAACCCAGTCAGGATCTGTCGTGCCATCGCAAATGACTAAGATCTCCGATGGTCCGGCAATCATGTCAATACCCACCGTACCAAAGACGCGTCTTTTTGCACTAGCGACATAAGCATTGCCAGGTCCAACGATTTTATCGACTGCTGGTATGGTAGCTGTGCCATAAGCAAGCGCTCCTACTGCCTGTGCACCACCAATCGTAAATGCGCGATCAACGCCTGCAACATAGGCGGCAGCGAGTACCAAGGAGTTATGTACTCCATCAGGGGTCGGAACGACCATGATGACCTCTTTTACCCCAGCCACTTTGGCCGGAACTGCATTCATTAAAACTGAGGATGGGTACGCCGCTTTGCCGCCTGGCACATACAGTCCAACGCGGTCAATCGGCGTGACTTGTTGCCCGAGTTTGCTGCCATCTGCTTCTGTGTACTCCCATGAATGACAGCCAGACTCAATCATTTGTCGCTCATGATAGAGCTTGACTCGATTAGCCGCCGCTTCTAAGGCGTGTTTTTGCTCTTGCCCCAAACCTTCAAATGCTTGTTGCATTTCTTGTTTGGATAACTCAAGATCTGCTATCGAAGCCACTTGTAGCCGATCAAACTGTTGGGTTAAACGCAAGACTGCTTCATCGCCACTCTCTTGTACTTCTCGCAAAATCTTGGCGACCGTTTGCTCAATCGCACTGGTATCTGCTTCAGATAATTCTAGTAGCAACTTTAACTGTGCATCAAAATCTGCATCGGCGGTGGTGAGTCTGCGCATCATGATTTTACTTTTCTGCAGCACTTGCAAATGCATCTAAAAATTCTTGCATCTGCTCCCTGTGCATTTTGTGAGCAGCTTGATTCACAATCAGCTGCGCACTAATTTCCATGATGGTCTCGACTTCAACGAGTTGGTTAGCTTTTAATGTATTGCCTGTCGAAACCAAGTCAACAATGGCGTCAGCAAGTCCCACAAGTGGAGCGAGTTCCATCGATCCATATAACTTAATCAGGTCAACGTGCACACCTTTGTTCGCAAAGTGTTCGCGTGCACATTGTACGTATTTAGATGCTATTTTTAGTCGCGCGCCTTGTTTTACAGCTGAGTTGTAATCAAACCCAACTTTAGTCGCAACGGACATGCGACATTTTGCAATGCCTAGGTCAATCGGCATGTATAAGCCTTCAACGCCATTCTCAAGCAACACATCTTTACCGGCAACGCCAAAATCAGCCGCCCCAAACTGTACATACGTTGGCACATCAGATGCCCGCACAATAATGATTTGTAGATTAGGATGCGATGTTGTAATAATGAGTTTTCGGGTGGACTCGGGATTTTCTGTAATAGAAATACCTGCTCGTTCGAGCATAGGCATTGTTTCTTCGAAAATTCTTCCTTTTGAAAGGGCTAGTGTCAACATAATCTTATTATCCTACAGGGCAGATGATGGTGGGTAAATCCTTTATTTGACCCTGGTGATATCAGCGCCGAGGGCACTGAGTTTGCGCTCCATACGATCATAGCCACGGTCTAAATGATAGATGCGATCAATGAGTGTCTCGCCACTCGCCACTAAACCAGCAATTACTAAACTAGCAGATGCTCGCAGATCTGTAGCCATAACGGTTGCTCCAGATAAATATTCCACACCTTCGATCATCGCCGTATTACCTTCAATCCCGATCTGTGCCCCTAGGCGATTCATTTCTTGGACATGCATAAAACGGTTTTCAAAAATAGTTTCTGTCACCCTAGAATTGCCTCGTGCAATCGTGTTTAATGCCATAAATTGCGCCTGCATATCCGTCGGAAACGCAGGATATTCTGAGGTTCTAAAGCTGACAGGCTTAGGTCGATCTTTCATGGTCGCTTTGATTACATCAGTGCCCACTTCCATTTGAAGACCTGCTTCTGTTAATTTAGTCAGCACGGCATCTAATGTGTCTGGTCGACAATTGTGGATTGTGATTTCGCCGCCAGTAGCTGCAACGGCACATAAAAAGGTGCCTGTCTCAATACGGTCTGGAATGATGTGATACTGCGCGCCATGGAGTGCCCGAACTCCCTCAATAATGAGGTGATCACTCCCTATTCCTGAAATCTTGGCGCCCATCTCATTAAGCAATAATGCCAAATCTGTGACTTCTGGTTCACGCGCCGCATTTTCTAGATAAGTGATGCCATCAGCAAGCGCTGCTGCCATCATCAGGTTTTCTGTCCCTGTTACCGTAATCATGTCTGTCAGAATGTGCGCGCCATGAAGTTTATTCGTCACTTTGGGCGTATCTGCCTGAATATAACCTTGCTGAATCTGCATGCTGGCACCCATTTTCTGGAGGCCCTTGATATGCTGGTCAACTGGTCTTGCGCCAATGGCACAACCACCTGGAAGAGATACTCTAGCATTACCAAATCGGGCTAAGAGTGGGCCAAGTACCAGAATTGAGGCACGCATCGTTTTTACCATCTCATACGTTGCTTCTGCTTTTTCAATATGCTTGGCTTGAAGCTCAACAACTGAACGATCTTCTGGATTCGGAAAATGAATCTCCACACCCATCTGGGTGAGGAGTTTTAGCATCGTTCTGACGTCTTGTAAATCAGGTAGGTTTCGTAATACGAGTTTTTCAGAGGTAAGCAAAGCTGCGCATAGCATGGGTAAGGCCGCATTTTTTGCGCCTGCTATTTCTACATCACCGTGTAGGGCATGTCCGCCTTTGATTAATAACTTATCCATACAAATCTCTAAAAATGTAAATTAAATAAAAACCTAATGCCATTATCAATCATTGGATTGATATCAAGAGGCTTAAGCTTTTTTCTCAAACTCTTCAGGAGTGAGTGTTTTGAATGATAAGGCATGGATTTCTTCTTTCATCCGCTCGCCTAAAGCAGCATATACTTTTTGATGACGGGCAATTGGACGCAGTCCCGCGAACTCGGGGCTCACAATCGTGGCAAAGAAATGCTGCCCATCTCCTTCAAGGGAGATGTGGGTGCAATTTAATCCTTCTTGGATATACGTCTTAATTTGTTCTGGTGTGGGGTACATGACTCAAATCTCTTTATTAATGTCTTAGTTTATAGCCTTTTTTCAGCATACTTAAAGCGACCCATGTCACGATCAACAAACATATGCTAAGAGCTATCAGGCTATGATACGGTGAAACATCCGATTGTCCAAAAAAACCATAACGAAAACCATCAATCATATAAAAGAAAGGGTTGAAATGGGATACTTGCAACCAAAACGGCGGTAAGGAATGAATGGAATAAAAAACACCAGAAAGCATGGTCGCAGGCATGATGACAAAGTTTTGTGAGGCGGCTAATTGATCAAACTTATCCGCACAAATCCCGGCAATTAAACCCATCGCACCCAGTAAAGCAGACCCTAATAAAGCAAAGATACATATCCACAGAGGTGCCTCAAATGGTATTTTTGCAAACCAAATCGTTACCGTAAAGACGCCTAAACCGACAGACAGGCCTCTGATCATGGCGGCACCTACATAGGCGGCAAAAAATTCGATATGTGACAGAGGCGCTAGTAAAACAAAAACTAAATTACCCGTAATTTTTGATTGAATTAGTGAGGAAGATGTATTGGCAAAAGCATTTTGCAAGATACTCATCATCACTAAACCGGGGATTAAAAAAGCTGCATATTCGTAGCCGTAAATTTTGGGGCTATTGGCCAGGACATGACCAAAAATGAGTAGGTATAAAACCGCCGTCAGAATAGGTGCAGCTACTGTCTGAAAAGCCACTTTATAAAATCGCTTCACTTCTTTGCGAAACAGCGCAGGAAATCCACTCTGGATGATTGCTTCGGGCAAGAGGGGTTTGACTTGTTCCATTTATTTAGACTCCGCCATGATTTTGACAAATACCGCCTCTAAATCAGCCGCGCCATCATCTCCCAAGACTTTGGGAGGCATTCCTGGTGGGCGATGTTTAGCTAAGAGATTTTCGGTGGTATCAAGCGCGACAACACGCCCTTGTTTGAGCATGGCGATGCGTCCACAGAGCGATTCCGCTTCTTCTAGGTAATGCGTAGTGAGCACAATCGTATGTCCTGCTTGATTTAAGCGACTAATAAACTGCCATAAGGACTGTCTTAACTCAACATCGACTCCTGCAGTTGGCTCATCCAAAACAATCACTGGCGGGCGATGGACTAATGCCTGAGCTACGAGTACACGCCGTTTCATACCACCGGAGAGTGAGCGCATATTGGCGTTTGCTTTATTGGTTAAATCCAGATTGGCCATGATTTCATCAATCCAATCATCGTTTTTATTCAAGCCAAAATACCCTGATTGAAAGCTCAGGGTTTCGCGGACGGTAAAAAATGGATCAAACACTAATTCTTGTGGCACTACACCTAATTGCCTACGAGCAATGCGAAAATCTTTTTGAACGTCATGGCCCATGACTTCTATCACTCCAGAGTCTGGTTTACAAAGCCCAGCCATGCTTGTAATCAGCGTAGTTTTACCAGCGCCGTTCGGACCAAGTAATCCAAAAAACTCACCTTGTTTTATCTCTAAGGAAACACCGTCCAAGGCAACTAAGTTGCCGTAGTTTTTTTTCACTGCTCGAATTGATAATGCCGACATCAATTATTCATTAGCCTTTTTTAGTTGAAATACTTCTTCAAGCCCATATACCTTTGATAGTACTTGAAGTTTCTCAGGCGCCCCCTGAATTGCTAATTGCGGATTGATTCGGTTCCATGCCAAAAGAACGGCAATGATGGAGGAGTCAAACTCCTCTAGATGTGAGGCATCAACGATACCTTCCGTCGTTATCTTTGCTAACCCCTGATCACGCACTGCTAATGCATTTTGATGATTAACAATGCTAGGTAGGGATATCATCGGCTTACTTTGCTTTTGCAAGCGTTGCGTTACGGTCTTGTAAAAACTTAATTAAACCATCGATGCCGTTGGCACTAATTTGATTATTAAATTGGCCACGATACGCTTCTATTAACCATGCGCCCAAAACATTAATGTCATACAACCTCCAGGTTTCGCCAACTTTCTCCAGTCGATAGTCGATTTGAATCGCGTCACCCTTGTTCATTACTTGGGTCTTAACAACAACCTCGGTATCTGCAGGATCCATCCGAAAGGGTCTGTAGGTGACTGTTTGGTCTTTAACTTGCGTAAGCGCCCCAGCGTAGGTTCTAATCAGCAAACTTTTAAATTCAGTCATGATTTGTTTTTGCTGCTCTGGTGTAGCACGACTCCAATTTTTGCCCATGGCAAGCTGTGTCGTTTTCTGAAAATTGGTATACGGGACGATTTTTACTTCTACTAATGACATCACTTTAGTCACATTGCCCGACTGAATATCTTTATCCGCTTTAATACTTGTCATGACATCGCTTACCAAGGTTTTTACCAAACCGTCTGGTGTGGCATCAATGACCTCTGCCAATGGTGATTTTGTAACTAGTACGGCTGCAGCTAACATCATTGCCAATAGCCAATAGCGCATCCGCACTATGAGGGAAGGCATCGTCGCCACGTTTTTAATCGGTCGCTTCATCGTCAATCCTTATTTATGACTTTGTATTTTAAATCTTTTATGTGTCGCAATTAACGCACGCGACTTTCTTCATTTTCTAGCATTTCTGCAGGGACATCGTCGTCCTCATCTATGAGCTGTGGATTGCCGTCATAAATACGGTTTCTTCGTCTTTGAATATAAGCATCTCTGACAAATGTATATTTATCAAATGCTGCCTCTTCCAAAAGATTGGAGGAACTTAAATATTTGGAGCGTTGGTCTATTACCCTCACGCCTGTAATGGTATTTCTGACTGGGATATTTTCAATACGATTAATCAATATGTCGGTTTGCAGGTCAAATACCCAACCAACCGTATCGCGCACATTACTTGGCCCTAGCAAAGGCAATACCATGTATGGGCCATCTTTGATGCCCCACTTACCAAAGGTTTGGCCAAAATCTTCACTATGTTTTTCTAAACCAGCATCCGTGGCAACATCAAAAAGACCACCTAGACCGATAGTAGAGTTAACAAGGACCCTAGTAAGATCATCAAATGCTTCTTTGGGTTTTCCTTGCAGTAATTGATTAAATGCTGTGTAGATATCGCCAATATTTGAAAAAACATTGGACAGTCGATTGCGTATAAATTCTGGAACGATAAATTCGTAGGTTTGCGTCAGTGGTTTAACAAGGTATTTGTCTAGGCGCTCATTGAAAGTAAACACGTTGCGGTTCGCCAACTCCCATGGATCCTTCTTCGATGCAGGTTGACCCTCTGGTATAGATGCACAAGCAACACAAAATAAAGTCATGAGTCCCATCAATAAGATCCGGAAACTACGATTGAGGGGACGTGCAAAAATCATTATTTATTTTTTTCTTTGCCGGCATCTGCCGCCTTGTTATACAAAAATTGGCTGATTAAATTCTCAAGCACTATTGCTGATTGCGTTTGCGTGATTTTACCTCCCTGAGCCAATGACTGCTCGTCGCCACCCGCTTCTAGTCCAATATATTGCTCACCCAATAAACCTGATGTCAAAATCTTTGCTGAGGAATCTTTTGGAAAGCGAAATCCTTCGTCTAAATTCAGGGTAACAGTGGCTTGATAGGTTTTATCATCAAAATTGATAGCGGCAACTCTACCCACCACCACACCAGCACTTTTCACTGGCGCACGTGGCTTTAAGCCACCGATATTATCGAAGCGTGCAGTAATACTGTAGGTTTTAGAAAAGCTAAAAGAGCTCATGTTGCCAGCTTTTAGCGCCAAAAATAAGAGGGCAACAAAGCCTGTAACAACAAATAAGCCAACCCAAAAATCTAATGAATTTTTTTTCATATTCCAATCACTTTGGTTTAAACCATCTTAAGTAGAAAACATGACAGCAGTTAATAAAAAGTCTAGCGCTAATACAGCAAGAGACGAAATCACAACTGTTCGCGTCGTTGCAAGAGATACCCCTTCAGGTGTCGGCTTTGACTCATAACCTTGATACAGGGCAATAAATGTCACCGCCACTCCAAACACCATACTTTTAATAACGCCATTGCCAACATCTTTTAATACATC
>Ga0209188_1002962_pt1 | contig 12093 bp, 10 predicted proteins | sample C_130625_EF_Meta_FD_187307 | JGI IMG/M metagenome (GOLD analysis project Ga0209188, IMG submission 187307) | Freshwater microbial communities from Lake Croche, Canada to study carbon cycling - C_130625_EF_MetaG (SPAdes) (version 2) | ecosystem: Environmental > Aquatic > Freshwater > Lake...
CATCCAATGATCGGTGGAAAATCGCGACGGCTGTGCCGCCAGCGCCGCAGTAAGCAGCCGCCCCCCGGTCTGCTGCGCCTGGGCTTCGATCTGAGCCAGATCGGCCGTGGTCAAGCGGGAGGGAAAGAGCGGCTCCGAGATCGTCTCGTTCGCCATGGTGAACGACTCCGGCAGGCAGGGAACGGAGGGGACGGAGGAACGTCGGCGAAGCGGTGGGCCGTGAAGGTCAGCCGAAGACGTCAACGCCGCGGTCGAGCCCCGACACCGTCATCAGGAGGGTGGCCAGTGACGCGGCGGCAGCCTCGAAGTAGCGGGCCCCGAGCGCGGCGGACGAGCCGGCCGGATCGCCGCTGCCGGTGTCGGGCTGGACCTTCGACCACGGGCGGGGAGTCCAGGCGTTCGCCTGACGGATGCCATCAGGAAGTCGGGCCGCCGCCTCTCCCTTGCCGGCCCTTTCCATCTCCATCCATTCGGGACGAAGATGGAGGAGCAGCGAAGTCTCCAGTTGCCCAGCATGATCCCCTGGGTCTGAAAAGGTGGCAGCGAGGACGTCAGGACAGAGCTTCCAGAAGTCGACGACGAGGATCGTCAGGCCCGAGGTGAGTTGACAGTCGCGGACCATCGGCTTGAAGTCGTTCCCCCCGTGCCCGTTGACGATCACGAGCCGGTCGATCCCCTGTCGGGCGAGGCTGTCGGTCACGTCGCGGAGGATGGCAAGCGCCGTCGCCGTCGAAAAGTGAACCGTGGCCACCTGATCCTGCTGCTGGGCATTGTTGCCATAGGGAATCGCGGGGAGGACGACGACCCGGGCGCCTGCCGCGACGGCGAGATCGGCGGCACGCTCGGCGAGCGACACCGCCTCGACGACATCGGTGCCATGGGGCATGTGCCAGTTGTGCGCCTCAGTCGCTCCCCACGGCAGCACGGCGACGTTCGGCCGCCGCGCCAGGAGTTGGGCGTAGTTGGCTTCGTGGAGGATGTGGGCCCGAGGCCCCCCGAGATTTCCGGGGCCTGAGGAGGAGGCGGTCATGTTTCGGCCCTCCGGCGAGGTGTCGGCGGGGTTTTCCTGCGGCGTTCCCCCCGCGGTTGGATCGACCGCAAGTCTATCCGGCGGCGATGGTTGCGCCCCGATCTCCGGAAAGGAAATGAGTGGGGGGACTCGGGAACCGGGGGAACGGATGGTAGGATGTTGTCATCGGCGAAGGGTTTCCATTTTGGGAGCGACCGCCGACTCCATCGATGCAGGCCGGTCGCGACGAGCGGCCGATGCGTGTGAAGTCCGCGGCCGGAAATCGTTCCACAGGCCATTCAGCTGACGCTCTCGCCGTCCGGGTCGAGCGTTGCGGCCCCGTCGTTCTTCCGGCCCTCCTGTTGTGCGACTTCGGTCATCTGGCCGCGGAAGTAGCCCGGCTCGAAGAGGCCGGGGCCGCCGCGATCCATCTCGACATCATGGATGGCGTCTTCGTGCCGCAACTGACCTACGGGCAGGTGGTGGTGGAGGCGGTTCGGCGGGCGGCGAAGGTGCCGATCGAGGTCCATCTCATGGTGGCCGAGCCGGACCGCTGGCTGGCCGACTACGCGCGGCTCGGCGCCGACATCCTCACCGTCCATGTCGAAGCCCTGCCCGACGCGGCCAAGACGCTCGACTCGATCCGCCACCTCGGCCCCCGCGCCCATCTCGCAATCAGCCCGAAGACCCCGGTCGAACGCGCGATCGCACTGTTGGATCGATGTGACGGAGTCCTCGTGATGAGCGTCGAGCCGGGCTTCGGTGGCCAGGCCTTCGATCCCGCCGCGCTTGCCAAACTGAAGTCGCTCGCCGAGGCCCGTTCCAACGGTCATCCGCATGTCCGGCTGTGTGTCGACGGAGGTATCTCCACGACGACGATCGGCCCCGTGGCCGCCGCGGGTGCGGAATACATCGTCGCTGGGAGCGCCGTCATCAAATCCCCCGATTACGCCCTCGCGATCCGCGATCTCGAGCAGATCGCCGGCGACGCCGCTCGCGCCGCGGATCATTCCCCCAGGAGTCTTTCTCTCGATGGCTGATTTCCTCGTCGTCATCCGATCGGGTGCGACGGACTACGATCTGCAGGGCCGCATCCGCGGCAATCTCGATATCCCGTTGGCGCCGGCCGGCATCGCCGCCGTCAGGGAAACAGCCCGCCACCTCGCGGCAGCGCCTCCTGCCGCCCTCTACACCTCCCCGACGACCTGCGCCATCGAGACGGCCGACGTCATCGGCGATGCGCTCGAGATGGTGCCACGACGGGTGCCCCACCTTGTCGGCCTCGATCTCGGGCTCTGGCAGGGGATGCTCGTGAGCGAGATCCGCCGCCGGCAACCGCGCTTGGCGCGGCACTGGGAAGAGGATCCGTGGACGGTGGTGCCCCCGGATGGTGAGCCGCTCTCCGCCGCCCGCGATCGCATCGCTCAGGCGATCGGCAAGATCGTGGCCCGACACCCCGGGGAGCGTGTGGCAGTGGTCGTGCCTCAGCCGATCGACCGGATCATTCATTCCCTGCTGACCGGCGATGGCCCCGGCGACCTGTGGGAGATCGCGGCGACCGCCCCTGCGGCCTTGGAAATCCGGGTCAGCCCCGCCACGCCGCAGCCCCCTCTGCCTGTGACTGGTTTCGGGGTCTTCGGCGGTGCCACGGCGCTCGCGACGCTCCGCGGGCGACTCGGCCTGGCGCCATCCTGACATTCTCGGGGAAAACGTCGCTGGCGCCCCTCCAGCAGGGGGCGACGAGACCGGCGCAGCATCGGTCGACCGCCACCGACTACACTGGACGCTCGAAGTTTGGCAGCCTTGCTGCCGCCTTTTTTTCCTCGCCATTGCCCCCCTTCCCGACCGGTCGCATGGAACGACGCAATCCCTCCGCCGCTTCGCAACCCGCCGGCAAGGTGGCACCGGCCGGTCATGAGCCGGCCCCTGCCACAAAGCCCTCCGGCGCCCCCCCGTCAGCATCCCCCACGCCCCGCGCACCGCGGCCGAAGCGAGGGGTTCCTGAAGGGCTGTGGCAGAAGTGCGACGGCTGCCAGCAGACGATCTACCGCAAGGAAGCGGAGGAGATCCTCAACGTCTGTCCGAAGTGCGGATTTCACTGGTATGTCTCGGCGGCGACCAGGATCGAACAGCTCTGCGACACCGGCACCTTTGAGGAATGGGACGCCGGCCTCCGTCCGACCGATCCGCTCGGCTTCCGTGACAAGAAGCCCTACGCCGAGCGGCTCGTGGCCGAGCAGAAGCGGACCGGCCTTTCCGATGCCGCGCTCACCGGCACCGGCATGATCCGGGCCCGCCGGGTGGCCTGCGGCGTCACCGATTCGTCGTTCATCATGGGGAGCATGGGGAGCGTCGTCGGCGAACGCCTCACCCGGCTCATCGAGCGGGCCACCCCACAGAAACTGCCGCTGATCATCATTTCGGCCTCGGGCGGCGGGGCTCGGATGCACGAGGGGATCCTGTCGCTGATGCAAATGGCGAAGGTGTCGGCGGCCTTGGCCCGCTACTCTCAGGCCGGCGGCCTGTTCATCTCCGTCCTCACCAACCCGACGATGGGTGGCGTGGCGGCGAGCTTCGCGTCACTCGGTGACCTCTGCTTCGCCGAACCGCGGGCGCTGATCGGCTTCGCCGGCCCCCGCACGATCAAGGCGACGATCCGCGTCGAACTTCCCAAGGGCTTCCAGACGAGCGAGTTCCTCCTCGAGCACGGGTTCATCGATCGGATCGTGGCCCGCAAGGATCTCAAGAGCGAGATCGCCAGGGCGATCGACTACTGCTCGCGCTAGCAGGCAGTCGTGCGGCTGATCGCCGACCCACGCGGCCGCACGGCAGCACGCGGGGGATCGGGCGACTTCAGTATCGGCCCTGGAAGCCGGCGAAGCCGCCGTGAAGGATTGTGCTCGATCCGGCGTTGATCCCCTGGAGCGCACTCGGGGCGGCGAGCGTCGACGGCCATTGCCCGTCGGCCTGGGCGATGTTCCCCACGCCGACGACGCGGTAGCCCAGCCACACGCTCCAGCGGTCGGTCACATCCCAGGCCACCGAGCTATCGACGCTCCCCAGCCAGGAGAAGACGCCGAGCGTCGAATGGACGTTCACCGGTTGCCCGTCGGAGAAGGTGGCCCCGGAGCCATTGATCGTGGTCAGCTCGGTGGTGTTCGTGATCGCGTTGCCACCGATCATGAACTTCGGCACCGCGGAGAGCCGGATCCGCGGCGCGATCCGCCAGTCGGCCTTGGCCCCCACCTGAGCGCCGTAGAGGTTGTTGTTGGTCGCCACCGAGAGGAGCGATTGATTGGCGCCAACGGACGACGGCGGGAGTGTCGACGACGTCGACGTCTGCGAGAGCACGTCCTGGAGTTCGAAGAAGCGGAAGCCGGCCAGCCACATGAAACCGAGCCGACGGTCGAGCGGGGGAAACTCGGGGCGATCGGTGAGGCGGTAAATCCAGTTGATCTCGACGTCGTTGACGAGATCTGACCGGGCCACCTGCTGCTGCGTGGCATCGGTGAGGAAAGCCGATGCGGGGGATCCCGCGAGGATCACGCCAGGGGCCTGGGGGATCGCATCGATCCCCGCCCCGGTCACCGTCGCGGAGGTGCCGAGGCCATACACCCCCCAATAGATCCCTTCGAGGGCCCAGTTCTGCTGTTCTCCCATCCACCGTCCCACCTGGAAGTCGAGTCCACCGGGCCAGGTAGCGGCCGCCGAGGAGGTGGTGAGCGTCGTCAGCCCGGCGGCCGGTTGCATCGTGGCCGTTCCAGACGGCAGCGTGCGCGTCATCATCAGGCCGCTGGCGCCAGCAAACCAACGGGGCCAGGGGGGAACGATGTCGGTGGCCACAGCCTCGGGAAGGGCCGCATAGCCGCCGAGTTCGTTGGGGTCGGGGACATACATTGGCGGAGGCACCACACCGCCGTCGAGCGGCACGCCTCCTCCGACTTGGCCGGAGGTCAACGGCCCCGACGAGGGCACGCCAGCCCCGGCGGACGGCAAGGGAAGACGTGGTGGAGCCGGCGTCGGCGGCGGGCCCGGGACCTGTGCCGACGGAAACGCCGGGAAGGAATCGGCTGGTGGCGCTGCCGGCAGCGCTGGAGGAGTTCCGAGCACCTCTGCGGGAGCCTGCGCCGCCGCGGTGCTGCCGAAGAACAGAAGGATGGCCACCATCACGCCGGCGGGGAACACCATAAATCCCCGACGCGGGTCGACGGAGTCGATGGCGGCTGATGGGACGAGCATGGTGATCACGCTGAAAGCGAGGGTGGACGGAGGGAGCCGGGGCGGAGCGTCTTGGAAACGCGCCCGGCGATCAAGCCCGATTGGTCGCCGGAAGTGGGTCGATTGGCGGTACACTTCGGGGGATTCACGGCGCCGTGGGAGTTTGCGGAAGATGCCTCGATCGCGGTCGAACCCCCCCCATTCTCCGGGCGACCGAATCGATGCCGGGCCCCGGGCAGCGGTGCTCGGGTGGCTCGATTCGCGGGTGAACTACGAGCGTCAGGCGCCGGTCGGCCCGGGGGGCGACGGCTCGTTCGGCCTGGCGAGGATGCGACGGTTGCTGGCCCTCATCGGCAACCCGCACGACGCCTTTCCAGTGGTCCATGTGGCCGGCACGAAGGGGAAGGGGTCGACGGTGGCGATGATCGCCGCGATCCTCGGGGAAGCCGGGCTGCGGGTCGGCCGGTACCTCTCCCCCCATGTCCATCGGCTCGAGGAGCGGATCGCGGTCGACGGCCGGCCGATCGCCGAGGCCGATCTCCTCCGCTCGTTCGCCACGGTCGTGCCGGCCGTCGAGCAGCTCGATGCCTCCGCGCTCCGCCGTGGCACGCGCGTGCCGACCTGGTTCGAGGTGGTGACGGCGGTGGCCTTCGACCATTTCGCCCGGGCGAAGGTCGACATCGCCGTTCTCGAGACCGGCTTGGGCGGCCGGCTCGACGCGACGAACGTCTCCCGACCGGTCGTCTCGGTGATCACGAGCATCAGCCTCGACCACATGGCGATCCTCGGCCCCACCGTCCGCCACATCGCCACGGAGAAGGCGGGGATCATCAAACGGGGCTGCGCCGTCGTGTGCGGCGCGCGCGATCCGGCCGCCCGGAAGGTGATCGTCGCCACGGCCCGGAAGCGCCGGGCACCGCTCCGGCTGATCGACCGCGATTTCACGATTTTCCACGCTCCGGCAAACGCTGCGACACCGCTCGCCGGCGGCACGCTCCTGCTCCGCGCCGCAGGTGAAGGCGGGCAAGAGCTCACCTATCCCCTCTCGATGGCCGGCCGCCATCAGGCCGACAACGCCGGGCTTGCCGTCCTGACGATCGGTGAACTCCGTCGGCGCGGCTTCCCGATCCCCGAGACGGCGGTGCGGGCCGGGTTGGCATCGGTCCATCTCCCGGCGCGGATCGAGCGGATCGCCGACCGGCCGCTGGTGATCCTCGACGCGGCCCACAACGTCGCCTCGATGGAGTCGCTTGTCGAGACACTCGAAGCTCCACTCGCGGCCACAACGGCGCGTGGTGCACCGCGGGTGCTCCTCTTCGCCGCCAGCGCCGACAAGCAGATCGAGGAGATGCTCGCCTGCTGCCGGGGCCGGTTCGACCGGGTTGTCGTCACCCGCTATCTCACCAACCCCAGAGCGGCGACGACCGAGCGGCTCGTGGCGGCCTGTGCCGCGGCAGGGCTGCCCGTGCCGACGACAGCCCAGTCACCAGCCGAGGCCCTGAAGGCAGCGAGGAAGCTCGCCGGAGCCAAAGGGCTAGTCTGCATCGCGGGGAGCTTCTTCCTCGCCACCGAGATCGGCGCGGGATGAGGACGGCCTCGCGGGATTCCCGTTCCCTGCAAGCCGCGACGGAATCCAGGAAGCCAGCCGCAGACGAGGCCCGCGTCGATCAACCGACCCCGATCTGCCCTGCCAGCGACGCCCCCGATGGAACGTCGCTCGTATCGCAGCCGATCACGCGCAGTGCTTCCGCAGCGACACGGATCGAGTTGTTGCAGCTGCGTTCATCCGGATAGACATGGACCATCCCGGCATACGTGAGTCCCGGAAGGGGTGTCCTCATCGCCGGCACCTTCCGGGAGAAGTTCATGTCGCAAACAACGGCCGCAGTCTGCGTCCGGAAGACATGTGTCTTCAGAACATGCTCTGGACGTAAGCGGGGGTAGATCTTTCCCAGGGCCCCGGTCATGGTCTCCGCGATCGCATCGACGTCCATCGTTGCCAGAGCATGCGAGCGTTCGAAGTATCTGGAGAGATAGACCAAATGCCTTCCCGCATAATCCGCGACAGGAAGCAGGCGGGTGTGCTCGATGACGCCCCCGAACGGAAATCCAGCGTCGGCGACGTTGAGCCAGTAGCACTCGCCAAGCGACCTGTCCATCTCGAGGATCGTACAAACCGCCCCGAAGTGCTCGATCTGTCGCAACGTGCTGCCGTAGGCCCCGTCGACGGGCTCGACGAGGTCGGCGAAACGATCGGCCGGGATCGTCGCCAGGACGGCGTCGGCTTCGAACCGCCCCCGTGCCGTCAGGGCTCCCTTCACGCGCCCCGCTTCGACAACGAGCGACTCAACCGGACAGCCACAGACCACGTCGACCCCGCGCTCCCGGAGCTTCCCGAGCAAGGCCTGAAGCAGCACCTCCAAGCTCCCGTGGAGATAGCCGAGGCGTTCCCCCCCACGTTTCCGGGAGCTCATCCGCTGCCGAAGCCGTCCCACCATCCAGGCGGCCGGCACCCGATCGGCATAGGGACCAAACTTGATCTCGAGCATCGGCCGCCAGATGGCGTCCGTGGCACTCTGCCCGGCATAGGTCCGAAACCACTCGAGGCACGGCACCCCTTCCCAGGCGCGCCAGTCGGCCATCTTCGCCAGATAGAGGCTCGACATCGCGAACCGAACCTTGGCGGCGAAGCGGAGGGGGCTGAAGCGAAGGAGATCGGCACCGCCGTTGAAGGAATGGTAACGACCGTTCCGGTAGACCCCCATCGATGCCGGGAGATAGCGGAGACGATCTTCAAGACCGAGCTCCCGCACGAGCCAGTGCAATTCGGCGTCGTGCGTGAAGAAGTGGTGGTAGAAGTGCTCCAGCCGCGTTTCACCGACGGGAAACGTCGCCAGCAAGCCGCCCGGCTGGGCTGCCCCCTCGAGGACGGTGACGCGACGGCCGGCCTTGGAGGCAAGGTAGGCGGCCGTGAGCCCGGTGACGCCGCCGCCGATAATGAGCAGGGATGACATGGTTTCAGTCGATCCGGCGGAAGGAGACGAGGCGATTGAGGTTGTATTGGATGAGCACGACTGCAACGAGCGTGGCCATCTTGGAGAGATACCGATCGAACCCGAATCGCTCGATCAGCACGTTCAGCGCGAGCGCTGAAGTGGCGAAACCCAACAGCGCCACGAGCAAAAAGATGACAAAACGCGAGAGCAGTCGGTCTTGAACGCGGAAGTTGTACCGTGAGTTGAGCACGAACGACAGCATCGTACCGCTCAGATACCCGAGGGCATTGGCCCCTTGGTAACCGATCCCGGCGAGCCCGATGAGAAGAGAATAGACCGTCATATCGAGCAGGACGCCGCTGCCGCCGATCAGGCAGTAGGTCAGGAACGTCCGGTATCGCCCGATCATCGCGGAGAGTTTGTTCACGGCGGCGGAATACGTCCCTGAAGCCCGACATTGTCACGAAACACCCACTGCGGGCGTCGCTTGACCTCATCAAAGATGCGGCCCAGGTATTCGCCGAGAATACCGAGGCAGGTGAGCTGTACTCCGCCGAGAAAGAGGATCGCGATCACGATCGTGGCGTAGCCGGGCACGGGGCGGAGGCCGACGCTATTGAAGAGATCGGGGAAGAGCCGTTGCACGAAGGTGAACAGGATTCCGGCGAGGGCAAGAAGCGACACACTGAATCCCAGCCAAGTCGCGAACTTCAACGGAACGACGGAAAAGGAGAAGATCCCATCAAAGGCCAACTTCAGCAGTTTCCGGAAGGTGTATTTGACGTCGCCGGCGGCCCGGGCATGGCGTTCGTACTCCAGGCCGACCTGTTTGAATCCGGCCCATGCCCGCAGGCCACGGACAAACCGATTTCGCTCCGGCATGGCATTGAGGACGTCGACGACCTTCCGGTCCATGACGCAGAAGTCGCCGGTGTCCAACGGGATGGGGATCGAAACGAGTTGGGCCATCACGCGATAGAACGCCCAGTAGCAGAATCGCTTCAGGGGACCTTCCTTCCGTTTCTTCCTCACCGCGTAGACAACCTGATAGCCCTCACGCCACTTGTCGAGAAACCGGTGGAGTTCCTCGGGCGGATCCTGAAGGTCGGCATCGATGACGACCACCACATCGCCATCGGCGTGGTAGATCCCTGCCGATACGGCGGTCTGATGGCCGAAGTTCCGCGCCAGCGCCAGGGACTGCCACCGACGGTCCTTCTCGGCCTGCTCGCAGAGGAGTGCCCAGGTGGAATCGGACGACCCGTCGTCGACGCAGATCACGTTCCAGTCCACACCCCAGGTTTCCGCCGCCGCCGTGAAGCGATCAAACAACAGGGGAAGCACCTCTTGCTCGTTGTAGCAAGGGATGACGCAGGTGACTTTGGTCATCGTCTGGAAGGCTCCCGATGGATCGGTGCCCCGAACCGGGAACAACCCGTCCCGCCATCGCTCGTGGCCCATTGACACTCCACCACGGCATGGAGACGAAATCATCCTACGACGAAGCCTTCCATCATCCAATGTGCCGCGAGGATCCGGGCCCAAATCACGCGAGAAGGCTCAGTGTCGGCGCCACAATGCCAGACCACCATCCCCACCCACAAACGATTGGACCACCCTGCGGTGTGGGCAAGCCAGCAACCGTTCGGCGATCCAAATCATTTCCGCCGGAGGAGCACGTATCGGTTCCGGTCGCCATGGTCCTGGAGGAGGTCAGTTGAGTCGATGACCTCATATTCGCGCTCGATCTTTTCGGATAACGTCGGAAGGAGTCGCTGGTCACTCCGCATCCAAGTGGCATCCAGAATGATGTACTGCCCCTCGTACGCGAGAGCCTGCTCGAGGGCGCGGGCGTGAACGGCGGAACGCACGAGTTCCGGATTGGAGTGCACGCGCTGCAGCGGCAGCGGATAGATCCAACGCAGGGCGGATCTGGGGGTGATGAAGTACGAGGCTTCGCCCCCTTCAAGAAACAGCAGGGATGGCTCCTCCGACAAACGGTGCCTGCCGTCGAGCTCTGAGAAATAGGCCAACTGTTCGGCTCCCGCAAGCGCCGCGGATCGGGCCGGTGGCGTCCAGGGGGCGGCCAAGCACGTCCATCCGATGCCGGTCAACAGCGCAACAAATGTCGGCATCGCCCCCCAGGGCCGTGCGAACCGATCCCCCTGCACGAGACCGACGGCGAGGATCGCGGTAACCACGCAGACCGCAGGAAGCATTCCCCGCTGATCGGGTGCGTACCGCCACGTGATCGCCGCGAGGACGAGATTCCCCAGGCAGGCAAGCGCCACCAGCTTCCATCGGCCGGCCATCGGAAGTGATTCCCTCCAGGCGGAGTATCGATCGGAACACCACGTCGCGACCGATAGCAGCGCGGGAACGATGGCCACGCCGTAGTGGTAGGCGAACCACTTCCCCTGGATCATCACGACCGCCACCGCGCACCCCCACGCCGCGAGGAGAAGCAGCGTGTCGCTGAACGATCGACGAGCGATGCCTGCGAAGGCAACCAAGAGGGTGCAGGATAGCCCGACGTACAGCATCGGGGCATGCGTCATCGCCCCACCAAATCCGGCACCGATAGTCCTCAACCCGCGACGGACAGGCGCAAACCCACCAACAGAGTTCTGATAGGCCGTCGCATCGACAAGATCCTGCCAAGACTGCGGATAAAGCAGGAAGAACAGGACGGTCAGGGCGAGGCCCAACGACAGTCCGCCGAGAAATGGGAGCGATCGCCGGCGCCAGTCGAGCCCCATGAGAAGCCACGTCACCGGCACGATAGGCACCAACAAGACGGTCACCCCCTTGAGCGGGAGAAGCACCGACGCCACGAGGCCCGCTGCCACCGCGGCAACCGGCGACTCGGATACCGTCAGTCCGATCGCTGCCAAGAGAAGGAGGCTCGCAAACCACTCCGGCTGGAGGATCACGTAGTACGAAACGGCCAGAATCGAAACCAATCCGAGGCCGATCGATGTCGGCGACACGCGGGCGTCGCTTCCGGGAGCACCCTCGATGACGCGACGCACGACAGCCACGCCCGCCATGATGCCGCCGAGGCACAGGCCATGGACGAACAACTCAAACGTCGGTTTATCCCGAAAGGCCACCAGATTCGCCGACGCCCGGTAGAAACCGTAGATCATCATCCGATTGCCGATCGGTTTGATGTCCCAAGCCTCGACAATGTTGCCGGGGAACCAGCCGCGGTAGTCCGCCTGACGGGCGGCGGCGAACTGGGAACGCACGTCCTCATTGAAGGGCGCGAAGAGAAAACCGCCCGCCAGAACGCCGAGCAACACGATCCATCCAACAACCACGGCCCGCCGGTGAATGTGCGCCAATGATCCCGGAACCGATGAAACGATGTCATCAAGCTGCATCGACATCCTCTTTCAAAGTATTCTTTCCGGCCCGAATCCTGGCCGCTGGGCTTTCATGACCGGCGCTGATCGGGACGCCAACAGTTCGAACGCCGGATGAATCGTGGCCGCCGATTCACGATGGGGTTAGCATCCACTCACTCCCCTGCCTCCGCCAGTTCCCGCCGGGCTCCGATCGCCGCCACGGCGCGGCCGAGGACCGGATCGACGTGGCGGGGCCAGAGAGCCGATGATTCGCCCCCAGTGCTGTCGGCCACCGCCTCCGCTCCGATCGACACCACCGCCGGCTGCCGAGGCACCGCATCGCGGCGCAGACGCCAGTCGCGCACGGCATCGAGCGTCCCACCGGTCGGGGTGAGTTCATAGCCCCGGTCGGGCGACACGCCCCAGGCTTGGGCGTCCGGGTCGTGCGGCCGACGGTGGAGGGGGGCGAGGTTCGGGCGAAGGTATTCGGCCGTCGTCAGCCGAATCGCATGGCGACCAT
>Ga0209188_1002965_pt1 | contig 12087 bp, 7 predicted proteins | sample C_130625_EF_Meta_FD_187307 | JGI IMG/M metagenome (GOLD analysis project Ga0209188, IMG submission 187307) | Freshwater microbial communities from Lake Croche, Canada to study carbon cycling - C_130625_EF_MetaG (SPAdes) (version 2) | ecosystem: Environmental > Aquatic > Freshwater > Lake | place...
TAAACTTTTTGAAGGGTGGAATACTGCACGCCACCAAGGTAACCACGGTGAGCCCAACGTATGCTCAGGAAATTCTGACGGCGGAGTATGGCTTTGGTCTCGATGAATTTCTGCGCCGTCGAAAAGCTGACCTCACGGGCATTCTGAATGGTGTCGATATGGAAGAATGGAATCCAGCCACCGATAAAAATCTGTCCAAGAACTTTGATGTTAAAAAGCTAACGAATAAAGCCGCCTGTAAATTAGACTTACAAAAACAATTAAACCTTAATCCACAGAGTGATATTCCCCTGATTGGAGTAGTTTCACGATTATGGGAACAAAAGGGCCTAGATTTAGCCCTTCCCGTATTACCGAAGTTTTTACGGGCAGGAAAAATTCAATTCGTCTTACTCGGTAGCGGCGATCCTGCCTTAGAAAACAATTATAAAAAACTCGCAGAAGATTTTTCCGGTTCAGCCGCCGTGCGCATTGGTTACAATAATACACTCGCTCACCAAATCGAAGCGGGATGCGATTTCTTTTTAATGCCCAGTCGCTTTGAACCGTGCGGACTCAATCAACTTTACTCCATGGCTTATGGAACAATTCCGATCGTCCGTGCCACGGGTGGATTAGCGGACACCGTAAAAACTTGGAATGAAAAATCAGGTGAAGGCAGTGGAATTGTTTTTAATAATTCCGATAGCCCCGCAATCGAGTGGGCGATCAATCAAGCGCTCAAACTTTATAATTCGCAGAAAGATTTTAAATCTGTTCAGAAGACTGCGATGTCGTCGCAATTCTCCTGGAGTACAGCAGCTAAAGAATATTTACGGACATATAAATCAGCTATTCAAGCTGTCTTATAAGCTTTTAAGTATAAAAACTATCAGCAAATGCCTTATTTTAGGCATACTTTGATAACAAGATACTCACTTTATTCAATGTTCACAAAGTGAAAATAAGATTGGACTTTCAAAAAATTCATACTACTTAAGAAACCGCTATGAAAAATATCGCATCCATTACAACCCTCACCCTCGTTGCCGCTGCCTCTATGGCAGACGCTGCTCCTGCTGTTGCTCCTGCTTCAGCTTGGACACAATCCGGTAACATCGCCCTCACCAGCAACTACATCTGGCGCGGCGTTTCACAAAACAACAACAGCATCGCCCTCCAAGGTGGTTTCGACGTTGCTCATACCTCTGGCCTCTCGGCTGGTATCTGGGCTTCCAACGTAAACCAACAGAATGCGAACGCTAATAACCTCGAAATCGATCTCTATGCAAACTATGGTTTCAAAGTTTCCAATATCGATCTCTCGGTTGGTTACATCGCTTACACCTACCAAGGTCAGTCTTCCTCTAACTTCAGCGAAGTTAACGTTGCTGCAACCTACGCTGGCGTAACTGCTAAGGTTTCTAAGGAAATCGCTAACGCTTCTTCAGGTTCTGGTATCACCAACTTCGGTTACTACTACGAACTCGGCTACAACTACAGCATCCCTGCAGTTAAAGGTCTCGACCTCGGTCTCCACTACGGTTGGACGAAATTTAGTGGTTCAAGCGACAAAGCTGAAGACTACTCAGTCTCCCTTACTTACCCAGTAGCTGGTTTCGCAACCACTGTTGCTTACACCAACACTCCTGGTGGTTCACCTTATAGCGGTGGTAGCCCTGAAATCACTGGTAGTCTCTACTCCATCTCACTTAAGAAAACCTTCTAAGGTTTAATTAAGTCTTTATAGCAAAGGGGCGTTCTCGGATAGGAGAACGCCCCTTTTCTTTTGTTGAGTTGAAAACCTGCCAGAATCGATAATGGTGAATGTCCGATGATTGAGTCCGCCCGCAAACCCGATTGGCTCCGCGCCCCTCTACCCTCCGGACCTGACTATCTCGAGACCCGCGAAAACGTAGACAAAAATAAACTCCACACGGTTTGTCAGTCCGCCCAATGCCCCAACCTCGGTGAATGTTGGTCACGTGGCACCGCCACCGTGATGATCCTCGGAAACATCTGCACTCGCTCATGCACTTTCTGCGCCGTGCTTTCGGGTCGACCCAGTGAATTAGATCTCGGTGAACCGGCTCGCGTCGCTGAATCGATTTCACAAATGAAACTGCGTCACGTGGTCATCACATCGGTCGCACGCGATGATTTAAAAGATGGCGGCGCTTCCGTCTGGGCCGCCACTATCCGCGCCACTCGTCACAGAAATCCAAACACGACCATCGAAGTTCTCCCCGCCGATTTTCGCGGTGAACAAATTCACCTCGATACACTTTTAGACGCACAGCCCGACATCTTAAATCACAATCTCGAAACGGTCGAACGCCTCCAGCGTCCCGTTCGCAAAACCGCACGTTACGACCGCTCTTTCTGGGTTCTTAAACACGCTAAGTCCCGCGGATTTATTACGAAAACCGGACTCATGCTCGGCATCGGAGAAAAGAAAGAAGAAGTCGCTCAACTTTTAAAAGATATCGCCGCCGCGGGCGTCGATATCATCACCATCGGACAATACCTATCACCCAGCAAAGAACATGCACCGATTGATCGCTGGGTGCATCCCGACGAGTTTGCTGAGTGGAAAAATTTTGCACTAGGACTCGGAATCAAACACGTCGAATCCGGTCCCCTCGTCCGCTCATCCTACAAAGCGGATGAACAAGTCGTTAAATTTAATCTACTCGAACGTCGAAAGACTTTTCCTGCTTAAGCCGTGCACGGTTATCCTCCTGTCGACTTTAAAGCTGAACTGAACGAGGCGCAATACGCAGCAGTCACTTCACCGCGCGGACCGGCACTCGTCTTAGCCGGCGCAGGCTCAGGAAAAACCCGCACCCTCACCTACCGCGTCGCCTGGTTACTCCATCAAGGCACCAAACCGTGGGATATCCTCTTACTCACTTTCACCAATAAATCCGCCAAGGAAATGCTCGAGCGCGTCGAGGATTTAACGGGCGTGCCACGCGGACAGTTCTGGGGCGGCACCTTTCACTCCATCGCCCAACGTATCTTGCGCCGTAACGCTCAAGCCGCTGATCGTAATCCCGACTTCACCATCATCGATCAAAAAGAATCTGAACAACTTTTTTCCGGAATCATCAAAGAAATCGACGGAGCTTTTATAAAAGATAAAACCAATCCTAAGGCCCCCGTGATACTCGATGCGTACTCGCACGCTCGTAATACACTGCGTCCCGTGCTCGACGTTATGAGCGAGCGATTGGACTGGATGAAAGGTGGACCAGAAAAATTAATCAAATTCTGCGAAGCTTATGAAGCCGCGAAAAAGGCACGCAACGTCTGTGACTTCGATGACCTCTTAGTCCTCTGGCTACAAGTACTCGAAAAAGACCCGGCCGCGTTGGCGCATTATCGCCAACGTTTTCAGCACCTTTTAGTCGATGAGTTCCAAGATACCAATCGACTCCAAAGTAAAATCATCGATCTCTTAGCTTCGGAACACCAAATCATGGCCGTCGGTGATGACGCTCAGTGTATCTATACCTGGCGCGGGGCCGACTGGGAAAATATCGTCACCTTCCCCCAGCGACATCCAGGAACCCAGATTCATACCATCGATATTAATTATCGTTCCACGCCCGAGATTCTCTCCTTCGCGAATGAGATTTTAGCACACCGCCCCAGCGTCGATGGCTTTGAACGAAAATTAAAAGCCGTACGCGGAAGTGGCATGCAACCGACTTTATTCACGGTCGGCGACACTTCCCAACAAGCTAAACTCATCGGACGAAAGATTCATCAACTTCATCAAGAGGGCCACGCCTTAGCCGACATTCATATTTTATACCGCGCCCACTATCAGTCCATCGAGTTACAAATGGAACTCAACGCTCTCGGCATTCCTTTTGTTATCACCAGTGGACATAAGTTCTTCGATTTAATCCACGTTAAAGATATCTTAGCCCACCTGCGATTTATCCATAATCCGAACGACTCGGTCGCACTCTCCCGAGTACTGTGTTTATTGCCTAAAATCGGCCCCATCGGTGCAGATAAAATCATCCGAGCCGCCCAAGAAGTGGAGGCGACCCAGCGACGCGGCTTAGTCCGCGCCCTGCGCGATCCTGCGGTCCTGAAAAAAGTGACCGATGTAGCTAAGGACGATTTCAACGACTTAACCATCACGCTCGAGGATATGCTCGAAGGCATCGAAAACGCTCAACAAAAACCTGCCCCCGTAAATCCTTCGACGGATTTATTTACGCATGCTCGCGAAAAACATGAAGAGAAAATTTTACGCACTCCCGCCGAAACGGTACGTGTGTGTATCGAAGGTTGGTACGGCACACACATGAAAACTCTTTTTCCCGACTGGAAAGATCGCGAACAAGATTTGACCGGACTTATCGGCTTCGCCTCAAAATTTCCCGACCTCGGTGATTTAATCGCTCAAGTCGTTTTAATGAACGGCGAAACTTCAGATAAAAATCCTGAACCGCAGGAAGATATGTTGAAGCTCACGACCATTCACCAATCGAAAGGTCTGGAGTTCCCGATTGTATTTTTACTGGGCGTGGCCGATGGACTCTTGCCTTTGACCCGCGCCATCGAAGAAGGTGACGTCGAAGAAGAACGCCGCCTATTTTACGTGGCCTGCACGCGCGCCGAAAATCTTTTGTATCTCTTTGCCCCACGTTTTACGACATCGGGCGAAGGCTACCGACCGCTCGACCCATGCCGATTTATTGAGGAAATGAGCCCCGATTGCTACGATTTGGCTGATTATGCCCATCGCAGGCTCTGAAACCCCTTTATGACAATAGTTTAGGGTAACTGGCTTGCCTTGCCAAAGTGCTCGTTTTCTGTCTCAAATCCTACCCTATATGCCAAAGGTACTCGTCGCTGATAAGATTTCACCCACCGGGGTCGCCCTCCTCAAAGCCCAAGCCGGCTATGAGGTCGTTGAAGCCTATGGTTCTTCACCCGAAAAGGTGCTCGAATTGGTCAAAGACGTGCACGCAATTTTGGTCCGCTCCGAGACCCAGATCACTCGCGAAGTACTCAACGCCGCACATAAACTTGTTTGCGTCGGTCGCGCCGGTGTAGGCGTCGATAATATCGATGTCGATGCAGCCACCGAACGTGGTGTCATCGTGATGAATACTCCTTCAGGTAATACCATCGCCACAGCCGAGCTCACTTTCTCTCACCTCTTATCCCTCGCTCGTCCAGTACCCGAAGCAGTTCAATCCATGCGCGAAGGTAAGTGGGATCGTAAAACCCTTTCTGGTACCGAATTATTTAGCAAGAATCTCGGAGTCCTCGGACTCGGACGCATCGGTGCCGAAGTCGCTAAGCGCGCCATCGCTTTCGGCATGAAAGTTTACGCCTACGATCCTTACCTCACCGAAGCCCGTGCTAAATCCCTCGGCGTACACATGTCGACACTCGACGAAGTTTTTGCGGTATCCGATTACATCACCGTGCACATGCCTCTTACGCCTCAAACTGAAGGCATGGTGAATGCGGATGCATTCGCTAAGATGAAAAAAGGTGTGAAGATTGTGAACTGCGCCCGCGGTGGAATCGTCGACGAAGCAGCGCTCGCCGCCGCTTTACAATCCGGACAATGCGGTGGTTGTGGCTTCGATGTCTTCGTCGAAGAGCCCTTAGTTAAAGATCATATTTTAAGAACCCTTCCTAAAGCACACCTCTCCCCTCACCTGGGTGCATCCACCGCCGAAGCTCAGGAAAATGTCGGCGTCGAAGTCGCTGAAGCCGCAATCGCTGTTTTAAACGGTGGCTCACCTGCAAACGCAGTGAATCTTCCTTCGGTCGATTCTCAAACCCTCAGCACCATCCGTCCTTTCCTTTCGTTAGCCGAAAAACTCGGCGCGATTGTTCGTCAGCTCGCTGCACCCGGTCGCATCGAATCCATTCGTCTCACCACTTATGGTACTGGCTCCGAACAAGGTGCTGGCGCGATTTCTCGCTCCATCCAACGCGGCTACCTCCGTGGTATCGTCGAAGGCGTGAACGATGTGAACGCCCCGAGCAAATTAAAGGCTCTCGGTGTTGAAGTACAAAGCATCCGTTCGTCGGCTGAAGCTGACTACAAAGAGCTCATTCACGTCGAAGCTATTTTAGCGGGTGGAAAATCCGTTTCCATCGCTGGAACGGTTTTAGGAAAAGCTCAATCCCCTCGCATCGTTTCCATCAACGGTCGCACGCTCGAATTTATTCCTGAAGGTAAATTACTTTTAATCGAAAACCAAGATCAGCCCGGAATCATCGGCGCTCTTGGCACCATCCTCTCGAAGGAAAAAGTAAATATCGCCAACATGGCCTTGAGTCGCACCGGCGGCACCAATGCTTTTGCAGTCTATCAATTAGACTCGGCTCCTTCTGCCACAACCCTCGCTGAGATTCAGAAAAACTCCGCGATTGTTCGTGTACAATTAATCGACGCCTAATTAGTTTTCATGAATCCAGCTCAGATCATCGAGTACGGTTTATATCTTCTGACTGGATACCTCATTGGCTCTATTAACTTCGCTGTACTCGTCGCGAAAAATCAAGGTGTCGATATTTTAAAAGCAGGTTCGGGAAATCCTGGTGCGACGAATGTTAAACGCGTCCTCGGAAAAGGCGCTGGTAATTTAGTTTTTGGCTTGGATGTTTTCAAAGGTGCCGTCGGAACCTTCCTTCCGTTCTTCATTATCTGGGGACTAAATACTCGCTGGGATGGGAGCATGGATGATTTCGCGAAAGCACTGCACGACCCCAATACCGACAGCGTCCTTATCACGTCTTTCGTCGCCACGCTGATTGGACACTGCTACTCGATTTTTCTCGGATTCAAGGGCGGCAAAGGCGTCGCCTCAACCATTGGCGGTCTCGCCATCATTTTACCGATACCGATTTTAGTAGGCGTAATCATTTGGGTCATCGCCTTTTACAGCACCAAATATGTTTCCGTGGCTTCAATCCTTTTAGGTATCTCCCTTCCGATTACCGCTTGGACACTTAAGGATTCTGACACCGAAGTCATCTTTGCCTCCGTGCTTGCACTTTTTAATCTCTGGACCCACCGCACCAATATTCAGCGCTTACAACAAGGCACTGAAAGTCGCTTTGGCTCCCACAAAAAATAATTTATGTCAGCTCCACGCACCATCGGCATCGGCATTCTCGGTTTTGGCACTGTAGGCCAAGGCGTCTGGAAGCATTTAACCGACAAAAAAACCGACCTCGAATCACGCCTCGGTGTGAAAATCGATTTACGCAAAGTCGCTGTGCGTGACCCGAAAAAATCCCGCGCGATTAAAATTTCCAAAAGCCAAATCACGAAAAATGCCTACGAGGTTATCGATGATCCTAAAGTACACGTGGTTTGCGAACTCATCGGCGGAACTACTAAGGCCAAAGAATTCACCCTCCGTGCCCTCAACCAAGGTAAGGTCGTGGTCTCGGCCAACAAAGCATTACTCTGCGGACACGGCCCCGAAATTTTTAAAGCCGTTCGCAAACATGGCGGTCAATTCCTCTTTGAAGCCAGCGTCGCCGGTGGCATTCCCATCATCAAAGCGATTCGTGAAGGCCTCGCCGCTAATCATTTCGAATTAATTGTCGGTATTTTAAACGGCACCTGTAACCACATCCTCACTCGCATGGGTGAAGATGGTTTATCTTTTGCTGACGCTCTCAAAGAAGCTCAAGAACTCGGTTACGCTGAAGCGGATCCAACACTCGATGTCGATGGCATCGACGCTTGGCATAAAGCTTCCATTCTTGCCTGGCTCGCACACGGAAAATGGGCGCCCGCCAATCGCACCCTCGTTGAAGGCATCCGCAATATCGGTCCTGCAGATATCGACTTCGCTCGTCGCTTCGGCTTCGCGCTTAAACATTTAGCAGTCATCCAACGTAACTTCGAAAAGAATTGGATGACCGTCGGCGTCTACCCAGCACTCGTTCCTAATCGCGATATCCTCGCTCGAGTTTCTGGCGTCAACAACGGCATCACCCTTCGCGGTGACGTCGTCGGTGCTACCACCCTCGCAGGTCGCGGCGCTGGTGGCGACGCCACTGCCTCAGCGGTGATTGGTGATATCGTGGATGCAATCGCCGCACTGACCGGTAATTCGAAACAAGGTTTAACAGGTGACGATTTAATCGCCCGCGAAAAACAAGGTCTGAAAGTACGTATGGGCGACCTCGATGAAATCGTCTCTCCTTTCTACCTCCGTCTTTCGTTACTTGATAAAGCCGGCGTCTCCGAAGGTATCTATCGCATTTTCTCAAAACACAAAGTCTCCATCGCTCGCGTGATTCAATACGAACACCCGAATAAAGGTCGTGGCACCGTCACCCTTTCAACCTATCCAGTCAGCGAAAGAAAAATGGATGCCGTGCTCAAAGAATTGCGCCGACTTAAAACCGTTCTCGAAGAGCCTTTCCTTCTTCGCATTTTCAATCCTGAATCGTAATTTCAGATGGCACTGATTGTTCAAAAATACGGCGGCACTTCCGTCGGCAATGTGGATCGCATCCAAAACGTTGCGGCCAAAATTAAAGAACAATGGTCCAAAGGACATAAATTGGTGGTCGTCGTTTCCGCACGCAGCGGTGTGACCAATGAATTAATCGGACGCGCCAAAGCGCTCATGCCTTTACCCGACGAACGTGAGATGGACGTCTTAATGGCCGTGGGTGAACAAGAAACAATCGCCCTCACCGCGATTGCACTACACGCGATTGGCGTTCCCTCTGTTTCACGCACCGGCGCCCAAGCCGGAATTATTACCGACGGCATTCACACCCGCGCCCGTATCATAAAAATCACCGGCGGAGATATCGCTGAACGCCTCGATGAAGGTAAAGTCGTCATCGTCGCCGGATTCCAAGGCGTCACCCCCGACGGACAGGTCACCACCCTCGGTCGTGGCGGTTCCGACCTCACAGCGATCGCCGTCGCAGCTTCCATCAAAGCCGACGTCTGCCAAATTTATACTGACGTCGATGGCGTTTACACCGCCGACCCTCGCATCGTTTTATCCGCAAGAAAAATGCCCGAGATCTCGTACGAGGAAATGCTTGAACTTGCCTCCAGCGGTTCCAAGGTGATGCAATCTCGCTCCGTAGAATTCGCACAAAAATATAATGTTCCCTTTGAAGTTCGTTCTTCATTTAATGACCAACCCGGCACTCTCGTGAAAGCTATCGACAAAACCCTTGAAGACGCAGCCATCGCTGGCGTCGCCCTCGACCGACTGCAAACGCGCGTCACCGTCAATGACCTGCCCGACAACCCTCAGGCCATCGCCACCCTCTTCGACGACCTCGGTGAGTCCGGCCTCAGCGTCGACATGATCATCAAAAATCTCGGTAAAGATGGTAAGTCCAATCTCACTTTCTCCGTCAGCACCGACCAATTCGTCCGCGTTGAAAAAGTCGTCAGCCAAACACTCAAAAAATTAGGCTCAGGCACCGTGCGCTCCGCCGGTGAAATTTCCAAACTTTCCATCGTCGGCGTCGGTATGATCTCCCACCCTGGCGTCGCGGGCACTCTCTTCAAAGCCCTGGCCTCCGTGGGCGTAAATAGCGAACTCATCACGACGTCCGAAATTAAGATTTCTGTCGCCCTCGAGCCCGCAAAAGCCGACGACGCCATCCGTGCCGTTCACACGGCCTTTGGTTTAGATAAGAAGGCATAAGTCGCGCACACTCGCCTCTTGCCCGCAGCGTTCTCCTCCGCCACACTACGCGGGCATGTTACGTCATACCCTAGTCACCGCTATTCGACTCTTCAGTCTGTCGTTTAGCGTCCTAGTCGCCCAAGACATTCCCGTCCCGATTTTATCATCCATGGACGATAAATCGCTGCCCTCCGCTCGCGATCGTAGCTTACTGCAATTAGCCCAACAAGCCCAAGAGGCCGGGCTTTCCTCCAGCGCCATCCAACTGTTCACCGAAGTTCTCAAAAGCAAAAATTTGTCAGACCAAGATAAGAACGCGGCTCAACTAGGCCTCGCAACTTGTCTCATCGAACGAAATAAAAGCGCCGAGGCTAAAGCTGCTCTGAAAAATATTCCGGAATCACCGAGTAAAAATCTTTTAGCCGGATTAATTGCTTTCTCCGAAAACGATTTAATCACCGCCACTGAAATTGCCGATAAATTAAATATCAGTTCACTCTCGCCCGCCGAAGTGCCCTGGCTCCACACCCTCAAGGCCCTCCTCGCTAATGCCAAATTCGATAATGATAATTTTAATACCAATTTAAATCTGGCCACGCAAAGTGCCCTCTCTGAAGAGCAACGTCAAAGAATTCAAGCCCTCTGCTACCGCGCCTCCGTCATCAACGGAAAAATTAACGACAGCGTCATCAATGCACTCCGCGATATTGTTAAGAATAATAAAAATCCCGAATTTACCTTTGCCCATCAACGCAACCTCGCCCTCGCCCTCGCTCGCCAAGACAAGAAAAACGAAGCCCTCGCGATCTTAAAGAATTTAGAAAACTTAACCGAAGCCCAAGAAGCCGAAGCGGATTTACTGTGCGGACTAATTTCCGGAGCCGATAGCGCCGAGGGTCGCAAGTTCCTCAAATCCGCCGCCCAAAATCGATCCAACGACCGCCTGCGCATCACCGCCATTCAGTCACTTGTTTCAGCCGCCAACGATGCAAAGCCGAGCGACATTAATTCGATCGCCAATGAGGTTTATGATTTCCTTACCAAACAACGCGAAGGACAGCTTTCCTACGAATGCCCACGCGACCCATCCGTTCTCGATACGATTCACTTAGCCCGCGCTCAGTTGATGTACCTGGCCGGAAATAATGAAAAGGCCCGACAAGCCTCCACCGAACTGCTCAAAGAAGTCCCCGCCAGCCCACTCGCCCGCGAAGCAACTCGCCTACTCGCCGTCATCGCCTGGAGCGATGGCTCCTATCGCTTAGCCTCTTCTTACATCGATAGTCTAGTGGAAGGCAAAGAAGGCATTCCGCGTGATGTCTTGCGCATGGTCTCAGCCGACTGCCTCTACTTAGCCCACGATTATATTTTAGCCGAGAAAGCGTACGCCTCAATTCAGAATGAAACCCAAGGCGCCGACATCGCCTACACGGCCTTCCATCAACGTGTCCTCTCTCTTCTTTCTTCGAGCGATGATTTTAAGGTCTGGACGCAAACAACAGAAATTATCGAACAAGCTTTTCAAAATAAAAAAATTGAGTCGTCTCGACTCTGGATCGCCGCCTGGTGCTTGCTCGAAGATATCCGTAAAGCGAATCAGCCAGACATCGCCCTGCAAATTTTTGAAAGACTGAATCCCGTTATCACGAAATCCTCTATCGATTTCCAACTGCGCTTTAAATGGCAACGCGCTCTCATCACCCTCGCTAATCACGATAATGTTAATGCCGCGAAATTAGCCGATGAAATCGCCACCAGCCTCGAACGTTTACCCATCGACGCCCCAGCCGACCTCAAAAATAACGCCCCCGTTCTACGTGGACACATCGCCCTGCTCAAAGCCCGCACCGCCCTCGGTAGTAGTTCCACCGTCGGCTTAGTTGAATTAGAAAATGTTCGAAAAAAATATGGAAAAGTACCCGCTGCCGCCGCGTCATTCTTAGTGGAAGGAAGATACCTTTCGTCATTGGGTCGACACGCAGAGGCGCAGGCTCGTTTCCTCGAATTGGTTAAGAATTTCGAAGGTCAGAACACCGCCCTTAATGAAATGGTCGAACTGGGTCTCTACGAAGCCGCTGAAGAAGCGAATCAACAGGCCAACGAATTGGGTGAAGGTAAAATTAAAGAAGCCATCGAACTTTTTGAAAAATTAAACCAAAATTATCCGCAAAGTGCTCTCCTCTTCCGCGTCGCTCTTCGTCGTGCAGAATTATTGCGTACCCTCGGTGATTTCGACCGCGCCCTCTTAGTTTTAAATTCCATCATTCGCACCAAACCCGATCACCCTAATCGCAATCAAGCGGAGATGGCCAAAGCGGATTGTCTCTTCGGACTCGCCGAACTTCGCCGCGATCGCGTCGGCCAATTAGACCGACAAAAAGTAGCACTCGCCGCCGCCGCTTACGAAAATGTCGCCTCCTCCTGGGCCCAAGACGCC
>Ga0209188_1002967_pt1 | contig 12083 bp, 8 predicted proteins | sample C_130625_EF_Meta_FD_187307 | JGI IMG/M metagenome (GOLD analysis project Ga0209188, IMG submission 187307) | Freshwater microbial communities from Lake Croche, Canada to study carbon cycling - C_130625_EF_MetaG (SPAdes) (version 2) | ecosystem: Environmental > Aquatic > Freshwater > Lake | place...
TCCCGGCCCACGCCGCCTATGTCGCCACGATCACCGAGAGCGCCGGCAATGTCGTCGCCACCAGCGTGGGGTCGATCAACACCACGGGCGCCGCAAGCACGGCCGCGGTCGCGGGCACACAGCTTGCGCTGGTGGTGCCGAGCGGTTCCCTGGTCGAGTTCGATATCGGCGACACGCTGACCAGCAACCAGTTCACCCTCGCTTCCTGTGCAAGTCCAGGCTTCAGCGGGCCGACCACGCTCGGCCCTGGCAGCGATGCGGTATTCGCCGATGCGATGACCGGCGTGAACCTGGGCTTCAGCGCGGACGCCACCGATTTCTACCTCTACCTGCCCCTCGGCTACGCGTCCGGTGACGCCCTCGGCACCTCCACCGCCACCTGGAACGCGACGACGATCGCGGCCATGGGGCTGGCCGCCGGCAGCTATACCTGGACCCTCGGCACTGGCGCGAATACCGATACCTTCACCATCACGATCATCGCCAGCACGGTGCCGGAGCCGGGCAGTCCGCCGCTGATCGGCGTCGGCCTCGCCGGCCTCAGCCTGCTGCGCCGCCGGCGCTGAGCGACGGCGATAGCCGATCAGGTGAACTCACCTGATCGGCTATCGCTTTAGACCGCTATGATTTTAGAAAAGATCCTGCTCCGGTCAGCACCATCCCAGGTTTGGCGCCGACCGAACAGCCGGGTTCAGTTCCGCCGGCGGCGGCGCGCAAGCCCCAGCAGCATCCCGCCCAGGCCGAGAATGCCGAGCGTCGCTGGCTCTGGCACATGCACTTCGAGAAACTCGGGATAGGAGCGGCCCGTAGCATAGACGAGATCGAACGGCACGGAGCCAGCGGGTCCGGTCCAGAAGACGCGCTCCAGGTCAGGCGCCGCGGTGTTGTTGGTCAGGGTGCCGGTGAAATCCTGGCAGTGGGTCAGAACCCCGACGCAGGAGGTGCCCTGGGTGCCGAGGATCAGGTCGACGCCATCGTCATGCGCGATGGTGATGCGTTGGCCTTGTTCCAGCAGCATGTTGCCGATGATCCTGACGAAGAGGCCAACGGTCGCGGTTGGGCCGGGATTGGTCAACAAGTCGCTGGCTGCGGAGAAGCCGTTTGCGTAAGTCACTTGACCGGTCACAGCACCCAGGCTGGTCAGGAAGCCGCCCAGGGTTGTGAGTTGGGTTGGTGAGCACGCAGGCCCGCCGGGATTGCAATTCGTCACATCGCCAGCAAGATTCGCGCCTTGGCCATAGACAAGATCTGGATGCGCCGGAGACGGATAGCCCCCGGGCGGCGGTGGTCCATACGAGGTGAAGCCAATCCTGTTAAGGCTGAAGGTGGCCGCGACCGGTTGCGTTTGAGCAGACGGGGTATTGGGGATGCCGGAATAGGGCTGTAGCGCTCCGGGCACTGCCTCGAACACAGCCAGATACTGGCCCTGGTTCAGCCCCATCCCTTCGCTGATGTTGTTCGGTGCGAGATTCACGAACCACGCGGTGCCCTGCGCCTGGCCATCGAGGCTGGAATAGGGCGGTATCCAAGGGGCACCGCTGGGGTCAGCCAATGCAGCGCCGCCAGCGAGCGCGAGTGGCACCGCAAGGCAGCGCAACATCAGGTTTTTCAGATTACTTCGTGATTTTCTTTGCATAAATATCTCCTGCTGCACGCAATCGTGTGAACTTCTGAATGATACGCACAGAAACCGCAGTTTATTTATAACAAACAAAAACAAAAATCACATTTATATTGATCTCAAATATTTGATTACAGAGATTTTTACGCGTATTTTTTGATGTTCACATTTATTATAATTATTCAAATGGCAACAGCGACCTCGACACCACACCTGCTGACAGCGCCGCACATCGCCTTGCCGCCCCCGCCCCTTTGGTGTTCGATCCCCGCCAAGCAGCGTACTGAGGGAGTGTCCGGGTGAAGGATCGTATTGCCGTGCTCGGGATGGGGCAGATGGGCGCGAACATGGCTGCGCGGCTGACGGAGACGGGCTTCGACGTGGTTGGCTACGACATCAGCCCGGCCCGGCGGCAGGAATTGGCCGAACGCCAGGTGCCGATGGCAGCGACGGCGCGCGCGGCCCTGGCCGGCCGGCCGGTGGTGCTCACCAGCCTGCCCGACCCCGCCGCCGCCCGCGCCGCCTGGCTGGGGCCGGAAGGGCTGGTCGCCAATGCCGAGCCGGGCGCATTGATCCTCGAACTCTCGACCCTCGATCCGGCGACGATGCGAGAGATCGCGGCGGCGGCGGCGGCCAAGGGCCTCGGCGTGCTCGATTGTCCAGTCAGCGGCGGCCCCGGCGAATCCCAGCGCGGGGAGCTGGTGCTGATCGTCGGCGGGGAAATGGCCGACATCAAGCGGGCCGAGCCGGTGCTCAAAAGCCTCGGCCAGTCCTGGGCGCATACCGGGCCGGTCGGCACCGCCAAGGCGGTGAAGCTGGTCAACAACATGATGTCGATGGGCAATGTGCTGATCGCCTGCGAGGCTTTCGCACTGGGTGAGGCCGCCGGCGTCGCGCCAGAGACGCTGTACGACGTGCTCTCGCAGAGCGGCGGGCGGTCGTTCCACTTCACCAAGCGCTTCCCGCGCGCGCTGAAGAATGATTTCGACCCGGGCTTCAAGATGGAGCTGGGCGAGAAGGACCTGGCGCTCGCCATCGATTTCGGCCGCTCATTGCGCCAGCCCACCCCCGCGACATCCATGGTGCGGGAGCTGATGGCGACTGCACTAGCGACCGGCCATCGCGGCCGCGACGTGGTGGCGCTGCTGGAGATGTTCCGGAGCTACACGCCGAAGGGCTGAGGCGAAGCCGCCCCCCTTTGGAGGGCGGCTGCGTCAGTTCCCCAGGCCCAGCCGCCGGCTGAAAGCATCATCGCGCATGTTGCAATCGGTGCCGATCAGGTCGTCCGCCGCCGGCGTGCACAAATAGCAGAGCCCGCCAACCGAGGCGGCGACCGGCAGCAGATCCTCCCGCTTGATCTTGGAGATCGGGTTGATGCCGGAGGCGCGGATCTTCACCTGCATCTCGGTATCGATGGTGCCGGGGGAGAAGCCGAAGATGCGGATGCCCCGCCCGTCGGTCTCGGTCCGGATGGCGCTGGTGAACATCGCCAGCGCCGCCTTGGCCGAGCAATAGGCGCTCCAGCCCTCCAGCGCGCGATAGGCGGCGCCGGAGGAGACGTTGACGATGGTGCCCCCGCCCTGCGTCAGCATGCCCGGCAGCGCCGCGCGCACCGCGTAATAGGGGCCGAAGACGTTGATCTCGATATTGCGGGTCCAGGCTTCCGGGCTGCCGCTGGCGATGCTGGCGATGGGGTCGATCACCCCGGCATTGTTCACCAGGATATCGAGCCCGCCGAATTCGAGGCGCGTGCGCATCACCAGCCGCTCGACACTGGGGTAATCCGAAACATCGGCCGCCGCCGCGATGGCCCGGCCGCCGGCCGCATTGATTTCGGCCGCCACCTGCGCGACCGCGGCGCCGTTGCGGGCCACCAGCATCACCGCCGCGCCGTCCTTGGCCAGCGACCGCGCCACGCCTTCGCCCAGGCCACGTCCGGCGCCGGTGACCAGCGCCACTTTGCCCGCATGGATCATCGATCCCTCCCTTTCGTCACGGTTTCGCAGGGTACCAGCGATCGGGCTCCGGGCGAACCCAGCCCGGTTCCGACCAGCGGACTTCCATGATGGTGCGCAGCTCCGCCTCAGTGTCGAAATAGGCGAAATTGCTGCCGAGGAAATTGCCGGTCATCAGGCTGCGCCAGCCGCGGAGGGCAAATTCGGCCTCCATCTCCGCCATGGTGCGGGTGCCGCAATCGACCATGACATGGTGGATGCCCTCGCCATGGGCATCGAGGAACTCGGTGTAGATCGAAGGCCCTTCCAGCGGCTCGATCAGCTCCCAGCACATCGCCTCGGTCCAGCAGAGGGCGAGCTTCATGCCGTAGCGCGCCGGCTGGCCGCGCAGCGTCGTCTGGGTCAGGCGCGGCAGGGCGTAGGTGGTCACCCGCCACGGCCCGATGCCCAGCCGATGCGTGTAGTGCTCCAGCGCCCGGTCCAGGTCGCGCACCACGATGCCGACCTGGTTGATCGTCTTGATGAACGGCTCCATCGCGCCCCTCCCCCCGTCGTGCGGGTTTTCTACCAGTCGCCAGGCGCGATGCCGTCGGGCCCGCGCCTCAGGCGTTGCCGTTCAGATAACCCATCGCCGCGACGACCCCGCCCGCCTTGTGCGGTACGCCGGCGGCGGCAAGCCCCATCTCCACCCCACCCAGCGTGCCCACCAGTTGCAGCGGCCCGAAATCACCGAGATGGCCGATCCGAAAGATCCGGTCGTTCAAACGGCCAAGGCCGTTGCCGAGCGACATGTTGAACTTGTCGAGGATGGTCGCGCGGAGCGCATTGGCGCTGTGCCCTTCCGGCAGCCGCACGGCGGTGAGCACCGAGGAATAGTGCCGGGGGTCCTCAACCTGGATCTCCAGCCCCCAATGCCGCACCGCGCGGCGCGTCGCCTCCGCATAGCGGTCATGCCGGGCGAAGACGTTCTCCAGCCCCTCCTCCAGCAGCATGTCGCAGGCCGCGTCCAGGCCATAGAGCAGGTTGGTCGCCGGGGTGGAGGGGAAGTAGCCGGTCTTGTTGGAGGCGATCTGCGGCCGCCAGTCCCAGTAGCTGCGCGGCATGGTCGACGCCTCACAGGCCGCCAGCGCCTTGGCCGAGACGGCGTTGAAGCCAAGGCCGGGCGGCAGCATCATCCCTTTCTGGCTGCCGGCGACGGTGACATCGACGCCCCATTCATCGTGCCGGTAATCCAGCGAACCAAGGCCGCTGATGGTATCGACCAGCAGCAGCGCCGGATGCTTGGCGGCATCGATCGCCGCCCGCACCTCCGCGATACGTGAGGTGGCGCCGGTGCTGGTTTCGTTGTGCACCACGCAGACGGCCTTGATGACATGCGCCTTATCGCCCGCCAGCACCGCGCCGATCGCCGCCGGATCGGCGCCACGCCGCCAATCCGTCTCGATCAGCTCCGGCTTCAGGCCGAGCTTCTGGGCAAGTTCCTGCCAGAGATGCGCGAACCAGCCGGTCTCACACATCAGCACCCGATCGCCGGGCGAAAGTGTATTGGCCAGCGCCGCTTCCCAGGCGCCGGTGCCACTGCCGGGATAAATCACGACCGGCCCGGCGGTGCGGAAGACCTGCCGCAGCTTCGGCTGCAACTGCAGGACGAAGGCGCCGAAATCCGGGCCGCGATGGTCCATGGTGGGATTGTCCATGGCCCGCAGCACCCGGTCGGGCGTGTTCGAGGGTCCTGGGATTTGCAGGAAATGCCGGCCCGAGACGGGCTTTGACTGGTAATAGGCCATGCGCTGTATCCCTTCCGCCCGGCGCTATTGCAGATCGCAGCTATTGTGCCAATGAGCCGGGATGAACGCTTTTGCCATTCCGCACGACCGTATCGGCGATTCCCGGCTGGCTGAACAGCTGCGCCGCGAAACCGAGGGCGAGGTGCTGTGGACCGCCGCCGATCGCGGCCGCTACGCCACGGATGCCAGCATCTACCAGATCGAGCCCGTCGGCGTCCTGGTGCCCCGCACCATCGCCGATGTTGCGGCAGCAATGACCCTCTGCCGCGAAGCCGGCATTCCGGTGTTGCCGCGCGGGGGCGGCACCAGCCAATGTGGCCAGACGGTCAATCGCGCCCTGGTGATCGACTGCACGAAATACCTGCGCGACGTCCAGGTTATCGATGCCGCGGCACGGTCCGCCCGCGTCGCCCCCGGCATCACGCTCGGCGCGCTGAACGACGCGCTGCGCCCCCAGGGGCTGTTCTTCCCGGTCGATCCCTCCACCTGGCAGCGCTGCACCATCGGCGGGATGGCCGCGAATAATTCCTGCGGCAGCAAGTCCATCCGCTACGGGCTGATGGCCGATAACGTGCTTGCGATCGACGCGCTGCTGGCCGATGGCAGCCGCTTCGGCTTCGGCAATCTGCCGGATAATCTCGGCGCCGCCGTGCCGCCCGGCATCGCCGAGCTGATCCAACGCCTGCGCGCCCTGGGTGCGCGGGAGGCGGATGAGATCGCCGCCCGTTTCCCGGACCAGCTCCGCCGCGTCGGCGGCTATAACATTGAAGCGTTGACACCCGCCGCGCGGGCGGCCGGGCGTGGCAACCTCGCCCGGCTGCTGGTCGGCAGCGAGGGGACGCTGGCCTTCTCCGCCGCCCTCGACCTCAAGCTCTGGCCCATCAAGCCGCGCAAGGTGCTCGGCATCTGCCAGTTCCCCAGCTTTCGCCAAGCCATGGCGGCCTCCCAGCACCTGGTCACGCTGGACCCGGAGGCGGTGGAGCTGGTCGATCGCACCATGATCGATCTCGGGCGGTCCATCGCGATGTTCCAGCCGACCATCGACCGCATGCTGATCGGCGAGCCCGACAGCCTGCTGATCGTCGAGTTCCACGGCGAGGCCGACGGGCCGCTGCTGGCCAAGCTGGACCAGCTTGAGGAGATGATGGGCGATCTCGGCCTGCCCGGTCAGGTGGTGCGGGCGACCGAGGCCGGCTTCCAGGCGGCGATCGCCGAGGTGCGCGAGGCCGGGCTCAACATCATGATGAGCATGAAGGGCGACGGGAAGCCGGTCTCCTTCATCGAGGATTGCGCCGTCGCGCTGCCCGACCTCGCCGACTATACCGAACGGCTGAACGAGGTGTTCGCCGCGCACGGGACCAAGGGCACCTGGTACGCCCATGCCTCCGTCGGCTGCCTGCATGTCCGCCCGGTCCTGAACATGAAGAACGGCGAGGATGTCCGGAAAATGCGCGCGATCGCGGAGCAGTGCTTCGCGCTGGTGCGGGAATACAAGGGCTCGCACAGCGGTGAGCACGGCGACGGCATCGCCCGGTCCGAGTTCAACGAGCCGATGTTCGGCCCGCGCGTCGCCCGCGCCTTCGAGCAGGTCAAGGACGCTTTCGACCCGGCTGGGCTGCTCAACCCCGGCCGCGTTGTCCGGCCGCCGAAAATGGATGACCGGGCGCTGTTCCGCTACCACCCGAACTACGCCGCCGATCCCGGCATTACCCCCGCGCTGGACTGGTCCGCCTGGCCCGGGCCGCAGGGCGGGCTGCTGGGCGCGGTGGAGATGTGCAACAACAACGGCACCTGCCGGAAATTCGATGCCGGCGTGATGTGCCCCAGCTATCGCGCCACGCGCGATGAGCGGCACCTGACGCGCGGGCGGGCGAATACGCTGCGTCTCGCGCTCACCGGCCAGTTACCGGGCGGCCTTGGCTCGGACGCGGTGGCCGAGGCGCTGGCGCTTTGCGTGGGCTGCAAGGGCTGCAAGCGCGAATGCCCAACCGGCGTCGACATGGCCAAGCTGAAGATCGAGGCGCAGGCGGCGCGCGCGGCGGCCCAGGGCGTGCCCTGGAAGGACCGCATCATCGGCCACCTGCCGCGCTGGGCGCCGTTCGCCGCCATCGCGCCCTTCCTGCCCAATCTGCGCGACCGGCTGCCCGGCCTCGCGCCGCTGTCCGAGGCCCTGTTCGGCTTCGCCGCCGAGCGCAGCCTGCCGCGCTTCCGCCACGACGCCTTCCACGACGCCGAACTCCCCGCGCCGAGCGGCCGGGAGGGCGAGGTGATCCTGCTGCCCGACCTGTTCAACCGGTATTTCGAGCCGGAGAACATCCGCGCCGCCATCCGGGTGCTGCGCGCCGCCGGCTTCACGCCGACCGTGGCGCGCCCACCGCGCGGCGCGCGGCCGCTGGATGACGGGCGGACCTATCTCAGCGCCGGCATGGTCGCGGCGGCACGGGCCGAGGCGGCGCGGACACTGGCCGCGCTCGGCACCGAAGGGCCGCCGGTGATCGGGCTCGAGCCCTCCGCCCTGCTGACGCTCCGCGATGAGTTCCCCTCTCTGCTGCCGGGGCCGGCGACGGCGGCACTGGCGGGACGCGCGAAGCTGTTGAGCGAGTTCCTGGCCGAGGCGAAACCGCAGTTGGCGCTGCGCCCGATTGGCGCGGCGGTCGCGCATGTGCACGGGCATTGCCACCAGAAGGCCTTCGCTGCCTTCGCGCCGACCATCGCGCTGCTCTCGGCCATCCCCGGCCTCAGCGTGCGGCAGATCGCCTCGGGCTGCTGCGGCATGGCCGGGTCCTTCGGCTATGAGGCGGCGAACCTGCCGACGTCGAAGGCGATGGCGGAGCTTGGGCTGCTGCCGGCGGTGCGGGCGGCGGCGCCGGAGGCGCTGATCGTCGCCGATGGCACCTCCTGCCGGCATCAGATTGCCGATCTGGCGGGGCGTGAGGCGCTGCATTCGGTGCGGCTACTGGACCGGGCGCTGGCCTGACCCGCGGCACCGGCACCAGGGCCTGGGGAAGACCGCGCCTGATTGTCATAGCCCACAAATTAATCGCAAGGCTTTTTTCGCTTAATTTTACGGCGTATTACGGTCTTTACTGGCATTTTGCACCGCAGCAATTTCTTGCCGTACTGCCATATCGCCGCTATTTGATGCATTAGAGGGGAAGAACACGCTGCCACGGGCCCAACCACCTGTCCCGCCATTTGGCGGGGCCGGCCAGAAAGGGGTCCCATGCTTCGCCGCCATTTCCTGGGTGCCGCCCTCGCCGCCCCTAACCTGCTTCGCTCCCGCGCCGCACGGGCCAATACGCCGGTCGATGTAGAACTGGTTCTCGCCGTCGATGTCTCCCGCTCGGTCGATCCCGAGGAGCAGGAGTTGCAGTTTACCGGCTATGCCGATGCGTTCCGTGATCCGCGGCTGATCGAAGGCATCATGGGTGGGCCGATCGGCGCCATCGCCGTGCATATGTTCACCTGGTCCGACTGGAACATCCAGAAGATCATCGTGCCCTGGACCAAGCTGGACAGCCCCGCCTCCGCCCATCGGCTCGCCCAGGCGATCGACGACGCGCCGCGGCAGACCTGGCTCTATACCTCGATCTCCGGCGCCATGGACTTCGCGCGCCAGCAATTCGGCCAGGGCTTCGAGGGCAGCCGCCGGGTGGTCGATATCTCCGGCGACGGGGTGAATAATTCCGGCCGCCCCGTGGCCGAGGCGCGCGAGGCCGCGCTGGCCGAGGGGATCGTGCTGAACGGCCTGGCCGTGCTGGACCGCACGCCGCTGAGCCCCGCCGCGCTGACCACCGGCCTGCCGCCCCTCGATGACTATTACCGCGACGAGGTGATCGGCGGCCCCGGCGCCTTCCTGGTGGTCGCCGAGGGCTTCGCTGCCTTCGAAGCCGCCGTGCGGCGCAAGATCATCCGCGAAATCGCCGCCGCGCCGCCGCCCGGACCCATGGTGGAGCGGGTCTTCGCCTGACCGGCGGACCCGGCCGGCCTATCGCAAGCGTGGCGGGGAGGGCAGCGCGAGCAGGCCGCAAATTGCCATGAACTGCACGCCCAGCCACCATTCCTGCCAGATGCCGAAGCTCAGCAGGGCGGTGACGGCATAGCTGGCCAGCATCGCCGCGCCGATCCCCGGCCAGGTGGTGCGGGACGCCGTCCGCCCCAGGAACAGCGCCATCAAGGCGGCGAATAGCGCGCCGATCAGGCCCAGTTCCAGCCAGACTTGTAGCGCGCCATTGTGCGGATGCAGCGGCAGCAGTTCCGCCTGGCGGATCCAGGGCGCCACATCTGGCCCGTCGAGGAAGAAGCGTTCCAGCATCTTGTCGGTTGCCGGGTGCCTGCCATCCGGCAGGCTACGGCTCGCCTCCAACCCCCAGCCGATGAAGGGCTCATCGGCGATCTTGTTGGTGACGAAGGACCAGACCAGCATCCGGTGCGCCGCCGAAGGATTCCAACGGTCGGCTGGGAAGCCGGTCCGCAGAATCGGCCCCAGCACCGCGGGCGCGGCCACGATCGCAACCGCGATTACCCCGCCCAACAGCAGCGCCGGCGCACGACGCAGATCAGTGGGCAGCACCAACGCCACCGCCCCGACGCCCAGCCCCGCCAGCACCGCAAGCTTGGCGGCCTCCCCCGGCAGGAAAAGCAGCAGCGCCCCGCCGGCCAAGATCACCAGCAGCCGAAGCCAGAGCGGGACCATCACCACGCCCAGCAGCAGCGGCAGGAACAGCGCGAGCGTCGAGCCGGCCGGCTTCAGGCCGAAAGCCAGATGCGGTGGCACCGTCTCCAACCCACGTACCGCGGCGCGGATCGCATTCCCGGTCGCCGCATCCAAACCCGCCAGCACCAGACCAAGGCAAATCCCGATTGCCGCCAGCAAGGCAAAGCGGCGGCGCGCCTCCTCGGAGGCGGCGGTGACCGCCGCAGCCGCCGAGAGGGCGAGCGCGACATAGGCGGAAATTTGCACCCCGGTGAAAAACCCGCGCGGCGGATCGGGCGCCCAGAAGGAGGAAATGGTGGCCCAGGTCATCAGTGCGATCACCGCCCAGGTCGCCAGGCCTTCCGGCCAAGGGAAGTGGGAACGCCGGGAGACGTAGAGCAGCACGGTCGCCGCCAGGGCGATGGTGGCGATGGGGGCCATTGCCTGCGCCTGCAGAACGACCGCCGCCGGTCCGATCAGGAAGGCGATGCTGAGCGGCAACAACAGGTAGGGGATCGGCGCGCGGCGCCGATCGTCCTGCCGATTGCGCGTGACGGTCGGTTTGCGCCGCGATGTGCCGCTGCTGCCGGAACTGCCAGAGGCGCTATCCAAGCTGACCGAGCTTTCCTCGGCGCTGACCTCCCCCGACGGCTCCACCCCGCTCGAAGCGCTCGAGGAACGCGAAGCGCTCGACGAGCTCGAGGAGCGGCGCGACCGGCGCCGCCTTGCCTTCTCTTCCGGCACCTCAGACCGCGACGATCTGCTCGCGGCGGAGCTGGACGGTCAGCTCATCCAGTGCTCGGCCAACGCGGTCGAGCATCTCGTCGATTTCTGCCCGGCTGATGATCAGCGGCGGGGAGAAGCCGATGCTGTCATTGACCATCACGCGCATGATAAGACCGTGTTCCTCGCCAAGCTTGGCCATCCGCGCGCCGATTTTTTTCGCCGGGTCGAAGGGCTGCTTCTTCGCCTTGTCGGCCGAAAGCTCGACCGCCGCGACCAGGCCGACGCCCCGCACCTCGCCAACCAGCGGGTGGTCGGCGAAGCGGGCGCGGAGCTGGTCCTGCATATAGGGGCCGACATTGCGGACATGGCCCAGCATGTCCAGCTCGTCGTAAATCTTCAGCGTCTCGATGGCGACGGCGGCCGGCACGGGATGGCCGGAATAGGTGAAGCCATGGCCCCAAGTGCCGACGGTGGATGAGCCCTCGGCAATGCCCTGGAAGACCCGCTCATTCACCAGCACGGCGGAGATCGGCAGATAGGCCGCCGACAGCGCCTTGGCGCAGACCAGGATGTCCGGCTGGATGCCGAAGGTCTGGCTGCCCCAGTAGCTGCCGGTGCGGAAGAAGCCGGCGATCACCTCGTCCACGCAGAACAGGACGTCGTACTTGCGCAGCACCGCCTGGATCTTCTCGAAGTAGCCGGCCGGCGGGATAATGACGCCCCCCGCGCCCATGAAGGGCTCGGCATAGAAGGCTGCGACCGTCTCCGGCCCCTCCTTCAGGATGGTCGCCTCCAGCTCCGCGGCGAGGCGGGTGGCGAAATCCTCCTCGGATTCGCCGGGCAGGGCGCCGTGGTAGTAGTGCGGCGTGCCGACATGGATGAAGCCCGGCAGCGGCAGATCGAACAGCTTGTGGTTGGCCGGCAGGCCGGTGAGCGAAGCCGACGCCAATGTGATGCCGTGATAGCCCTTCAGGCGGCTGATAATTTTCTTCTTCTCGGGCTTGCCGATCGCATTGTGCATGTACCACAGGATTTTGATGACGCTGTCATTCGCCTCCGACCCGCTATTGGCGAAGAAGACTTTGCTCATCGGCACTGGCGCGCGCTCGATCAGCATCTCGGCCAGATCGACCATCGGCTCATGCGACTTGCCGGTGAAGCTGTGGTAGAACGGCAGCTTGCGCATTTGTGTCATCGCCGCCTGCACCAGACGCTCATTCTCGAAGCCGAGGCTGGCGCACCAGAGGCCAGACACCGTCTCGATATATTCCTTGCCCTGGTCGTCGAAGACATGGACG
>Ga0209188_1002968_pt1 | contig 12080 bp, 6 predicted proteins | sample C_130625_EF_Meta_FD_187307 | JGI IMG/M metagenome (GOLD analysis project Ga0209188, IMG submission 187307) | Freshwater microbial communities from Lake Croche, Canada to study carbon cycling - C_130625_EF_MetaG (SPAdes) (version 2) | ecosystem: Environmental > Aquatic > Freshwater > Lake | place...
GTCGGGGGAACCGGGCTCCTGGGAGTGTCGCTCGGGAAGGTGCTCGCCGCCGAGGCGATGGCGACCGGCCCGAAGCCACGGGCGAAGTCGGTGATCTTCCTCTTCCTCTTCGGCGGCCCGAGCCAGTACGAAACCTTCGACATGAAGCCGGACGCGCCGGCCGACATCCGCGGGCCGATGAGCCCGATCGGCTGCCGGACGCCGGGATTGCGGATCAGTGAACACCTCCCGAAGCTGGCAGAAATCTCCGACCGCTACTGCGTCATCCGCTCGATGACGCACGACTTCAACGACCACAGCGGCGGAGCGCACTACATCCAGACGGGCAAACGCTGGCAGATCCCCGTCGGCGGCGGATTCAGTGCCACCCCGCAGGACTGGCCGTCGATCGGCTCGGTGGTGGAGCACCTCGAGCAACATCGCTCCCGGCACGCTCCCCGCGATCTCCCGGCGTATGCGGTTGTGCCCAACCGCCTCGGCCGGCTGCAGGAGAATGGGCAGTATGTCCGTCCGGGGGAATACGGCGGCTGGCTGGGATCGTCGGTCAATCCGCTCACCACTCGGATCGACCGCAAGGACATCACCGACAACCCCTACTGGCGTGATTGCGCCGACAGCGAACTCCGCTGCCGCATCGAGGGGCTCGAGCCGGTCTCGGCCGACGACATCGCCCGGATTCGGCGCCGGGCCACGCTCCTCGAATCCTTCGACGCTCAGCGGCGGATCATCGATGGCCAACGATCGCTCGAGATCGATCGAATCCGCGAGCGGGCCCTCGGCCTCGTGACGAGTTCACGGACGCGCGAAGCCCTCGATCTGGAACGGGAGCCGGCCACGCTCCGTGATGGCTACGGCCGTCATCTCTTCGGCCAAGCCTGCCTGATGGCCCGGCGGCTGGTCGAGGCAGGCACCCGATTCGTGACGGTTCACTACGATTGTTGCGATGGCTACAGTTGGGATTCGCATGTCCATTCCAACGATGTGCGGCGCTCGCTCCTCCCCACGTTCGATTCCGCGCTCTCGGGATTGCTCCTCGATCTGGAAAAGCGCGGTCTTCTCGCCGAGACGCTCGTCGTGGCCCTCGGCGAGATGGGGCGGACGGCGAAGCCGACGAAGGACTGGGGGCGCAACCACTGGAGCACGCTCTTCCCGGCGGTAATCGCCGGGGCCGGCGTCCAGGGCGGCACCACGTGGGGGGCTTCGGACAAGAACGGCGAGTATCCCATCGAGCATCCGACATCGCCGGAAGATCTCGCGGCGACGATCTACAAGACGCTCGGTATCGATCCCGACACGGTCCTCACGATGCCCGACGGCCGGCCGGTACCGATCTCGACCGGGCGGCCGATCGATGGGATCTTCGGGTAATTGATAGGGGTTTGGTTGGCTGGGGGAGCCGACAGGGGACAGCGTTGCTGTTAAGGAATGCGCATCGATGCCCGATTGGACCTATCGCCCGCTCTTCCGCCCGCTCTTCTTCCGACTTCCGACGAGGTTCGGCCGAGATCTAGCCCTCGCTGCCATCGGCGGTGTGGCGCGGGTGCCCGGTGGACGCCATCTCATCGAGTTCATGGGGCACATGCGCCCGGCCAGACCGCTACGGTCGCGCCTCGTCGACACGCTCCTCGACGGACCTGTTGGCTTGGCGCCGGGGATTGATCCCGGGCTGATCGGTCTCGCCGGCCTCAGTCGATTTGGATTCGGGTTTGTAGCGATCGGGCCGGTAACGCCAGATCCGGTGGCGGAGGTGGCGAGCGTTCGCGACGACCGGACCGAGTCAATCAGGCTCGTGCCCTCCGACACGAATCCCGGGTTGGCTGCCACGTTGAATCGGCTCGATCGGTTGCCGGTGCCTCGCCCTGCGATCATCGTGCATCTCTCCGCAAGAGCTCTCGGAGAAGAGAGGCGGGCGGTGGTGCAGGGCGTGAGGGGCCATGCTGCGGCGATCGCGCTGCCGCTGGCGACCGACGATGGCGATGCGTGGCAACGGCAGGTCAGAGAGATTGTTGCCGAGGCGGATGGCATCCCGGTCTTGGTGGTCGTGGCGGCCAATCGTCCCACGGGCATGGTGTCCAGATGTGTGGAAGCCACGGAGGCCGGGGCGCGCGGGGCGATCGTCGGTCGTGCGGAGAGCGACGGGGCCGCATGGATGGGGAACTCGTTGCTTGAATCGGCCGAGGCGTGGACACGGATTCTCCGCCACGCTTTGGGGAGCACGGCTACCGTGATTGCGGCGGCGGGGATTCACGCGCCGGGCGACGCCGAAAGGCTCGTCGCGGCTGGAGCTGACCTCGTGGCGATCGACAGTGGTCTCGTCTTCTCCGGCCCCGGTCTCGCGAAGCGCTGCAACGAATGTCTCCTCGCCCGGCGTCTGGGGAGCGGCATGGCGGGGCAGGGTCTTGAGGGCGATTCCGAGACGGTTCTCCGCGAGTCATGGCCGTGGACGCTGATGCTCGGGATCAGCCTTCTCGTCGGCGGAATCATGGCGCTTGTGATCGCCTGCACACGCGTGGTGATGCCCTACGACGAGGTCATGTCCGGGCTGACTCGGGCCCGGCTCGCCGGCATCGGCCCGAGGCTGCTTCCCTTCATGACACACGACCGGGTGACGCTCGCCGGGGCAATGCTCGGCGTTGGCATCCTCTTCAGCGGCTTGGCGTGGTGGGGGGTGCGCCGCGGGCACCACTGGGCTCTGCTCGCCGTGACCGTGCCGGCATCCGTCGGATTCCTCTCCTTCTTCTCATTCCTCGGATTCGGCTACTTCGATCCGCTCCATGCCTTCGTCAGTGCCATTCTCTTCCAGTTCATGCTTCAGGCGATGGCTGGGCGAGCGAGCCCGCTGCGGATGGTCGGCAGCCCCGACAGGCTCAACGATCCGAAGTGGCTCCGCGCCCAATGGGGGCAGCTCGGCTTCGTGGCTCACGGCGCGACGGTCCTCGTAGCCGGGATCGTGATCTCGGTCATCGGGATGACGACCGTCTTCGTCCGGGAGGATCTGGCCTACCTCCAGCTCTGCGCCGCGGATCTCAATGCCGTGCCTGGGCTCGTGCCGCTGATCGCGCACGACCGCGGAACGTTTGGAGGGATGCTGATGGTGGCGGGGCTGACGATGCTGCTGGCCTCGCTGTGGGGATTCCGGCGGGGCGCGGCTTGGCTGTGGTGGACGATGCTCGTCGCAGGGTCGGTCGGCTACGCGACCGCGATCGCGGTCCATCATGCCGTCGGGTACGTCGACTTGCGTCACCTCGCCCCGGCCTGGGGCGGGCTTACCGCGATCTGGCTCGCTGCCCTGGCCAGCCGCGGCTATCTTTGCGACCGCGGGCCCGATGATGGGCTGGGACACTCGGTGGAGCGACAACTGACCGAGCGGTCGGCTCGCCTCACCACTGGAGGCCGAACTTCGCCCCGTCTCCCTGGCGGCGGATGCCACCCTTGAGCGGCACGTTCGATTTCTTCACCGGCGGCAGCGCGGCCTCCTCGACCTCCGGTTCCTCGGGCTCGGCAGCCGGGCCACCCTTTCCGGCCGGCGGTGCCGGCGGCGTGGCGAGGGCCTTGATCGAGAGGGAGATCCGTTGTTCGCCGGGATCGCAGGAGAGCACCTTGCACTCCACCGCTTCCCCCTCGCGAACGACACTCGACACGCTCTGAACATGCCGATGGGCAAGTTCCGAGACATGAACAAGGCCTTCCACCCCCGGCTCGAGCCGCACAAAGGCTCCGAACTGGGCGATGCGGCTCACCGTGCCCCGCACCGCGGCACCGAGGTGGTACTTCTCGGCGGCGTTCTTCCAGGGGCTCTCCACCGTGTCGCGAATCGACAGGCCGATCTTGCCGGTCTGGCGATCGACGTTCTTCACCGCGACCCGCACCTTCTGGCCGACTTCGAGGACGTCGGTCGGGGTCTTCACCCGATCCCACGACATCTGGCTGACATGGACGAGGCCGTCCACTCCATTGCCGACATCGACGAAGGCGCCGAAGTCGCGCACCGATCGAACGATGCCATCGAGGAGATCACCGATCTCGAGCGTCTCGAGCATCTTCGTGCGGGCATCGGCCGCCTGACGCTCGAGCACCGCACGGCGCGAGAGCACGAGCCGCCGTGCGGCCGGCACGATCTCGGTCACGAGGGCCTCGACGGTCTGCCCGATGAGCTCCTCGAGGTTTTCCATCCGCCAGTTGCTGACGAGGCTTGCCGGCATGAAGCCACGGAGCCCGGCGACATCGCACTCGACGCCCCCCTTGTTCGCGGCGGTGACCTTCGCGGCGACGATCATGCCCGCTTCGAGTTGCGACCAGTCTTCGACGGCGATCGCTCGGTTGGCAGGCGCCAAGTCGTAGAGGCCGTCCTCTTCGTTGAACGTGCCGACCGAGAGTTCGAGGACCTGGCCGATCTCGGGATTGCCGCCATCGAGACCGATGAGCTTGAGGGCCCCCTGCCGCCGGCCGCCGAGATCGACGAAGGCCGTGTCGGGGCTGACCGACACCACGGTTCCAGTGACGCGGGCGCCTGGATCCAGGGCTGATGCCGACTTCGCAGGTGCGGCCGTGGCCATAATCGCATCGACCTCGATCCCTTCCAGGGCGGCCTGGAAATCCTCTTCGAGATCGTCCTCGAGGCCGGCGCGGAGATTCGGGACGGCGACCCGCTTCGATGGCGGAATGACATCAGTGAATGCGGAACTCGGGGCACGATCGCCGCGCCGCTCCCGACGCGGACGGTCTCCGCCCTGATCGCCTGCCCGCCTCGGGCCTCCGCGCGAATCGCGAGGGGCGTCACCGCCAGTCGCTGCAGCCCGGGCTTCGATCTCGGCTGCGCTCACCACCGGTCCAAGGGGAGCCGAGGGAGCAAGGGGAGCCGAGGGAGCAAGCGGAGCCGAGGGAGCAAGCGCAGCCGAGGGAGCAAGCGCAGCCGAGGGAGCCTGGGGAGCCAGTGAAGCCTGTGGAGCCGAGGCCGCTTCGTGGCCGACCGCAGGGGGAGATGCCAGCCCCGTGGCTGCCGGCGCCTGGGCCGCTGCCGGCCGAACCGGCGGCAGCGGAGCATCGCCGAGCACCGACGAAGTGGCCGAGGCCACGAACTGATGACGCGGCGGCAGTTTCGGCGGGCGAACCCCCGGCCGTTGCGTGCCGATCGGAATCCGCCGCTTTTCGCCTCCACCTTCCGCGTCGCCAGCAGCCGCAGCCTCGGCAGCAGGCCCCTGATCCGTTATCGGGGATGGTGCGTGGCCCAACTGGTCGGGGGAGGGCGAATCCGGGGTCGGGGAGGGATCGGCGGTCATCGGCGGCACTCGTCGGAAGGGAGAAGGCCGACGAAACGGCGCCGGCCCCGAAAAGAGACGCCCGCGGAGGCAGCGGGCACAAGACGGAGTCAGGGGGGCAATGAATGCGGGAAACAGGACTTGAACCTGCACGGTATTACTACCACCAGGCCCTCAACCTGGCGCGTCTGCCAATTCCGCCATTCCCGCAGCGGTACGAACAATCGAATCGATGGTTCCGCAGAAACAACACCTGCGAACCCCACCTGACTCCGTGGGACATTCTGCGACCGTTTCTCCGCCAGTCAAGAACCCCTCGAGATTCGGCCTGCCCGGCGAACTTCCGACGGTCTGGACTCACGCAGTCTCCGCCGACCGGAACGGACGAGCCAAGGCCGGAACGGCCACCAAAGCCGCCGAAAGCGCCAGCGACCAGGCGATGTCACCCACCGGAGTCCAGCGATAGAAGGGGAGGGCTGCGAGATAGCACTCGATCAGGCCTGCGGGGGTGTGGGCGTAGTCGGTGGTCAGCCACCAATGCGCAAGATTCGTGCTGAGATAGAACACCAGCGATCCAGCCAGAGCCCCGCCGAGGGCCCCCAGCCCACGATGGCGACGCACCAAGCCCCCCATCAAGATGGGCCAAGTGAAAGCGGCGTAAATGATCGCCGCCATCGTCCAACTGCCGTAGCTTCCGCCGCCAGGCAAGGCGAAGTTGCTCGCCGCCAGGGCCACGGCGGGAACGGAGGCGGCGACAAACCGATTCGCAAACAGTGCCCCAGCGCACAGGCCGATCCCGATCAGCGGAGAAACCCCGTACGCGGGTTGCCAGAGGCGGCCGAGAATGCCGATCCCGACAAGCACTCCCCAAGCAAGACAGAGAAATCCAACCGGGAGATCGCGGAGATCAAGCCCATGGGAAAGACCGATCGGACTCCCCCCCGGCCCCGATCGGGCTGCCTGGGAAGCGCTTTCTGGCGAATGGCCCGGACTGTTCATGCTCGACGACCCCGGAGGATTTCTCACCGAATCAGATCACATCCCAATAGACTATCACGAATCGATACACTAGCGGTTTTCGGCCGGTGGGCAAGCCGAAGGGATGCCTGCCCCCTCCGAATCGGCCCCCATTCTCCGCTGACGCCATGGTCGCCAGTCCTCTTCAACCGCGATCCTTTGGGGCAACGCCTCCCTCTGCGGCCACCGCTGCCGGACGGAGTTCGATCGTGGCGGAGCGTGACTCCGGCGGCGTGGTCACGCTCGAAATCGTCTCCGGGAGCAGGAGCCAAAACGTCATCGATGGCCAGTTCCTCAGGGATCTGTACCAGTCGCTCGACGAGCTCGAAGCCGGCCCGCCTCCCCGGGCCGTCGTGGTCTGCTCCGGGCGGCCCGGATCGTTCTTCGCCGGGGCTGACATCGATCGGCTGGAGGCGATCCTCGGAGCCGAGGCAGCCACGATCGAGCAGGCCTGCGCCGATGGCCGCCAGCTCTACGGCCGCCTCTCGTCAAATCCCTGGCCGACCGTGGCCGTCATCGACGGCGTCTGTCTGGGGGGAGGGCTGGAGATCGCCCTCGCCTGCGATTATCGGGTGGCGACTTCCGCGGAGACAACGCTGCTGGGATTCCCGGAGGTGAAGCTCGGACTTTTGCCCGGATGGGGAGGGACGGTGCGGCTCCCGCGGCTGATCGGGCCGGGACCGGCCGTGGAACTGATCGCGGCCGGTGAGACGATGAGCGGGGCAGCCGCCTCGCGTTTGGGGCTGGTCGATGCGTGCGTCCCCGCTGAACAGGCCCTCGCTGCCGCCCGACTTCTCGTTGATTCGGCCACCAAAACTGGAGCCCACCTCGAGCAGCGCCGTCGCCGTTCTCTGCCGGTGGTGTTGGCTCCCGAGGAACGGGAGTTTCTCGAGGCCACGACCGGCGCGGTGATCCAGGGGCGGACCGCGGGGCATTACCCGGCGCCGCCGGCGATCCTCGAGGCGGTCCTGGCCACGTCGATCGTGCCGGCCATCGAGGCGGGCGCCATCGAAGGGAAGGCATTCGCCACGCTTGCCCGCTCTTCTGTGGCCCGGCAACTGGTGCGGGTGTTCCGCCTCGGGGAACAAAACCGGCGCGACCGGGGGGTCGAAGCGGATCGCGGCACTCCTGATGCGTCGCCCCGCGATGCCGACGAAACCGCCTTCCAACGCTCGGCGGTCGTCGGCGCGGGGATCATGGGTGCGGGGATCGCCGCGGCCCACCTCCGGGCCGGATGTGCCGTGACGCTTGCCGACGTGCAGGTGGAGGCGCTTGCCCGCAGTGTGCCGGAGATCCTCCAGGAAGCGGCCTGGGATCGGAGCCGCCGGGCCACCGATCAGGCCCGGGCCGTCCGGCTTGCAGGGCAGTTGCGCACCGTCACTCATACCACGGCGCTGGCCGATGCCGATCTCGTCATCGAGAGCGTTCTCGAGCGGACAGACATCAAGCGGAAGGTGCTCGCGGAGATCGAAGCGGTCGTCGGGCCGGATGCCGTCATCGCCACCAACACTTCCACCAACCCGATCGCGAAGCTCGCCGAGGCGCTCCACGATCCGTCGCGATTCTGTGGCCTCCATTTTTTCAATCCTGTCCGGAGGATGATGCTCGTCGAGGTGGTGCGCGGACCGGCCACCTCCGACGCCACCGTCGCTCGGGCTGTTGCCCACGCCAAGCGGCTGGGGAAGTGTCCGATCGTCGTCCGTGACAGTCCGGGGTTTCTCGTCAACAGGATGCTCATGCCCTATCTCCACGAATCGGTGGAGATGCTTCGGGCCGGAGTCGATCCGCGGAAAATCGATCGGGCCGCCAGGGCCTTCGGCATGCCGATGGGGCCCCTCGAGCTTTACGACATGATCGGCCTCGACACGGCGTTCTATGCCGGCCTCGTTCTCAACGATGCCTACGGCGATCGGATCGAGCCCTCGCCGGTGATCCCGGCGATGGTCAAGTCCGGGCGCCTGGGGCGGAAGAGCGGAGGGGGATTTTATCGCTATCGAGGCACCGGTCCCCGGGCCAGGATCGAGCGGCCCGACGACGGCGTGGCGGCGGTAGTCGCCCCCTATGCGCTCTCCCCTTGTGCCAGCGACGAGCGAGCCATCATCGACCGGCTCGTCCTCCCGATGGTGCTCGAGGCGACGAGAGTTCTCGACGAGGGGATCGTCCGCGACGGCTGCGACGTCGATCTGGCGGTCATCCATGCCCTCGGATTCCCGCCGTTCCGTGGCGGGCTTCTGGCCTGGGCCGACTCCCTCGGAGCGGCCGAGATCGTCCGCCGACTCGGAGCCCTCGCCGAACTCGGCATCCGCATGCGACCGACGCCCCGCCTCGAATCCCTCGCCCGTGACGGGGGCCGGTTCACCGGCTGACCGCCACGATCCCTTCACGCCACGCCGCTTCCCCCATGCCCGCCACGCTTCTTCCCCGCCCGCCCGAACTCACTCCCGTGATCGTTGCCTGTTGCCGCACGGCGATCGGGCGGTCGCACGCCGAGCGTGGCCTGTTTCGGCAGGTGCGCGGCGACGAGTTGGCCACGGCCGCAGTCGTGGCGGCCGTCGAGCGGAGCGGTGTCGATCCGGCGACGATCGAGGATCTCCTTCTCGGGGCGACGCAGCAGCGTGGCGAACTTGGCGGCAACGTCGCCAAAGCGGTGGCACTGATGGCCGGCCTGCCGCTCTCCACCGCCGGGGTGACGATCAATCGGCTGTGCGGATCGGGCCTCGAGGCGATCCTTCAGGCAAGCCGCGCGATCATTGCGGGGGCCGAGAATGTCCAGGTCGTGGCTGGCGTCGAGCACATGCACCACCAGCCGATGGACGAGGGGGTCGACTTCCATCCCCGGGTCGTGGCCCGTTCCAGCCGGGGCATGCTCTCGATGGGGCTGACCGCCGAGCATCTGGCGGCGTCGCGTGGCATCGACCGGCGACGGCAAGAGGACTGGGCTCTCGAGAGCCACGCCCGGGCCGTGCGCGCGATCGACGCCGGGGCCTTCGCCGCCGAGGTTGTGCCGGTCTTCGGACACGACGAGGCCGGGGCGCTGATCGAGGCGACGATCGATCAGTCGGTGCGGCGCGACACCAGCCGCGAGGTGATGGCCCGCCTCGAGCCGGCGTTCCTTCCCAAGCTCGGGACGGTGACTGCCGCCACGAGCGCCCCGCTCAGCGACGGGGCCGCGGCGCTGGTGATCATGTCGTTGGCCGAAGCCCGGCGCCAGGGCCTCGAGCCGCTGGCGCGGGTCGTCGCCGGTGCCGTGGTGGGTGTGCCGCCGGCCGTGATGGGAACCGGCCCGGTGGCCGCCACCGCCAAGCTTCTCCGTCGGTTGTCGATCGACCTCGGGGCAATCGACCTCATTGAGCTCAACGAGGCCTTCGCGGCCCAGACGCTGTGGTGCGTCGACGAGCTCGGACTCGACGCGACAAAAGTCAATGTCCGCGGCGGGGCGCTCGCCATTGGCCATCCGCTCGGTGCCAGTGGTGTCCGCATCGTCACCACACTCGTTCACGCCATGCGCGACCGCGGCGACCGGCTCGGCCTGGCGACGATGTGTATCGGACTCGGCCAGGGGATCGCGTTGGTCGTGGAGAGGATCGCGACGTGACGACCCGCACGGAGTCGGCTCAGGGTGTCTTCGATGCTTCGGGGCAGGCCCGCGACACGACCCTCGTCGATCTCCTCGCCGCCCGCCTCGACGACGCCGCCACCCGGCCTGCCTTTGCCACGCAGTCGTCGGCCGATGAAGCGACGACGACCTGGACTTGGCTCGAGGTGGCAGCGGCCGCCGTCGATCTCGCCGCGGCTCTCGAGGCGACCGGCCTGCGACGTGGCGACCGGGTCGTCCATGTCGGCACGCACTCGGTCGATTGGGTTGTCGTCGATCTCGCCTGTCTTCTGGCCGGCTTCGTCCATGCGGCGCTCCATGCCGATGCCCCGCGTTCCGAGCTCCTCGACCAGATCGGCTGGCTTGCCCCGGGCGGCATCGTCCTCAGTGGGGAGGAAGGGCCATTCCCACCCGGCGATGCCGCACGGTTGCTCGGCGGGCTTTCTGATCCGCGGCGTGTCATCGATCAACGCCGTCCGGCGCCGCGTCGGGGGCAGCGCTTGCCGCCTCCCTCGGCGGGGCTCTGCTCGGAAGCCTGGCGGAGCCGGGCTGCCGATCCGGAGGCGCTTGGCCAAGAGGTGGCACGGCGTGCAGCGGCCATCGATCCCGACGCGCCGGCGCGGATCTTCCTCTCCTCGGGGACGACCGGACGACCGCGCGGCTATGTCCACTCGCAGCGGTCGCTCGCCACCAACGCGCTGGCCGCCGCGGCCATCTTTCTCGACGAACCGGCCGACGTCCGGCTCTCCTGGCTGCCGATGAGCCACGCCTTGGCCTGCACGGGGGATCTCTCCACGACGTTGGTCCGCGGCGGCTGTCTCAACGTCGTTCCCGACCGGCAGCGTCTCCTCGACGCCTGCCGCTTCCTGCCGCCGACGGTGATTCTCGGCGTGCCGGCTTTCTATGAGCGGCTCGAACGGGGCGTGCGGTCGGGGGCGATCCCCGATCTCGCCGCCGCACTTGGCGGTCGGGTGCGCGTCTGCATCTCCGGCGGCGCGGCGCTGCGGGAACGGACGCAGGCGCTGTTTGCCGCGAGCGGGGTGCCGCTCGTCGAGGGCTACGGACTCGCCGAGGCAGGTCCGGTGGTGGCGCTCGACAACCCGCGAGGCTGTCGGCCGGGATGGGTCGGCAAGCCGCTTGCTGGTATCGATGTCCGGCTCGATTCGGTCGGTCAACTTCACGTCCGCACCCCCTCGCGGGCGCTCGAGCAGGTCCTTCCGCCCGACGCCGAGCTCGCTGCCGTTGGTCGGCCCGGCGACCACGCCGACGGATGGATCGCCACCGGCGACACCGCCGAGATCGCCGCCGACGGCCGGATGCGCATCACCGGACGCGTTGTCGATACGATCGTCCTCTCCACCGGCACGAAGTTTCCGCCGGCCGAGGTGGAGCGTGTTCTTGCCGATGACGCCATCGTCGCGCAGGTGTGTGTGTGCGGGGATCGGCTTCCGGCGCCGGTCGCGCTGATCGTGCCCGAGCCTGCCGTTGTCCGGGCGACGCTCCGGTCGCTCGGCATTCGCGTCGCGTCGCGACGGGCGGCCCTCCGTCATCCGCGTCTCCTCCGCTTTCTGGCCCGCAGGCTCGCCAGACGGCAAGCGTCGCTCCCCCGACTCTGGCAGGTGCGTCGCATCGTGCTCGTCAACCGCCCCTTCGACATCGACCGCGGGGAGATGACCCACTCCATGAAACTGAAGCGCCCCTCGATCGCCAATCACTTCGCGGCCACGCTCGACGCCGCTTCCGCCCCCTCGCCGCCCCCGGGCGTGGCCGTCGTGCCCCGCGGCGACGCCCCGATTGATTCCCACGCCACCGCCGGCATCGCCGCGGCACTGTGGGGGCTTCCGCGCGGGGATGACGGTGGGTTTGCCACCGCCGCCGCCCTCGCCGCGCAACGGCTCCCCGACGAAATCGCCGGGGTGATCGAAGCAGCACAGCGGCGGCTGGCGGCGCTGCGCGCCGAGGGCCTGCTCTATGCCCCTCGACAAGCCACGGAGCTGTCGCCGGCCCCCCTCGACGACGCGCCGCCGCCGCCGGAGGGGCTGTTCACCCCTGCCGCCGAGGCCGCCGTGGGGGAGACGGGGCTGTGGGGCGTGCATGTTCCGGTCGCCCACGGCGGTTGCGGGGGGACGGTTGTCGACTTGGTGAAGAGCGTGACGAGGATCGCTGGCGTCGTGCCTTCCGCGGCAGGGATCCTCGACGTCCACTCCGCG
>Ga0209188_1002969_pt1 | contig 12078 bp, 15 predicted proteins | sample C_130625_EF_Meta_FD_187307 | JGI IMG/M metagenome (GOLD analysis project Ga0209188, IMG submission 187307) | Freshwater microbial communities from Lake Croche, Canada to study carbon cycling - C_130625_EF_MetaG (SPAdes) (version 2) | ecosystem: Environmental > Aquatic > Freshwater > Lake...
ATTATTTTTTATAATTTTTTTATTTAGACACCCCCCCTTAGAAGACTTCATCACGATTAATATAGCTTTCCAAACTTATCACTATACTATACTATACTATCACTAAATATAATCATCCCAATCAATACTAGGATTATATTCTTTTAGTTTAATATTCAAATCTTCTCTAAAATCTTCATCTTTCTTTTCAACAAAGAAATCCATAAGAGAATCAAAAGCAGTGAGTCTATCCTTATTAATTTCAATATCATCCTTACATCTTTTCAAGTCTTTCTCTAGCGTTTTAATTCTTTCTTGTAATGCTATAACATCATTTGTACTACCTTCTACAATTACCTCTTCAGTTGGTTTTAAAGATTTTAATACCTCAAGGTGCCTATCCTTATTACAACATTCCCGCAAGTGTTTAGTAGCAAGTTCAATACGTCCCCAAAATTTATTACAACCAAAGCAGATATAAATAGGATGATTATCTTTATCATCTACCATTTTTACAGTAAATACCGGGAGTGATTTGCCCTTTAAAGATGCGTTAATAGTATGTTTTGTCTTTTCATTATAAAGTGCCTCTTTATGTTTCTTTATAAGATGGTTAATATAATGTTGATTCACACTATTGTGATCACAATATCCACAACAATACTTGTATGTCATCTACTATTGCTCTTATTTTTATATTGTCAATTTTTTATTAACAGTATAAAATACGTCTGAGCTGTAAAAAGGTGATAGTATAGTGATAGTATAGTGATAGTATAGTGATAGTATAGTGAATGAAAGGAAGACAGCGTTGGCTGGCTTTGGACAGCTTGTTAGGGGGGAGGGGTAAATTATTTTTTATAATTTTTTTATTTAGACACCCCCCCTAGAAGACTTCATCACGATTAATATAGCTTTCCAAACTTATCACTATACTATCACTATACTATCACTAAATATAATCATCCCAATCAATACTAGGATTATATCCTTTCAATTATATTATTGATACAGTAGGTTGAATATGATAATTGTTTTAATTTAATCTCTCTTTCTTTAACTTCAATCTTCTCCTTTTTCCGCTTGATTGATTTCTTACAATCTTCATCTACATCTTCCTCTTGCATTTCAATCTTTTTTTCAAACGCTGTTAGGCTGTCATCTAGCTTCTTCTTCTGCATTTCAATCTTTTGCCTAAACTCTTCTAGCTTATTATTTAAATTTATCTTTTCTTTATCTCTTTCATCCTCTTTTGATTTTGTATATAATACGAGTTCCTTCTCTAATTCTTTAATTTTATCTTCCGTATTTTTAAAATGCTGTTCCTTTTGGTATTTGAAATATTCTAGTTGTTTTAGTTTTTTCTCTTCTTGTAATGCCATTCTTGAATATTGCTCTTATTTTTATATTGTCAATTTTTATTAACAGTATAAAATACGTCTGAGTTGTAAAAGGTGATAGTATAGTGATAGTATAGTGAATGAAAGGAAGACAACGTTGGCTGGCTTTGGACAGCTTGTTAGGGGGGAGGGGTAAATTATTTTTTATAATTTTTTTATTTAGACACCCCCCCTTAGAAGACTTCATCACGATTAATATAGCTTTCCAAACTTATCACTATACTATCACTATACTATCACTAATTATAATATATATCTTCTAGACAACTATATCAAGATTTTTATAGCTTTCTAAATCTTCATAACTACTATTTTCATCTTCCTCATCATCTTCAGCCTCAAGTACTCTCTTCTTCATTATATCCCTATCTAGCTTTATAGCATCTTCTCTTTCAGCTTCACTATAAAATACTCTTCCTTGATAAAAATATCTCTTCTTCTGTGCTATCTGTCTAAATGATGAATTGAGTTCTTTTTCATATTGTTCAAATTCATTCAATCTTTTGATTTGATATTCTCTTTCTTTTAAGAGTTCGTTCTTCTTGAATTCATATACCTTATCCTCTACAACTTCCTCTCTTTGAATTATATTATCCATACAATATTTCTCGTAAGTCTGCTCTGTATCTTCTAACTTCTTCTTCTCATCTTCAAGCTTTTCTGCCTTCTTTTCAATTAATTGCTCACATTTATCTTTGGCTTCTTGTTTTTGTCTTTCAATCTTTTCTGTAAATTCTTGTAGCATTCTATCTAATTTTGATAATTCTTTATCTCTCTTGTCTTCTAGTGATTCTGTAATTGTTGCAATTTGTTTATTTACATCTTTAATCTTCTCTTGTGTGAGCTTAGAATGTTTCTCTTTTTGGTCTTTGAAGTACTGTATTTGTTTCTCATTCTTCGGGTCAATTTGTTTTACCTTTTGAGCCTTTTCTAGCTTGGAAAGTTGTTCGTTTATGTTTGCAATTTCAGTACGGCAATCATCTGAGGCACTCATTACTTCTATACTATAGTATTAGAAAATCTTTAAGCGAGGGGGGGGTGTCGGGATTTTTAAATTATATTATATTTTTTACCCCCCCCCCCTAAACCGGGAATATTCAGCCAGAATAATATCTTTGACTGGTAAGTAGAATGAGTACAATAATAGCACACTTCCTAGACCAGCTACACAAGTTTCACCAATCCCAGTGGAGAATTGAAAAAGACCCCGAAGGAAATTGGATTATTTTACAAACAGTTGATAGAATATTAATATACATTATCAATTATATGCTAGAGAACAAAATAAACTTTCTAAGAGGCATTTCTATAACAGAATATACAAATTCTGGTAAGGGTACTTCATACATACTGACAAAAACTAAGTAAATGTAATAGTAATAGGCTCATACGTCTTTATAATACTTAGTTGATTGCCTCTAGGAACAAGAGGGATTCCGTCTTTAATAATAACATCTCCACGCTTGAAGAAGAATTTACTACCAGATTGTATAACGCTTGGAGGTGGTAAAGGATTTTGTATATCAAGAGAGTAATACATAAGAGAAAAACGAGAACCTTGGAAGTCCTCTATTTCATACTGTAGTGCTGAGAAATCGGTTATAAGAGGAGTTCTTATATCTTTTTTTTCGCCTCCAGTTATAAGACTACCGCCAGTATAGTCGCCAAACGAAACTAGGAAAGACACCCCCCTTTGGGTCTTTGTCTTTTTGCTCCTATCTTTGTAATTTTGCGTTATTATAATACTTGTATAAGGAATTTTAACATATTTACTACCAAACTCTAATAAGAGCTTGTATAGATAGGGACGTAGCCAACAAAGCCTACTATAATCTATTGGAAGCGAACGGCTATTCACTAAACCAAATATTTGTGATTTGCCAATACCAGATTTAAGACGACTCTTATTTGTTTCCAACGGTCGTCTATTCAGTTCCTGAATGATAGGGTCAAAGGCTTCTGCAGGGATGCTCATCTCTATTATATTTGTGATAAATTATTCAAGAAACTAACCACAGGTTGGTCCTTTGAATAAAAACTGCTAATTTACTCCTTCTTCTTCATCATACGAATCTTCGCCATATGAGCCTTCGCTTCCTCAGAACCCTTGGCGGGGCGACCCTTCTTCTCAGGGGCCTTCGCCTCTTCTTTCATCATCATCTCAGGTACTTCAGCCTTCGGGGCCTTCTTCGGGGCCTTCTTCGTGGCCTTCTTAGGGGCCTTCTTAGCGTGTTTGGGGGCCTTCGCCTCTTCTTTCATCATCATCTCAGGTACTTCAGCCTTCTTATGCGCCTTCTTAGAGTGTTTGTGGGCCTCAGCGTGAATTTCAAGAGGGAACTCCTCTCTCTTAGCATCCTTAACACTCTCTACAGCGGACTTATATACTTTGGCAGGTGCAGAAGCAACAGAGGCGACCGGGGGAGTTTCCTCAAGACGTAGCTTCATCTTCTGAATAACATCAGAAATATCAGACTTCTTCATCTTGCTAATAGGGGCGTGTTCGGGATGGCTCTTGCGAAGCGCTTTTAGCTCTGCACGTAGTTCGGAAGCAGAAGGCATTTCTTATACTTCTTTATTAGAAAAAAAATATCAGAAAAATTTACTTTAATAAAATCACACAGGTGGTAAAGGGGGGAGTCTTTGGGTGACCCTCAAAATATTCTCACCTGAAATTTACAGCAAAGTGATGAGCCAGGCTATCTGGATGTCTGCCGTAGAAGGGTTGGAGGCACATACAACCCCAAGCGTTCCTGCTATCGTGGGTGTCACGCTCACAATCCAACAAGCAGTTGCATCATCAGGCGCACTATAAATCATCGTAGCCATCACAATAGAACTCGTAGAAAGCGTGTAGCCCGGCAGAGTAAAGAAGGCCACATACCCTCCAGAAGTTCCCGTCGGAGCCCAAGTAGCGCCGTTGATATCGGCCGTTGTGAGAATACCCGTCTTTAGTGCGGGTGGTGTAGGAGCAGTCCAAACAGGTTTAATATCCGTATCTACTGATTGAAGCGTCAGGACATCCCCAACAGACCCCGCAGTAATACCAGCGATATTAGTACCTGTTGGAGAATACAGCACATCAAACGGCGAAACGCTGACAGCAGTAGTGGGAGGATATACAGACCCGTTAATTGTGCTGACACCTGTTAGAGAGGAGATATTGTCAATCCCGTAGTAGGCCATATCCAGCGCAGAGGTCGCAGTGCCTACCCAGCCACTACCAGGGGGAGGATATACAGACCCGTTAATTGTGCTGACACCTGTTAGAGAGGAGATATTGTCAATCCCGTAGTAGGCCATATCCAGCGCAGAGGTCGCAGTGCCTACCCAGCCACTACCAGGGGGGGGATATACAGACCCGTTAATTGTGCTTACATTCTCCAGCAATACAACACCCGCCCCGTGGAGCAAATTCCCAGGACGACCCTTAATCAGTAGGGGTGCTACATCCGCAGTGAGGCCGTTCCAGAAGGGCTGTATAGATGTTGTATATACATCAGAGTTCAGTTCAATTCCGTTCGCTCCGTACAGATAGGTAGTAATACCGGTATTAGGGAGAATAGAGGGTGTCCCAGCGCAGATATTCACACCAGCTGTTCCGTATATGAAGTTATATCCAGCTAAAGAGCCAATAGAGGGAATAGCACCCGCATACGAATTGATACCCGCACCAGACAACTTGATAGCACTGGACGCAGTAGGGTCGGTGCTTATCGGAGTATTCGCAGTAATCTCAACAAGACCACCAGTACCCACACCAAGGGTAGTCCCTCCGTTCGCCGTTATAGAAACCGTGCCAAAGGAAGTTCCCAAATACCCAGTATCAGCCAAGATATTTACTCTACCACCATTACCATTCACAGATGTAAGGTCAATCTGAGGAGTATTTCCTACGGACGACCCAGCATTTGCGGTAATACCAGTAGTTGTTGTAGTAGTGATGGTACTAGAATTCATCACAACATTCGCAACAGCAGGGAAAGTAGCCCACTGACTTACATCACCACCAGCAGAGCCGTTCCCAGCTGAAGTAACACGACCAAATTCATCTATCGTGATATTGGCGTTCGTGTAAGCACCAGCAACGGGGGCGGGTGAGGGGACAGCGAGGCTTACTAAAGGCGCACTCCCAGCAGTTACGTCTATCTGGTTCGCTGTTCCAGTTACAGAGGTGATACCACCACCACCTGTACCGTTAGAAGCCACCGTCACACGACCAAATTCATCTACAGTGATATTGGCGTTCGTGTAAGAGCCAGGGTTGGGAGCGGGTGAGGGAACGGCAAGAGATACTACAGGCGCACCTCCCGCTGTCACATCTATCTCATTCGCAGTTCCAGTTACAGAGGTGATACCACCACCACCTGTACCGTTAGAAGCCACCGTCACACGACCAAATTCATCTACAGTGATATTAGCGTTCGTGTAAGCACCGGGTGTAGGAGCAGGAGAAGGGGACGCAAGACCCACAATAGGGTTCGCACCACTTCCAGATACTGCTATCTCGTTCGCAGTTCCAGATACAGTAGCAACGCCACCTCCTCCACCAGAACCAGCGTCAGCGTACAGTTGATGCGTACCCGCATAGGTGATAGAAGGCGCTAAGAAAGCTGGTGAATAGATTAGAGGTGTAGTTTCAGTAGTAGGGGCTTCAGAAGCTGTCATCTTTCCTGATGCTGTGAAGTCTATATGGCCGGATTGGGCGCTCATCTACTCTACACCTATAATATATTTGAATAACTTTTTCTTACCGGAAGGGTTATTACAGGAACTCAACACCTACGAGCCAGGTTGAGCCACCACCGCCACCGAATAGGGAGTTGATGAATGTGAAGTCGCTTCCAGCGCCATACCCACCGCCCAGGGTCAGAGATAGACCCGCAGTTCCAAGAGGCGGGTCCATATAGGGCAGGATACGACCAATATAATCTCCATTAGGGGGCTTTACTACAAGGATAGTCCCGTTCCCAAAGCCGGTGGAGGCAGGAATGAGAAACCACGCCTTATTACCGGCTAGTTGGATTGTCTGAATACCCGCTGTAGGGGGGGTGAAAGGACCGGGAACGACAATAGGGTTAGAAAACGTACCCTGTCCCGGACCCTGGGTTAAAATAACGGCTCCCTGAGCAGTGGCCGTGCCTATTTGAACAAAACCCCCGTTCTGACCGACGAAGCAAGTTCCACCCGTTACAAGACCGTTAGCGATATTCACTTGATGCTCGCCCCCTGCTGAGGCGGACGTAGTCACATCCACAAAATTAGCGCCATCAGCGGAGATGCGGAGGCCACGGGGGACAGGAAGGATAGCCCGAGCATCTGGAGTAGTTGTTCCGCCCACCATACCAGCAGGGAACGCACACGGCACAGATGTCCCAGTGCCATACACGGCAGTCTGAAAGAAGGCACGGCCGACTACGCCCAAGTCCCCACCAATAGTCTTATCACCATCTACAACTTCAGTCCCAGTCACCTCCAAATTAGGGTTAATAACAACCTCACCGGAAGAGGGGTAGTACAAGTTAGCAGAGTCATACGCACCGCCAGGGTTATACTCGCCCTTGCCAGAGTACGTTGCTGATGGAAGTAGCTTTGCGCCGGGAAGTTCTAACGACATTATACTATAGGATTATAAAATAATTACAGAGCTAATACACCGAATGTCTGAGCGCCTCCAACAGCGGTTAGAGTAATAACCCCTGAGCCAGAGGTTGTAAAGTAGTTCTGGATGGGCTGAGTGTTGTTTGTAAAGCACCACGCACTCGGGACGAAGTCGGGATTGGCCATAAACACATTTATAGAACCTGCACTGGTTACACGAATGAAGCACTTGTTGCCAGTCATATAGAAAGCGCCAAGAGGGGCAATATTTACAGGGGAGGCAAGAGTTCCCTGTCCCGGTCCAGGCGGTAAAATAAGAGCGCCCTGAGCAGTGGCCGTGCCGATTTGAACAAAACCCCCGTTCTGACCGAGAAAGCAACTTCCACCCGTTACAAGGCCGTTAGCGATATTCACTTGATGCTCGCCCCCACCTGAGGCGGACGCAGTCACATCCACGAAATTAGCGCCATCAGCGGAGATACGGAAGCCACGAGGTAGGGGTAGGAGAGTGCGGGCATCCGGGGTGGTCGTTCCGCCCACAGCGCCAGCCGGGAACGCACACGGCACAGATGTCCCAGTGCCATACACGGCAGTCTGAAGGAAAGCACGGCCGACTACGCCCAGGTCCCCACGAGCAGTGCTATCGCCATCTACAACTTCAGTCCCAGTCACCGTTAAATTGCCCCGGATGGTCACGCTACCATTCACGGGTATCCAAAGATTGTCATTTGAGCCAGGTCCGGCATACGTTGCGGAGGGTAAGCAAGACATTATACTACTTGCTAATAAAAAAAATTAGGAGGCTTATTCCGGAATGTTTTACTCACTGAGGTCAAGACGGCATCTCTTGATAGTCCCAGCCCAATTATCAAGGAAAATAAAGTGATGGTCTGCCGTCAGTTTGCGATACTCGGCGATTTTTCTGTCATACGACCAGCCTTGTGGGAACACGCCACGCATATACATCTTAATAGTCTGTTCTATTTGTTCGGTACTGTTCATATGAAACAGCATAATAAAAGTAAAATTGCTACGACACGTCGGATTTACAAGTGTCGGGCTTTGAATACAAACAATTCCAGATATTCCAGAATTTCTATATATAGTGGTGAGCTTGAGCAACTCTTTATCGTTCTTAACAAGCGGTTGGTCATCAAGAACAAAGAGCCAAGGGTAGTGATTCCGGGTATCCTTATTAATTAAAAAAGCATCTCGCATTAACTCCGGTAAATAGCAAACAGATAAAGGTAATAGCGGATACTTCATATGCTTATAAGCTTCTGCTTTGGCGCTTTGACTGAATATAACCCCAAGATGTTTTTTGAATTCTTTATCAAGAATATACTTGAGCGCAGTTGTCTTACCTGAACGTCCCGAACCTATCATCAGGATACTACAACCACCAGTTTCTACCGGTGGCATTTCAAGTACAAATGGTGCATCAGGGATTCGCTTACTTAGTTCATCAGCCTTAGTTGTCATACCTCTATAGGTTGTTGATTTTTTTCTTGGATAAAATATACCTACCTGTTAGAATGGATAATACGTTCAGGGAGTTTATGAGTTCTGGCAAGGCACTAATTACGGATACAAAGACACCAAAAGTAAAGTCGGAGAGCGTCAAAGCTCCTAAGAAGAGCTTGGATGTTGTCGTAGAATCAAAAGACCCTCACCGGGTACTAATTAAGAGATGTATAGATGAAAAGATTAAGAAAAGTGATGTAATAGAAGAATTCAAAAAGTTTATACAAAGTGCTGAAGAAGCTCTCTAAGTAGCACTCATATAGTGTCCAGGATAAGGAATGTGGCCGTGATGAATCCCCGGTATGTGGGTGGCGGGGCGGTGGCTCACACAACCCCGTTCCGTATTCACGTGATGGCTGAGCATTTTCTTATCGGATTTCAAATCATCCGGCACAGGAGCAGATGCCTTGGTGTTCATCACTATATCCTGAAGGGAGGAATGATACGGGTCCATCTTGGTTCTTCCAATAATTCCATAAATCGTCGGAACTGTTGCGCCCTTACCGTGAGTCGCTCTAGGCTCATCTACCACTTCTAGATACGGAGTTCTTGACTTGAGATTGCGTGTGCCACCTACAACAGTGCCTTTGGGTGCGTGACGAGGAGGCATACTATACTAAGTGATTATAAAATTATTTCGGGCTTCTATTGCTTCCGGAAGCGTCTTGAAACACTTTCCAAGAACTCTAACACCACCCCGTCTAATACTAAGTAAATATAACCGCTTCTTCTCGTAGTAGGTAATATATTTCTCCCCGGTATTCGTATTGACGCAAGACCGATTGAGGCAATTGTCTTGCGCAGAGGCCCATCTAAGGTTGCTGACCCTATTATCTGTCTTAATACGGTTAATATGGTCTATCTGAGGGAGGTTCTCCGGATTGGGTATGAATGCCCCACCTACAAGACGGTGTATTGATATATACACCCTTGTTTTGTTAATGATGACAACCTTTCTATATCCATACCGGTCTGTTTTAGGGGCAAGAACCCTACCAGTGAATTTCATCTCGCACTCAGTCCCTTTATTTACAGAACTAACAACCCGGTCAAGACTCCGGACACGCCCTTCCGACGATACTTGATACAATCCCTCAAACCCGGCTACATCCTTCCACTCTTCCATTTGGTAATGGACGGGTAGAAAGTAGATATGTCAATTTTTATCTCGTTATTTTTTTTTATTACGACTTAGTATAATGTCATCCGTCAGTGTTCAAGAGATGGTACGACCCTCAGACCCCGTAGATTTATACTACTACGACGCTGAAACGTCTAAGAAACAAGCGTTTCCCACGACACAAAACACGAAGTATGTACAACAGTTTGCGAACTTATCTGGTGGCTCCTCTGTATTCACGATTCCCCCCCAAAACGGCATCCAGGATATAGTACTCAATATGTCTTTCGCCCCTATCCCTGGAACTCCGGCAGGACTTGCGCTCCCTTCCGGATGGGGCTACTCCGCTATTCGCCAAATTTCATTTCGCTACGGAGGTTCCTCCCAATACTTCATCTCAGGCCAACAGAATTTACAAAACGCTCTCCGTTGCCAGACGAGCCGTAGCTCTTGCGACGACTTACTAAATCTTGGTGGCAACTTCGCCTCCGGTGCTGACCTTGCCAACACGCAGTCTGCCTCTGTTGTACTCCGCCTACCTCACAACGTATGCTCTGGTGTAGGCAAGAGCCACCCCCTACCGACTGACTGCCTCACGCAACAGGTACAAGTAACGGTTGAGCTATTCCCCCTTGGCCAACTCTGGACGAACAACACTGGCTCCGCCCTCCCCGCCCAGTGCCAAACCCTATCTCAGGGTCAGTTCCAGGTACAACAGGTAATGCTAAACAACCAGGGCGACGCTCTAGCTCGTCGTGTAGATTTAGCCTCCAAGGCCTACGCTTTCCCTTGCGAGTTCGTACAGCAAGAGGTGGCCATCCCCCTAACCAACTCTACTGCTCCTCAACCCGTCGTACTCACGGGCTTCCGCTCAGGCGAGGTAAAGTCTATCCAGATTTGGCTCAGCGACAACGCCGACTTCGCTAGCACCTCTACGGGTGGCTCTGCAACTGGCTACAACCCCACCAACTGGTATGTACCCTCTAGTGTTGAGATGGTATATGCGGGTGATGTGTATGCTCGCTACGACAACGGCGTAGGCCAACTCTTCAATCTAATCAACGGCAACAAGTCCCCTGCCTTTGACACGCTCACCCTCGCCCCCGCTGGTGGTGCCACGGTATCAACCCAGCCCATCCTTGCGCAGTGGCTAGAACTCCCGTTTGCGCAGACGCTTGTAGATGAGGATGCTCATTACATACTTGTACACGGCAAGCCCATCACCAACGGTATTGTAAATCTAAACAACCTCGTAGTACCCTACGTATCCTCCGCTGGTTGGACACTAAGAATTTCCTACTGCTACAACACCACCCTACTATTTTCGCAGGGCACGTGCGATTACGTGTTTTAACCCATATCTACGACCCAGTTTAAAATTGAATCCGAAAAAAACTTCTGAATAGGTTATTAGATGGATTATTCAGACGGAAAGATTTACCTTATCTACATCCCCGGCCTTGAAGAATGCGGATATATTGGCTCTACCTGTAAGGCTCTCTCACAGCGTCTTGCAGAACACAAGTATTCTGCAAAGTCAGATGCCAAATACAAATTTGCCTCTTGTGCTTTGTTTGAGGTAGAAGAGAATCACCCGGAGATAAAGTGTATTGAGGAGTTTCCCTGTGAAACAAGGGAGAAACTCTTAGAAAGGGAGCGGTATTGGTTGAACCAGTATCCAGATGCCGTGAATAAGAACACACCTCATCTGACAGCAGAAGAGAGGCACGAGAGAGCCAAGGCGTGTCTATTGAAGTGTTATTACGCAAAGCGTGATGAGCGTATTGAGAAGATGAATAAGTGGAAAGCGGATAACCCCGAAAAGGTTGCCGAGTATATAGCAGGGCGCAAGGATATTAACAGGGCTCAGGAGAAGGCTAGATATGACGCTGGATACAAGGAGAAGAGGGCGGAGGCCAAGAAAGTTAAGGTGGAATGCCCTACTTGTAAGAAGGTGATGAACAAAAACAGCCTCTGGACGCATACGAAGGCACACCATCCTTGAATAAAAAGTTTATAACTCAATATGTTTATAAGTTTTCCTTGAGGTAATCCTATAAACACTCTAATTTTCTTTTTGTACAGTATATACGTAGTTTTTCAAGTAGTTTTCATAATCATCTGGCGGTTCGTGTCCAGATACAAAATGTTTATAGGAATTCCTTTTTATCTTATTTATAACATCTACAGAAATATTATGAGATAGAATACGAGCTATATCAGTTGAATAAAGTTCTTTATTAAGTAATAAAAAATTCACTTGTTTTATAAGCTTTTGTGATACAGGAGGAGGAGCCATCTGATAAAATTCTTAAGTACATCTTTATACTCCTACGATATTTTATTTTTTATCAGAAGGCAAAGGCCCCACCCTTTGCGTGAGGTTGAATAAGAGTAATAATAAAATTATATGTATTGTATAAGATAAAAAATAACGATTTTGAAATCGGTAATAAA